>ENA-OQHD01000186-OQHD01000186.1-human-gut-metagenome-genome-assembly--contig:-NODE-186-length-26131-cov-5.389363_pt1 | contig 26131 bp, 27 predicted proteins | sample MGYA00242560_ERZ504711 | MGnify/ENA primary metagenome ERZ504711 (study PRJEB26092, sample SAMD00036198) | human gut metagenome | host: Homo sapiens | study: EMG produced TPA metagenomics assembly of...
TTTTATAGATATTAATTTACAATTCTATCCACTATTTTGAAAGATTCCCCAAAGCACTTTTGATAAAATATCTGCAGTAAATGAACCTTTTGCAGAAAGGAGAGCATGCTTTATGGAACTTCAGAAATACGAACAGGAGCATCTGGATATACTGCGGCCGCTTCTTCCTGAGTGTACAGTACTTCTCAAGAAGAACGGCGATTTCCCCCTTGGCAAGCCGGGAAAGATTGCACTGTATGGTAACGGTGTGCGTAAGACGGTAAAAGGAGGAACCGGTTCCGGAGAGGTGAATTCCCGATTCTTTGAGACAGTAGAGGATGGATTTCAGAAAGCTGGGTTTGAAATTGTTTCCAGAGACTGGCTTGATGCCTATGACGAAATATATGACAAAGCGCAGGCTGGTTTTACAGAAGAAATCCGAAGAAGGGCGCAGGAGCATCATACACATCCCGTAATCGAAGGGATGGGAGCTGTCATGCCGGAGCCGGAATATGATCTGCCACTGAATGTAAAAGGTGAGACAGCCATTTATGTCCTTGCAAGGATATCAGGAGAGGGAAATGACAGGGAAGCGAGGGAAGGCGATATTTTCCTGACAGAAAGCGAGAGACGGACAATCCTTGAGCTGAAACGGCAGTACAGAAGGTTTATGCTGGTTCTGAATGTAGGAGGTCCGGTAGATCTTTCACCTGTCATGGAAGTGGAGAATATCCTGATTCTGTCGCAGCTTGGAGTGCAGACAGGAAGCGCTCTTGCGGATCTTGTTCTTGGGAAAACATATCCCTCCGGCAAATTGACGACTACATGGACAAAATGGAAGGATTATCCGGATTTTGCGTCATTTGGAGAACAGGATGATACCCGGTATCAGGAAGGAATTTATGTGGGATACCGATATTTTGACAGTGTGGATAAAGAGGTACTGTTTCCGTTTGGATACGGTGTCTCCTATACAAATTTTGAAGTCCGTTTTAAGGGTCTGAAACTGGATAAAATGACTGCCGAAATAGGTGCAGAAGTGGTGAATATAGGTGATTTCTGTGGAAAAGAGGTCGTACAGTTATACGTTTCTGTGCCGGAAGGAAAGCTGGATCAGCCTTATCAGACTCTGGCTTCATGGAAAAAGACAGAAGAATTAAAACCGGGGGAGAAACAGACAGTTGAACTTTCATTCTTACTGACGGATCTGGCATCTTACGACGAAGAACAGGCGGCATGGATTCTGGAACAAGGGGAATATACCCTCCGAATGGGAAACAGCAGCAGAGATACGGAAGTCTGCGGTGTCATATCAGTACCGGAAACTTTGGTTATAAAATCAGTAAAAACTGTTTTGGAAAACCGGATTTCACAGACTGGAAGCCGGAAAGAAAGAGAAAGGACAGAGTAGGAAAAAAGATACAATCTTTGGAAGCAGATATTTTCAGCGTGGATATAGTGAAAGTAGTCTATGAGCATAAAGATGAGCCAATGCCGGAGATGGAGGGATTTTCCGATGAAGAACTGATTAGCCTGAATGTGGGTGCTTTCGTTGCAGGAGGCGGAGTGACAGGCATCATCGGTAATGCTTCTATGTCGGTTGCAGGCGCGGCAGGCGAGACGGCAAAAGTGGGAGAAATCCCCGTGATCGTTATGGCAGACGGACCGGCAGGACTGCGGCTTTCTCAAAAGTGCTTCCGGGATGAGAATGGAATACATAGTCTGGGGAGTACAATGCCGGAGACAATGCAGAATCTTCTGACCGAGGATGAGCGCGCATATATGAACAGCATGATTCCGCAGCCCGGAGAGGACAGTGAGATCTTTGAGCAGTATGCGACGGCAATTCCCATCGGCACCGCGATCGCCCAAAGCTGGAATCCATTGCTTGCAGAACGCTGCGGGGATATCGTAGGAAGCGAAATGGAGCGGTTTGGCATTCATCTGTGGCTGGCTCCAGCTCTTAACATCCATCGGTCCATACGATGCGGCAGGAATTATGAATAATTTTTCAGAAGACCCGCTGATAAGCGGCGTATTCGCGGCAGCACTTACGAAAGGGGTGCAGAGCCATCCCGGATGTGGGGTTACCATCAAGCATTTTGCGGCGAATAATCAGGAGACAAATCGGTATAACAATAACAGTATAGTCAGTGAACGTGCGCTGAGGGAAATCTATCTAAAAGGGTTTGAAATCTGTGTTCGTCTGGCACAGCCTAAAGCCCTGATGACATCTTATAATCTGTTAAACGGGAAGCATACCTCTGAGCATAGAGAACTTCTTGAGGATGTGCTCCGCTGTGAATTTGAATTTGACGGCATTGTAATGACAGACTGGGTAACATCCTCTGATATATTAAGTGCTGATGCGAAATATCCTGCACCCGAGGCATACAAGGTGGCTCTCGCAGGAAATGATCTTTTTATGCCGGGAAGCCAGCAGGAAATTGATAACCTTACGGCAGCTCTCAAGAACGGTCATATTACAAGAGAGGAATTGATAAAAAATGCCACCAGGATCTGCCGGATGGCTGTGGAACTCGCAGGCGCTTCAGTTTGACCGGCCTTTTGTCTGTTTCCGGTATTGGAGCGGTGTGACACCGTATTGCTTTTTGGAATACATTCTGAAAATAGGACTGGCTGGAAAAGCAGAGATAGCTGCTGATTTCAGCCAGACTTTTTTCACTGTAGGTCAGAAGACTTTTTTGCTTCTTCCAGCTTGCAGCGCATAATGTAAGCGCCCATCCGGATGCCGAGTTCACCTTTAAAGTGTTTCATCATATAAGAGGCACTGCGCCCTGTATGAGCGGCGGCAGCTTCTACAGAGATAGGCTCATTTGTGTGGTTCCGGATATAGGTCATACATTGATAGACATCCGGGGAGATACCTTCCGGGATGCGTGTTTCTCCGGCACGCTGACAGAAATCCAGAAGCATGACATACTGGAGCTGATTGATTTTCTCAATTGTGCGCAGTTGTTCACACTCTTGAATGTAATAGTCTATGAGCTGGTATGTTTTTTCGATATCCACACCGCCCGGGATTGCACCCATGATACCGGCTTTTACTACAGCGCTGATAAAGAGGCTTTTTGGCATGCCGCAAGGGTGCGCCTGCCATCTTCCCTTCCTTGAGGGGAGCACGGGTGGCAGAGAGAAATTTCTTCAGGGCGTCTGTATTCCCATTCTTGATTATCTGATACAATTCCAGTTCAAAATAGTAGGTGTTATGAACATTTCCTTCTTCCTTATCTTCTACCATTTGATCCGTCTGTTGGTTAAAGCGCTCCAGTGTGAGCTTGTCATTTTCCAGAAAGAGCCGTTCTGCGGAGACAGTCTTGTGGTTGAAGCACTGATGGAGAAATACCAGATAATTGGCAAACTGTGCCTGACCAAGCAGGGGGATTGCATAGAGCAATTCTGCGTACTGTTCCCTGTTTTCTAAAGAGACTCCACTCTCTCTGGAGGAATAGCGAATTAGTTCTTCGGTGACAGGAACGTTGAATACCGGGCCGAGAATCAGATTATAGTCGGTATTCTCGATTAAAAGGCGTCCGTAGCCGATATCCGGAGAATCACTGCAAAAGGTCGGATTATGATCGCTCATGGGAAAGAGATCCTCACGGTAGTATGCAGGAGATGTGCCGGTGATATCATTAAAAGAAGTATAGACTGCATATTTGCCTTTCAGTAATGTGACCGGGATTTTTGTCGCCGCATAAAAATTCTTACACATAGATAGATAATCTGTTTCCATAGGCCATTCTCTCCTTAAACTAAAATTATATATTCTATTTTACAATAATTAAATGAATATTACAATATTTATAAATTGCCATGTGATAGTCTGACATCAGAAAGGTTGCTGTGCAAGAAAAATGATAAGGTAGCAGGAGCCGGAAGAGATAGGAGGAAGATCAGAATGAAACAACGAATCAGGATACACAAGGCAGAACCGAATACGGGAGTCCTCAATTACTCTCATCTGCTGGATGCGCCTGCGGGAAAACATGGGTTTGTCGAAGCGCAAAAAGGGGCATCTTTATTTTGAAGATGGTACGAGAGCGCGGTTTTTAGGATTCAATGTGGCGGCGCGTTCCAATACGCCGGATCATGAGACGGCGGACAGAATGGCAGAACGGTTCGCCAGCATGGGAGTAAACATCATCCGTCTCCATGCGGCGGACGCCCCAGTGGGAGAGAAGCCGGGAAGCTGGAGCAGCTGCAGGGAAGCGCCTCTTCTGGACTATGCATCCGGTACCAGCAGGAAATTCAACCCGGATGGGTTGGAACGGTTCGATTACTTTGCGGCGAAACTGAAAGAGAAGGGCATCTATCTCCATATAGACCTGATTGTAGCGAGAAAGTTTGAAGAGGGAGACGGCATGGAGTATCCGGGCGGCGCACCCTCCTGTATCAAACGGTACTGTCTGTACAACCAGCGGATGATTGAACTCCAGAAAGAGTATGCAAAGGAGCTGCTCTGCCATGTGAATCCCTATACGGGACTGGCGCTTATCGATGATCCGGCGGTAGTGACAATCCAAATCAACAACGAGGACACTGCTATCAAGGGGAATATGGGTGGCGATGCAGGGGAAGAGATGAAACCCTACCGGGCAGAAGTACAGGAGCGCTTTAACGACTTCCTGCTGATGAAGTACCACACACGGGAGCATCTGAAAGAAGCGTGGACAAAGGACGGTTGCTGCGCGCTGGGGGAGGAAGAAGATCCGGCCCGGGGAACCGTCCGGGGGATTGAAGGCAGTTTCTATCAGCCGGTCAGCGACCCAGAAGGAGAGTGGGATGCACCGGAAGGACCGGCAAGATATGCCGACTTTATGGAGTTCGGCATCTATATGAACCGGAAGTTCTATCAGGATATGAAAGACTATATCCATTTCCTCGGGGCAAAAGTTCCTGTCGTTACCAGCAATTTAATTGCCGGGGCAGCGGATGTGTATGGGCATACAGACGGCGACTTGATGGAGAATAACAGCTATTTTAATCATCCTCTCCTTCCAGTAGAGAATAATACATACCTGGTGGCCGGCCCCATGGAATATGTCTCTACGAATCCTCTGACTATGCAGACCGGCGTGGGATCGGCGGCAACGACCCTTTTAAGTCTGGGATCACTGGCGATTGTGAAAGGAAAACCTTTTATGCTCAGCGAGTGGAACGAGTATGGTGAGCATCCTTTCCATTCCACGGCGTTTGTGCAGATGGCAGCATATGCCTGCTTAAACGACTGGGACGGACTGATTCTTTATAATCACCATACCTCCGAGAACTGGGATGACCAGCCGGCAGATGAGATATTGAATGTATTCGATGTATATAACGATCCGGCGGTAATCTGCCAGTGGGGATTCATGGCGTCTGTCTTTTTGGAAAGGGCTTGTCTCCGTAGCAAAACACTGCGTAGATGTTATATACACACAGAATGACCTGAAAACACTGCCCCTTTTCCATGCAATGCCGACCACCTTTTTCCCATATATTACGTCTATGCGCAATGTATTTCTGGATGGAGGAGACAGTTATCAGGGTAATGCGGACATAGCGGTAAATGCCGGATTTTTAAACGGCGCTGATCTCTCAGATGCGGAACATGGCGTGTACTATGCATGGTCTGAATACAGGGATGCGTTCCGGCGTTATAAAGAGGAAAAAGCGCCTGGCAAATGCTGCGAAAGACACGAAAGAAATTCAACCGGGAGTGCATCTTGGAGAAAAAGCACTTGTGTTCGACCGGATCAGAGAGACATCGGGCAACGGAGATTACCGGACGTTTGCCGAAATCATGGACAGTGCGATGAAAGAGTGGGGTATTCTGCCGGAAGATACCGGCTATGTGGAAGGAAGGCTGATTTCAGACACAAAAGAAATCGTTTTTGACCCAGATCACGCACGCTTCTCTATCCACACACCTTACTGCGGCTATTTCAGCGGCGCGCCGGAAGAAGAGATTTCCCTTTCTGACAAGATCTGTGTGGAGGTGGAAAACGAAAGGATTACACTGGCTCTGATCGCAAAAAGATGAAATTAAGATGGATGGCGCGTCAGAATATATTTTGACGGCAATGGGGACAACCGGTATGGACGAGACAACATTTGGCAAAGGACCGGAGCTGATGGGGATTCCGTTTGCCGCTGTGGAGTTCAAAGGCAAACTGTACGCAGAGACACTGGAAGGCTGCATCCGTGTGAAAGCGGAGAATGCGAAACTGGAGGTGTTAAATCCGATCGGGGAAGTAATTGCCGAAATGAATGGAGCAAAAAACAGGAGATGAAATACGGTTTGCAATGGACGGTTCTGTTCCGGGCATCCAGTACAGACTTGTGGTCGGTGAATAAGCATAGTTCCCAAGGGAGTACTTTGAGAATACAAAATAAGAAAACAGGAGATTGAAAGAAAGATGAATTATGAGTCAAAGAAAAGTGCAGAAAATGGTCTGTATGAGTTTACGCCGGACGGGAACGGCTGCCAGATCTATCATGCGGAAACACCGCGTTATTGGTATAATTACCTGTGGAATGAAGAACGCTACTGCGCTCAGATATCGCAGGTAGGACACGGGCGCAGTTATTATCTGAGCGAAAAAGCAGATATGTGTATGATCAACCGGGATGATGCCAGATATGTATATTTAAGAGATGATGCAGATGGAACATGCTGGAATATCGGGAAGGGGCCGCTTAACACAGAGGTGGAAGACTACTGCTGTACACATAGTATCGGGCACACGCAGATTTGTTCAAAGAAAATGGAATTGAGGGATCCTGGAGGATTTTCGTGCCGAAGAAAGGGTTTCATGAGGTATGGACACTGAAACTTCGCAATACAGCAGAGCAGGAGAAAAGGTTAAGCATGTTCTCTGCGGTCAGTTTTTATCTGGAAGGCTTCTCTTATCCCAGATACTACGAAATGTACCGATGCATGAAGACAGAATTCAAACGGGAACTGAACGGAATCTACTGTGATTCCGCCCATCCCTTCGCGCCCCATGAACTGTATCATGGGTTTCTGGCCTCATCCGAGCCGGTTTATGCATGGGACGGTGACCTGACAAAGTTCTGCGGGTCTACAAGCACGCTGACATTACCGGATGCTTCCGCCTGCGCCCTGTTCCAAAGACCGGATATTGTCGTGCAGGGAAAAGACTGTACAAATTCGGAAGCCTCGCTGTTCATTCTTGGCGGGGTGTTGCAGCATAAGATCACGCTGATGCCGGGAGAGGAGAAAGAGATTCAGGTGGTATTCGGGATCAGCTCTTCCTGTGAAGAGGCATGCAGTGCAGTAAAGCGGTATGCAGATGCAGAATCCACAGAACGGGAGTTCGCAGAGGCGGAGGCGTATAACTATGAGAAGATTAGCTCTTTGTCTGTGAAAACACCAGACCAGAAGATTAATCATATGATGAACAACTGGGTAAAAAAGGCAGGCAGATTTCTGTATCGTAGGAAAGAAAGGTGTCCGTGACAACCTGCAGATTTCTGTAGCGCTGTTGAATTACCGTCAGGAGAAAGCAAAAGAAGAAATCCTGGAATGTCTGCGCCATCAGTTTCAGGACGGGCACGGAGTGCTTACATGGTATCCTTATGATGACACACGCTACTCAGACCAGCCATTCTGGATCATCTGGGCGGTATGCGAGCTGATTAAGGAGACGGGGGATCTGTCAATTCTTGATACGGAGATTGAATGGCAGGACGGCGGAAAAGCATCCGTTCTGGAACATGTAAAGGCTGCGGTTAATCGCTTAATTCTTGATAAAGGGGAGCATGGTTTGGTGAAGATTTATTTCGCCGACTGGAATGACGCCTTAAATATCACGGATGATCAGGAGGCGGAGTCTGTGATGCTGTCCCACCAGTTCTGTCTGGCTCTGAGAGAATTAAAGAGAATGATGGAGTATGCGGGCGATACAGCGTATGCCGGATTTATCGAGAAGGAATATGAACAGCTTAAGGAAGATATCAACCGCTATGCATGGGATGGGAAATGGTATGCGAGAGCCTTAAGCAGCAAGGGAAACGTAGGAACGCAGGACAGCGCCGGAAGCAAAATCTATTTGAACGCACAAACATGGGCTGTGCTGGCAGGAGTCGCGGATGGAGACAGGCTTTCTCAGGTGCTGGAGGCTGTTGATAGTATGGAGCAGGATTTCGGCTTTCCATTAAATCTGCCGCCGTACCCGGAGTATGATGCCCATGTGGGAAGGATGTCCGGTATGCTGCCGGGACTTTTTGAGAACGGTGGAGTGTACTGTCATGCTACCGGCTTTAAGATCCTCATGGACTGCTGTACGGGCAGGGGAGAAAAGGCACTGAAAACGCTGAAAAAGATTATGCCTGACAGCGAAGAGAACCCGTCGGCGAAGTCCGGGGCAGAACCTTATGTATTTACCAACTGCTATTCCACGAACCCGGGATATTACGGAAAATCCTATCAGTCATGGACAACAGGAACTTCCGCATGGTGCATGATGGGGCTGTATGAAGGTATTCTGGGTGTAAAACGGGATTATGAAGGGCTTAGGATCAGTCCCTGCTTTCCGGAAGAATGGGAAGAGGCAGAAGTGACGAGATACTTCAGAGGTGCGGATTATCATATTATCATCCGCAATCCCGAACATATTAAGAATGGAAAAGCCGAGGTTTATGCTGACGGTTCAATCTGCGATTCCGGGCTGATACCAGACTATCAGGATGCTAAGCAGCATAGGATAGACGTTTTAATAAAACGAGGATGAAATTTACAATTTTGTAAATTAATTTACAATAATTATCTATAGAAAAACAGTATAGTAAACCTATCATCAATGATACAGGAGGAGAGGAAAGATGGCAAAAGACAAAAACGCACCCCGTTACGACAAGCAGGGCGCAAGGCGCGTAATGCGCAAAAGAGATTATTTGGCAGATCTCGGCGGACAGCTCGCATTAGGGCTGATGGCGAATCTGGTCGGACAGCTCAATTATTTCTACACGGACAAGGTAGGACTAGCTGTCGGAAGTGTTGGTATTGTATTGGCAATCTCAAAGGTGATTGATGCATTCACGGATGTGATTGCGGGGAATTTTATCGATCATTCAAAAGGAGGCGACCATAAGTATTTCAGATGGATCCTGCCACAGATTATTCCGGCAGCCTTGATTATGGTTCTGATGTTTACCGTACCGATTCAGGCAGGACAGATTCCGGGCGTAATCTACGCGCTGATTACGAATCTGGTATTGTCCGCAGGTCTTTATACCTTTATTGCGACCCCGTTTGCGGCAGTTATGACTGTACGAAGCAGAAGCTTGAGCGAGAGAGGAAGTATCGGGCTGTTCCGTGCGGTTGCCAATTATGGCGCTGGAATGCTGATCTCCATTCTCACGATCCCGGTGACAAATATGCTGGGCGGCACACAGTCCGCATGGATCAAATACGGCGTGGTACTTGGTGTACTGGTATTTGTTCTGTTTGCAATCTGCTGCCATAACGGCCGCAAAGCCAAATTTGCATGTGATTACGAAGAAGAAGAAACCGAGGGAGCTGCTGAAGAAGAGGAAGAGCCGGTTCCTTTCAAAGAAGCAATGACAATGCTTCTGAAGAATAAATACTGGGTGATCATCCTGCTCTTTAACTTGACCACAAGTGTTACGAGCGGTATCGCGGCATCTGGCAGTATATACTACTGTAAATGGATTTTCGGAAATGATAATCTGGTCGGAATAATCGGAGCAGCAGGTATGTTGGCTACCGTAGTGGGATTCATCTTATCCAAGCCGATTATTGCCGGACTTGGAATCAAGAGGACAATCTCCATCGGGCTCTTAGGAGCGGCGATACTCGCAGGCATTCGCTGCTTTATACCGACGAACTTTACAGTTTGTGTGGTGACCGGTCTATTAGGCAGCTTTGTACAGATTCCGATGATGAGTCTGTATGGCGTGCTGACATCCATGACCATTGATTACAATGAGTGGAAATATGATAAGAAGCTGGTGGCAATGTCGGGCGGAGCAATCGGCTTTGGCAGTAAGGTTGGAAATGGCCTTGGTGCAGCAATACTGTCGGCGTTCCTGGCAATCGGTGCATATGATGCCACGCTGGAAGTCGCAAGTACATCCATGATATATTCCATCTATGGATTCTCAAATTATCTTCCGGTTGTGATCAACCTTGTGATGTTTGTAATCTTCCTGAAATTCGATCTGGAAGAAAAGCTGCCGAAGATGCGCGAGGAAATCGCTGCGCGCAGAGCAGGAAAGACCATTGAAAAATAAGAAACAGATATTATCAAGAAGCAGGCAAAGCTGAAAGAAACATTGTAATTATGAGAGCCGGCGCTTCCGTCGGAATCGGAGCGCCGGCTTGAGTTATAGGCGGAAAATAGTAATAGGGACAGGGCAGGAAAATGTCCTGGAATTGACAGTGGGCAACGGCTGGTATAAAGGGATTCTCAGCTTTGACTGTAAGCCGGAACGGTATGGGGATCGAACTGCTGTTTGGGCAGAACTTCATGTGCGTTATACAGACGGGACAGAAGAGGTAATTACTACGGACGAGACATGGCATGTGCGTACCGGTCAGATTCGTTACAGTGAGATTTACATGGGAGAGACAATTGATACAAATGCCCCTGATATCAGAGAGGGAAAAGTATCTGCCGTGCCAGAAGCCGTATTTCATCCGACTGTATTGACGCCGCAGCTAAATGAACCGGTGCGGGTGACTGAGCACTTGAAGGCAAAGAGGGTTTTCACGGATTCCAAAGGGAATATACTTGTAGATTTCGGCCAGAACCTTACAGGTCTTGTAGAAATCAGAATCCGGGGAGAAAAAGGCCAGAAAATCACTGTCCGCCATGCGGAGACTCTGGATCAGGACGGTGTATTTTACCCGGACACTCTGCGGACGGCAAAATCCGAGGACACCTATATCCTAAACGGGGAAGAACAGGTTTTGATGCCCCACTTTACATTTCATGGTTTCCGGTATGCTGCCGTGGAGGGAATAGAGAATCCCCAACCTGAGATGTTTACAGCCTGCGTAATGCATTCGAACATGAGAAAGACCGGAGAGTTCCGATGTTCCAATGAAAAAGTGAACCAGCTTCAGAGCAATATTTCCTGGAGTCTGCGTGATAATTTCTTTGATATCCCCTCCGACTGTCCTCAAAGGGATGAGCGGCTTGGATGGATGGGAGATGCGCAGGTATTCTCATGGACAGCAGCGTTCAACCGGGAGACGGCTCTGTTTTTTACAAAATGGATGAGGGATATATCGGCGGCGTCTTCACTGGAACGGGGAGTGCCTCATATAGTACCGGACATACAGGGAACTTACAGTTCTGCGGCGTGGAGCGATGCTGCAGTGATCATACCATGGGTAGTCTACCAGATGTATGGAGACACACGTATTTTAGAAGAATCATGGAAATGTATGCACGAGTGGGTAGATTATATTCACAATCATGTAAATGAAAACGGGCTGTGGATGACCAATTACCAGTATGGCGACTGGCTGGCACTGGATCGTGAAATGGGAGATAAAAGCGTTGGAGCTACAGATGTTTACTTTGTGGCAAACGCTTACTATATATATGTCACAGAGCTTGTGGCAAAGACGGCTCATGTGCTGGGAAAATATGGAGAGGCGGCATATTATGAAGTGCTCCGTGAAAAGACGCTGGACTCTTTCAGGAAAGAATATTACACCGCAAGAGGCAGGATCGTCAGCGAGACTCAGACTGCATGCGCGCTGTCTCTCTATTTTAACCTGGCATATGAAAAGGATAGGGAAAATATAGTACAAATGCTGGTGAGCAATATAGAAGATCATCAGAATCATTTGACCACAGGATTTGTAGGGACGCCGTATTTATGTCATGTCTTGTCTGAGAAAAAAGCGCATGATACGGCCGGACTCCTGTTTATGAGAGAGGATCTGCCATCATGGCTGTATGCTGTGAATAAGGGCGCGACGACGCTTTGGGAGAGGTGGGATCGGGAACATATGTGTATGAATATGACACAAACACAAGTTTAAAAGAGCTGAAATTCACTCTGGACAGTACACTGGGAGAGATTCTGGACGAACCTCTTGGCATGAAGATGATGGAAGAGATGCTGCCGGAGCTTGTACACAATCCAATGATCGAGTATGCAAGGCAAATGACTCTGGCTGAAGGAATCAGCTCTGCCCCAGAGGTAAAAGCGGTTTATGAAGCCGTACTAAAAGAATTGAATGCGCAGATGTAAAAGGAGAAGAAAGTAAATGGTACAGCAGAAGGTAAAATATACAGACACCGAGAGAACCCCGGCTGAACGGGCACGGGCACTTCTCGAAGAAATGACTTTAGACGAGAAGATGGCGCAGCTTGGCTGCATTTTCCCATTTGGTGACAGCTATGATGATATGGAACAGCAGGCTTTGGAGATGCCTTACGGGATTGGACAGGTGAGTACTCTGGAAATGCGCAGGATAGGCACGCTGGAAGAGGCCGCCGGATGGCAGAGGAAGATGCAGGAGACTGTGATGAGACAAAGCCCTCATCATATCCCGGCAATCTTTCATATGGAGGGACTGTGCGGAGCATTTATTCAGGAAGGAACCAGTTTCCCATCCGGAATCGCCAGAGGCTCAGGATGGGATCCGGAGCTGGAAGAGAAGATAGCCAAAGTGGTGGCAAAACAGGAAGCAGCCTGCGGCATCACTCACATTCTGGCTCCGGTGCTGGATATTTCAAGGGATTCCCGCATGGGAAGACAGGGAGAGACCTACGGGGAAGACCCGGCTCTGGCGGCAGCTCTGGGAGCGGCATATACGAAAGGAATCCAGACAACAGAGGCAGGCGGAAGAAGACCGGAAAGTGTCGCCAAGCATTTTCTCGGATTTCACAATTCACAGGGCGGTATTCACGGAACGAACAGTGATACGCCGTCCCGGCTCATGGAAGAAATATACGGCAAGCCTTTCCAGTCTGCGATTTCTGAATCCGAGCTGAAAGGGGTCATGCCCTGTTATAATTCTATCGATGGCGAGCCGGCTTCCGTTTCACACAGGCTGCTCACGGAACTTCTCAGAGAAAAGATGGGGTTTGACGGTCTGTGTGTCAGCGACTACGGCGGCATTAACAATGCCCACGAGGTCCAGCGAATCGGGGAGACTATCGGAGAAACAGGGCTTCTTGCCATGGAAGCAGGGATGGACATAGAGATGCCGAAAGCGACCGGATATGGAGAAGAACTCAAAGAAATGTTCCGAAGCGGGCAGGCGGATACAGAACTGTTGGACCGGACCGTTCTGCGGGTGTTGGAAGCCAAGTTCCGCATGGGTCTGTTTGAGCATCCGTTCGCCATGGATGGTGAGTCCTGTCAAAAGATTTTTGAAGAGAAAGAGGGGGCGGAGTTATCTTTCCGGTCAGCAAGAGAGTCCATGGTACTCCTGAAAAACAACGGGATACTTCCTTTGTCAGGTAAGATAAAGAAGCTTGCCCTGATCGGGCCTCATGCAGACTGTGCCCGAAAGTTCTTCGGCGGATATACCCATCTGTGCATGATGGAGTCGGTCTACGCTGTCGCAAGCTCCATCGCAGGGGTAGAGGGCAGCCCGGAGTCCGGGCAGATCAGCGGAGCAATGCTGCCAAATGGTGAGCCGGTGAATTATGTCCCAGGTACAAATATCCAGTCAGACGAAGCGGAGCTTTTTGATGATATCCTGCGCCTGCAGAAGCCGGACTGCAGAAGCCTGGTAGAAGAACTGAAGGAGCGGATGACAGACACGGAGATTCTGTATGCATACGGGTATCCGGTTGCCGGAAAAGATCAGAGCAGATTTGAAGAAGCGCTGCAGGCAGTCAGGGAAGCAGATGCTGTGATCCTGACTCTGGGAGGAAAGCACGGCACATGCTCTATGGCGACCATGGGCGAAGGTGTGGACGCTGCCGACATCAATTTGCCGGAATGTCAGGACGCATTTATTCAGGCTGCCGCTGCATGTGGTAAGCCTTTGATTGGGGTTCATTTTGATGGAAGACCAATCTCCAGTGACACAGCAGACCAATATCTGGATGCCATCATAGAAGCCTGGAACCCGGCGGAAACGGGAGCGCAGGCTGTGGCGGATGTCCTGCTGGGGGCATATAACCCGGGCGGTAAGCTGCCGGTATCCGTGGCATATCACGCCGGACAGATTCCAATTTATTATAATCACCCGAACGGTTCTGCATGGCACCAGCAGGAGAGTATCGGATTTGTCAACTATGTGGATCTTCCCCATACACCGCGATATTGCTTCGGGCATGGATTGTCTTATACACGGTTTGAGTATTCAGAAATTCATATATCGGCAGCAGAGATTGGAGCAGAAGAATCGGTACAGATTAGCTGTGTGGTAAAGAATGCAGGAAACTGTGCCGGGGATGAGGTAGTACAGCTTTATCTCAGGGACAGATTCGCAAGTATGACACGTCCGGTGAAAGAGCTTGCCGGATTTAAGCGGATCCATATGGAGCCGGAAGAAAAAGTGCGGGTCACATTTACAGTGCAGGCGGATCAGTCAGCATTTCTTGACAGGCAGATGCGCTGGAAGGTGGAAAAAGGGGATATAGATGCAGAAATTGGAAGTTCTTCTGAGGATATCCGGTTAAAAGGAACATACCGAATCACAGAAGATAAATGGATCAATGGAATGGAAAGGGCATTTTATGCGAAAGCACGGGAAGTAAGATTATAAATCCGTTAGATTTACAGAAGGCCGGCTGTCAGGTTCGGCAGGAAATGAGAAAACAGGAGAGGATAAAAAATGGATAAAAAAATGATTGCCAGAAAAATAGCAGAAGAATCGATTGTTCTGCTTAAAAATGCGGATCATATACTCCCTTTAAAAGAGAAGAAAGAGATTGCATTTTTCGGAAGGACACAGATAGGCACTTTGTATTCCGGAAATGGATCCGGTGGTGCTAATATAGCCGGGTGCGGCACAATTCTGGAAGAATGTGAAAAGAGAGGGATAAAACCTGAATCGCTGCTGAAAGAATTTTATGAGTATAAAGCAAGTGCAGAACAGGTAACGGAAGAGGATGAGTTTGACTGGACGAAAGTCAGCGAAATGGTAAACAGCGGAATCATGTACGAAATATTTGGGAAATACAAGGCTCCGCTTGATGAATATGATGTGCCGGAGACACTTATCTTTCAGGCGGCGGAAAAAACAGACACAGCAATCTTCGTGATCGGCAGAAACTCCGGTGGAGAAGAGTGTGACCGTCATCTGCCGGAGGATTATTACCTGACCAGATCAGAAGAAAGCCTGTTAAAGGATATTTGTACCCATTTTGCTAATGTAGTGATAGTCCTGAATGTAAACGGACTGATTGATCTGTCGTGGATGAAAAAAGTATGCGAGCATAAAAAGCCTTCTGTTTATTGGAATCCCGGGGGAAGAAGGGGCTTCTGCGCTGGCTGGCATTTTGACAGGGGAGATTAATCCTTCCGGGAAACTGGCGGTGACTATAGCGGAACACTATGAAGATTATCCGTCGGCAGATCATTTCTCGTGGGATAAGGAGCATCTGGAGAATATTCTGGACTATGAGAGTTACGGTCTTTCGTCAGAAGAAAACGGAAGTACAGGTTTTACGAAGAGTCCGGTAACCGTGTATTGGGAAGATATATATACGGGATATCGTTATTTCGATACATTCGGAAAACAAGTGCTTTACCCCTTTGGTTATGGACTATCTTACACTGCATTTGCGATCAGCGATGCATTGGTCAAGAAGCAAAACGGCGGTATTCTGGTGACAGCCGATGTGAAAAATATTGGGGAAATGTTGGGGAAAGAGGTAATCCAGATTTATCTGTCTAAGGTATATCCAGTAGAGGGCGTGGAGCGTCCTTATCAGGAATTGAAAGGATTCGAGAAAACGTCTGACCTCGCTCCGGGTGAAAAAAGAGCAGGTTAAGATCTGGATCCCATGGAGAGAACTGGCGGTTTATGATGAGGAAAGAGCCGCTTGGGTCATCGAGTCAGGCGATTATCTCCTGAAGATGGGAAAATCATCAAGAGACACCTTTACGGTGGGAATGGTATGCCTGCGGGATACAGTCCTTACAGAACAGTGTGCGAACCGTCTGACTATCTCGGGATGCAACAGAGGAAAGCTTTCGTTCCTGACACAGAAAGACTGCACAGGGTGTCAGCCGGAAGACGTATATGAGAAAAAACCTGATGGAGGCGTGACCGAGACGGAGGTAATTTCTGTAACGGAAGAGGATATTCTTGCAGGAGGGGAGAGTATACAGGCTGGAAAAAGAAGCGCAGCAAAGTCTGCCGGAACTGTCCATCGAAGAACTCGCTTCTCTCTGTGTGGGTTATGGACCGGGCAGCCCCCCTTTGCGGCTGTGGGTGACCGTACTGACCCGTCTGCAATTTTTGACGCAGATGGGAATCCGCTGACGATAAACAGCCATCCGACAGGATATCCGGGATATGTTTCCCCGGCGATTGCGGAAAAAGGGATCAAATCCATTTTTTATAAGGACGGCCCTGCCGGGATCGGCGGTATTGCCTGGCCGACAGAAATGCTCATTGCGTGCTCCTTTGACAAAAAAATGTGGCAGATGTTCGGGGATGCAGTAGGAAAAGAATGTGAAGAACAGCAGGTAAATGTCTGGCTTGCTCCTGCTGTGAATCTCCACAGGAATCCGCTGTGCGGCAGAAATTTTGAATATTTTTCTGAAGACCCGTACCTGACGGGAGTCTGTGCCTGCGAGATCACAAAAGGCGTACAGAATGACCGTCCGGTTATTGTGTGCCCGAAGCACTTCGCGGCAAATGAGCAGGAGACATTCCGCCGCGGAAATGCAGGGAAAAATGTAGATGCAGTGGACTCAATCCTGACAGAAAGGGCACTTAGAGAACTGTATTTAAAGCCGTTCGAGATGTTAGTCAAAGATGCCGGGATCGCATGCATCATGACCTCCTTCAATAAGATCAACGGGTCATTTGCCGGCGGCAGCCATGACCTGTGCACACATATCCTGCGTGAGGAATGGGGATTTGAAGGGGCTGTTGTAACGGATTGGGGAGATATGGATATGGTTGTGGACGGCGCGGACGCTGTTGCGGCAGGAAACGATATCGTAATGCCCGGCGGTCCTCCGGTAATCCGCCAGATATTAAAAGGATACGAAGAAGGCAGAGTGACGAGAGAAGAATTGGAACAGGCAGTGCGTCATCTGCTGATTATGATAAAGAGAATCAGGCTGGCAGATTGATGGTTAGGGTAACGAGTAAATGTGATAATAGGATGTAGATGAAACAGGTAAGTATATGGAAGAAAAAATGTATCATACAGTGAAAAGTTCAGGAATCATGAATATCGTGGCAGGAGCATTTGCGATCGCAGTTGGGATTTCTGCGCTTATAAGTGGAATACGCCTTTGGCTTGCCCGTACTAAGATTCTTTTCTAAAGAAAGGGAAATAATGGAATGAAGCACATGGCAGAGATAAGAAATGACAACGGAATTTCTACATTATATGTAGATGGTCAACCCTTTCAGGCATTTGCAGGCGAGGTACATAATTCCGCTGCGTATGATCCGGAAAGGATGGAAATAGAAATCTGGGAGAAGATGGAGCAGAGTAATCTGAATACGCTGATTGCGCCGGTGTATTGGGAAACGCTGGAGCCGGAAGAAGGAAAGTTTGATTTTACCCTTGTGGATGCGCTTATAAAGCAGGCGGACAAATATAAAAAGAAATTGATCCTGCTCTGGTTCGGTCTCTGGAAGAACGCAGAGTCCGCTTCCCTGCTTTACGAACGTATGGCTGAAGCAGTTTCCGTGGTATCCGGGTTCCTATCCGTCCGGAGGACCGGTAGAGGATATGCTGTGGGTATGGAAAGCAGCGGCGCCTTCACTTTTTACCATCGGTCCGGACATCTATGTGCCATATGTCTCTGACATCATGAAGACGTACAGCCGGCCGGATAATCCGCTTTTAATCCCCGAAGTGCGGAAAGATGCGGTTACAGCTTCCTATGCCCTTTATGCATTCCTGCATTTTCATGCGTTATGCTATGCGCCTTTTGGAGTGGAAGATCTGTGGGCAGACCAGCCTTCGGATCTTTCGGCAGAAGTGATAGACGCTCTGAAACTGGATCCGCTTTCCTTTAATCTGAGCGGGACTAAAGAGACATTGGGCGAGGTATACCGGCTGCTGGAAGAGATCAGACCGCTGTACTTGAAATACCGTGGGACAGAACATATGAAGTGTTTTCTGAAACAGTCAGATGGAGAGCAGGGATGCTATCTGAAGTTTAAGAACTATGATATAGAAATACAGTATCTCCCGAGGACAGACGGTGCACCGGCAGCCGCAGGAGTCGTCTTTGAACTGGATGAAAATACGTTTCTGATCATAGGAATGATGTGCAGTATCCGTTTCCATACGAAACCCAGGGATCATAGGAGAGTAGACTTTCTCACAAAAGAAGCAGGGACTTTCCATGTTGGTAAATGGGTATGTGAGCAGAGACAGAACGGCGATGAAAAAATCGTATCAGTCTTATATAATATGCCGGGATGATTTTAGAATAGAGACATTTAAATACTAATTTTCTATACTTTAAAGAGAGATATACAGAGGACTGGAGTATGGCAAATTGTTTATTACAGCATTAGATGATCTTGCATCAAAGAGAAAGGGATTTTATTCCGGCGTTGATGACTACATGGTAAAGCCTGTGGATATGGATGAGATGGCGGCATATGTAAACGGAGAGGAAGTTCCAATTCTTCCCAGAGAGTTTAATGTTTTATATCGGAAGTGAAAGAAAATGTTGTCTGTGTGACAGTTCGGGATTCTGGTTGCGGAATGGGCAAAGAAACTGCAGAGAGCAAAAGTAAGTGTAATTCTAACAAAGCCAGAAAATAGATGCTATGGGAATACAGACTTTTTATCTGACTTTTGATAGCAAAAAATGAATTTGTTAGGCAAAGTGGACGCATGGGATAATCTGATAAGGATTAAATCAGAAAGCATTGTACAGGAATTGATGGGAATGATACTGAAAGAATTTTGTGACAATGACGTAACATCCTCCCCAGTTACTTTGTGACAATTATATAACGTCCTCTATACAGAAATATGCGGTTTTAAGCCATTTTCGTGGCAAAAAAGCCGCATGCTTTTTTGTAGCAATGACTTGACATCCTCGGGGAGGTTGTGTATTGTTCAAAGCATCCCTGGTATGTGAAAGTTAAATGTATTCATCTGAAATATTTACAATCTGTGATTTTCGAAGAAGAATACCCTTTTGTAATATTCACAAATTTCTTCAAAATACAATAAAACTTTTCAAAATTCATTTTAAGTTCTTGATAATAGATGATTAATTTTGAACTTAAATTAATATATTGAAAACATCTAAAATTTGTATGTGTTTACTCATTTTAAATCCATAAAGATATTGCTGTTTAAGCGTATTTATGTTAAAATCAAAAAAAAGCTAATTTAGGTTTGAAAAAAGAACAGAACAAAGTGGGCATGACATCATGAAAAGAAAAAAGTAATTACTTTGATTGTCGCTGCATTGGCATTTACCATGACTGGCTGTGGCAGTTCAACTGCAAGTGCAGTATCAGAATTAACAGCGGAAAGCAAACCGGCTACCCAGTATACGATTGATGCAAATCAGGAAGTTTATGCATTGCTGGATTTTGAAGATACTGCGGAGTTTGAGAATGCGACCAAATATGGGCTGGTATGACGCTAATCCTGTCCATCTTGCTGAACTTACACCATCGGATTATGCCCAAAAGCTGGTAGAATATTTCGGTGATACAGATGCTGTTCAGAAAAACGCAGAGAATGTTGCTGCTTTGATCGAACAGGAGGGTGATGAGACCTGCCTGACACGATTGATGGATGCGGTTACTGTTACGTCAGAGTATAAATATTTTAATATTATTGAACCATAAAGTTTTGGAGCGGAAGCAGGAGGATATGAATATGAAAAGATTTGCAGCATCTGTTGACAGTGAGACAGATGAAAATATATGGGAGACAGTGGAAGATGCTTATGTTTATGCATTTCCGCTGGTGCTCATGGATGCAACTGAGACTTCGGCAACAAACACAGAGGAAGTTGTTACCAAAAAATGCACCTGTAAATCAGTTTATACACAGTGTTGCACTGGCAGATGCACAATTCAGGACTGTGGTGACTCCTAATGTGGATACGATCTATTCACAGGTCTGGTATGATCTGAGCGAGGAGCCGATGGTCTATGAACTTCCAAAAACAGATCGTTTTTGTAAGGTTCAGGTACTGGATGGATGGACAAATACTGCTGCGGTTCTTGATAAGGCTGGTGCATATGCAATTACTCTTTCTACGTGGGAAGGGAAACTGCCTGAGGGAGTTATCCGTATAGATGTTCCTACATCTATGGCATGGTCCATTACCAGAATCGTTTTATCAGGAGAAGAGGATCTTCCAAATGTGTATGCCATCCAAGGAAAAATGAAACTTATGCCGCTTTCCGATTATATATCCGGAGACACTTATGAACCTCCGAGGGGAAGCTACAGCGAAGAGAATGATTATATTCCTGTTGATAAGGTCCTTTCCATGGATCCGATCACATTTTTTAAATAAGGCCAATGAGTTGATGGTAAAGAATTCTCCGACAGCTGCAGATAAGGAAATGCTTGGAAAAAATAGCAGCTGTGAATATAGGTCCTGGTATGGAATTTGACATTTCTGTTCTTACCGGTGATGTTGCAGAAAACTGGAAGACAATGCTGACAGAAATTCAGCTAAAGCTTATCAAAGAGGGCCAGAAATTCTCAAAAAAGCTTGGTCAGTGGGATTATTTTGGTGAACCGATCGGAGATTTCAATACAGAATATGTTTATCGTGCACTGGTAGCTCTTGCAGGGCTTGGTGCCAATACAGTTGAAGTTGCACTGTATTCAAAGATAGAGCAGGATGCGGATGGAAATACTCTCACAGGAGAAAAATCATATATTCTTCATTTCGAAAGCTATCCGCAGGTTCTTGAAGGGGGATTCTGGTCTGTGACTGCATATGGGGACGATGATTTCCTGATTGATAATCCTATTGATCGTTACTGCATAAATGACCGTTCCGGTTTACTGGCAAATGATGATGGTTCCGTTGATGTTATTCTGTCTGAAGATGCCCCAAAGGACACTACAAACTGGCTTCCTGTGGGTGTTGGAGGTTTCCATCTGTTTATGCGTATCTATACGCCTGATATGGAAGCCTTGGAGACGTGGATGGCACCGACCATTACAGAGATTTATCCATCAAATGTGAACTAAATATTTTCACATTGTACAGAAAGAGGATTGATTCTTCTGAAAAATGTGCTAGAATAAAGAAAAGACGAATATTAGATACCAGAGATTTGAGCAAGGTAGATGAAACGACAGGCAGTCGTTTTATTTGCCTTGCTTTTTTTGTGTGATAAAGGAGAGGAATGGATATGTTTGATGTTGTTATTATTGGTGCAGGAGTGACAGGCAGCGCGATTGCCAGAGAGGTTTCCAGATATAAGTTGAATACGTGTGTGATTGAAAAGGAAGAGGATGTCTGTAATGAGACATCCAAGGCAAACAGTGCGATCATCCATGCGGGATTTGATGCAGTTCCGGGAACGATGAAGGCAAAGTTAAATGTGATGGGAAATGCGATGATGGACAGAATCGCAGAAGAGCTTGACATTCCATTTAAGAGAAACGGCTCTTTGGTTGTATGTACGAAAGAGCAGGATCCGGAAGGACTTCAGGTTTTAATGGAGAGAGGTAAGAAAAATTGGAGTTCCTGGACTTCAGATTTTAGACAGAGAGGCTCTGATCGAGAAAGAGCCGAACCTGGCAGATGATGTGACATGTGCACTGTGGGCTCCAACCGGAGGAATCGTTTGTCCATTCCATATGACAATGGGATATGCGGAAAATGCATACGAGAACGGTGTTCGGTTTTTCCTGAATACAAAAGTTGAAAAACTGGAAAAGACAGGAGAAGGATTTAGAGTTCAGGTTCATCACGCAGATACCGGTGTTGATGAGACAATCGAGACAAAACTTATTATTAATGCAGCAGGAGTTTATGCTGATGAGATCAATAATCAGCTTTCAGACAGAAAGCTTCATATCACAGCCCGTAAAGGGGAATACATGCTTTTGGATAAGACAGTTGGAGATTATGTGAAGAGTACAATCTTCCAGCTTCCGTCGAAAATGGGAAAGGGAGTACTGGTCACACCGACAGTTCACGGCAATCTGCTTGTAGGTCCTACAGCAGTAAATGTAGAAGATAAAGGTGCTGTAAACACGACAATGGATGGTCTGGATCAGATCGCAAGAGTTTCCTCTCATAGCGTTAAGAATGTTCCGCTTCGTCAGGTGATTACTTCTTTTGCAGGTCTTCGTGCACACGAGGATGGAGATGACTTTGTAATTGGTGAATCAGCGGATGCAAAAGGACTGATCAATGCAGCAGGCATTGAATCTCCGGGACTTTCTTCAGCACCGGCAATCGGTGTTACGGTTGCAGAACTTGTAAGAGACCTTTTGAATGCAGAAGAAAAGTCTGATTTTAATCCGGTGAGACATGGGATTTTAGATCCGGATACGCTTTCTCTGGAAGAGAGAAATCAGCTGATCAAAGAAACTCCGGCTTATGGAAATATTATCTGCCGCTGTGAGATGATCACAGAAGGAGAAATCCTGGATGCAATTCACCGTCCGCTTGGTGCACGCTCTCTGGATGGCGTGAAGCGCCGGACAAGAGCCGGCATGGGGCGTTGCCAATCAGGATTCTGTTCCTCGAAGGTTATGGAGATTTTGGAAAGAGAAGTCCCAATGCGGGTAGATCAGATTGGAAAAAAATCGGTGTTGGATCAGAATTTATCGTAGGTGAAAATAAAGAACTGGAGGATGAGTAAAATGAAAACATATGATTTAATCATAATTGGTGGAGGTCCTGCAGGACTTGCGGCAGCAGTCGCAGCAAAAGATAACGGAATTGACAACATTTTGATTTTGGAAAGAGATAAAAGCCTCGGAGGCATTTTGCAGCAGTGTATTCATAATGGATTCGGTCTGCATACATTTAAAGAAGAACTGACAGGACCTGAGTATGCAGCACGTTTTATTGAGCAGGTAGAAGAACGTGGTATTGAATATAAATTAAATACAATGGTCATGGACATTTCTCCGGAAAAGGTAGTAACCGCCACAAACCGCGAGGATGGAATTCTGCTTCTTCAGGCAAATGCAATTATCCTGGCGATGGGATGCAGAGAGCGTTCTAGAGGAGCACTGAATATTCCGGGATATCGTCCGGCTGGAATTTATTCTGCCGGAACGGCACAGCATCTTGTAAATATGGAAGGGCTTATGCCGGGAAAAGAAGTTGTGATTCTTGGATCCGGAGATATCGGTCTGATCATGGCGAGACGTATGACACTTGAAGGGGCGAAGGTTAAGGTAGTTGCAGAGCTGATGCCTTATTCCGGTGGATTGAAGAGAAATATCGTACAGTGTCTGGATGACTTTGAGATTCCGCTGAAGCTGAGTCATACAGTGATCGATATAGAAGGAAAGCATCGTGTGGAAGCTGTGACAATCGCAGAAGTCGGACCGGATCGCAAGCCGATTCCAGGAACAGAGGAAAGATATACTTGTGATACATTGCTCCTCTCCTGTGGGCTTCTTCCGGAAAATGAGCTTTCAAAAAGCGCAGGAGTAGAACTTTCACAGGTTACTTCAGGTCCGGTCGTAAATGATTCACTGGAAACAAGTGTGGACGGCATCTTCGCATGTGGAAATGTATTGCATGTGCATGATCTTGTGGATTTTGTATCTCAGGAGGCAGCGACAGCAGGAAAGAACGCAGCCACTTATATAAAGGCAGGAGAAAAGGACGTGCAGGCAGAAATGCTTCTGATTTCTCCGGAAGGCGGAGTGCGCTATACTGTACCATCCTTTGTAAGACCTTCCGAAATGGAAGAAAATCTGACCGTTCGTTTCCGTGTCGGAGATGTATTTAAGAATAAGTCGATTGCAGTGTATTTTGACGATCAGCTGATCAGCAAGAAGAAACGTCAGGTGATGGCACCGGGTGAGATGGAGCAGGTAATCCTGAAGAAAAAGAAACTGGAAGAATACCCGGAGACAAAGAAGATTACGATTCGGATCGAGGAGGCATAAGAAAATGAGTGAGAGAGAATTAATCTGTATCGGATGCCCGATGGGATGTCCGATCGTTGTAAAAATGGAAGATGGAAAAGTTGTATCCGTTACAGGAAATACGTGTCCACGTGGAGAGGCGTATGCAAGAAAGGAAGTAACTGATCCAACGCGTATTGTAACGACTACAGTTCGTGTCGCAGACGGAAAAGTACCAATGATCAATGTGAAGACAGAGCATGACATTCCAAAAGATAAGATTTTTGACTGTATCGCAGCACTTCGCGGCGTAACGATCAAAGCTCCGGTTCACATTGGAGATATTGTGTTGGAAAATGTGGCAGGTACAGGTGTAAATATCGTAGCTGCCGGAAATGTGGATGCAGTACACTAGACGATTGTGAAGGAGATATAGTATAATTTATGAAACAGATGCCAGATACAAGTACTGTTGTTCACAGTTTCTGTGTCTGGCATTCATTTGATCTTGGCGGAACAAAGGAGAATTGAAATGAATTATAAATTTCTGGATGCGTTGGAGGTATCCCCTGTGATTGCAGCGGTAAAAGATGATGAAGGAGTAGATGCCTGTCTGAAAAGTGAAAGCCAAGTTGTATTTATTTTATATGGAGACATCTGTACAATTCCGGAGATTGTTTCTAAAGTAAAAGCAGCAGGAAAACTGGCGGTAGTACATCTAGACTTGATCCATGGGCTGGCATCGAAGAACATTGCTGCAGATTTTATCAAAAAATATACAGAAGCAGATGGTGTAATTTCCACAAAACCGACGATCATTCATCGAGCGAAGGAACTTGGAATGCTCACGGTATTGCGCGTATTTTTGATTGATTCTATGGCTTATGAAAATGTGAAAACACAGGTAACGGCAGCAAAGCCGGATGTGGTAGAGGTTCTTCCGGGAATGATGCCGAAGGTGATCGGAAATATCTGTAAAGATCTTCCGGTACCTGTGATCGCCGGAGGAATGATCCGGGAGAAGGAAGATGTAATGGCACTTCTTAAGGCAGGAGTAACCAGTGTATCGTCTACGAATCCGGAAATCTGGTTTGAATAAGCTTTTAGTTTTTTCATCTTCTTTAATTTCAGCCACCCGGCATGAAGCATGTATACAACGGCAGGAATTAAGGAGAGCAGTTGTGTGTATGTATAATCTGTTGCCAGAGATACAGGTGAAAGCACAACATGGAATGCAAGGAAGAGGAAAGCTCCGGCGGTAATCAGATTACAAAGGAGATACTTCCAGCCGAAGATTCCTAAAGCAGAGGCTGTCAGGAGTGCCACCAGCGATATCGTATCAAGTGAAACCGGCAAATGAATAAAATCATACTTTGCAGAAAAAAGTGTCAGGATCGCGTAAAGGAAAAGAAGCAGGTTCAATAATCCCATGATCTTGAACAATAAACTGTAAAAAGGTGTGACCGGGCAATCCGGCCACAATTCTACATCCAGTTTTTCAGCAAGTTCAATCGCGGAGCGGGTGAATGTTGTGTTTGTCATTACGATGACCTTGTCACAGTCATTAAAAAATTTGCACCGGCATAAGCTTCCTGGACTGCTTTGTTACCAACGGGATACGTGTAATACTTACACTGTATCCCGTATTTTTTTCCTGTGTTTATAGGCAATGATGTCAACGCCTTGATCCCCAGAACTTTTAGTAACTTCTATTTTTGAAAAATGTTTTCTTTTTAGTATGATCGCACACTGTTCTTCGAACTGATATCCATCCATGTGTTGCTGCTTCTCCTATATGCTGTCTGAAATCATGATGTTGGGGTCAAAAGGTATACTTTTGAACCCCTATGATACACGGATTGCTTCGCATTTCATGCTCTCGCAATCCTAAAACACCTCAAATCCGCTCAATTTTTCTACGGAAAAATGGCTACATTTTCGGT
>ENA-OQHD01000187-OQHD01000187.1-human-gut-metagenome-genome-assembly--contig:-NODE-187-length-26121-cov-4.739478_pt1 | contig 26121 bp, 25 predicted proteins | sample MGYA00242560_ERZ504711 | MGnify/ENA primary metagenome ERZ504711 (study PRJEB26092, sample SAMD00036198) | human gut metagenome | host: Homo sapiens | study: EMG produced TPA metagenomics assembly of...
AAACTGCTGTCTCCTCCCAGATATGGATTGTTCTGCGTCTCAAGAGCAACCATACCAAACCGGTCACTCATTCCATAACGCGTGATCATTGCTCTTGCAAGCTTTGTTGCCTGCTCGATATCATTCGATGCGCCTGTTGTGATAGAATTCAAAAATCAGATTTTTCTGCGCATCTTCCTCCGGTCAGTGTCGCGATCTTGTTGATCAGCTCTTCCTGTGTCATCAGATTCCGTTCTTCTGATTCAACCTGCATTGTATATCCCAAGGCACCTGATGTACGCGGAATGATCGTAATCTTTGTAACCGGTGCTGAATTCGTCTGTAATGCTGCTACCAACGCATGACCGATTTCATGATAGAACAATAATTTCCTTTTGCGGAAAGTACCTGATTCTTCTTCTGATATCCGGCGATAACAGTTTCAATACTTTCTTCAAGATCTGCCTGCGTTACATATTTACGGTTCTCTCTGACTGCGCGCAGTGCCGCTTCATTTACCATATTTGCAAGCTCTGCTCCTGATGCTCCTGATGCAGCTCTTGCGATTGTATTAAAGTCAATGTCATCTCCAAGTCTTACTTTCTTCGCGTGAACTTTCAGAATCTCTTCACGCCCTTTAAGATCCGGAAGTTCCACCGGAATACGGCGGTCAAATCTTCCCGGACGGAGAAGTGCCGGATCAAGACTGTCCGGTCGGTTCGTTGCAGCAAGAATCACAACACCCTTAGATGCATCGAATCCATCCATCTCTGTCAGCAACTGGTTCAATGTCTGCTCACGCTCATCATTTCCACCATATCCTGCATTATCTCTCTTTTTACCGATTGTATCAATCTCATCAATAAATACAATACAAGGTGCTTTTTCATTCGCCTGTTTGAAAAGATCACGTACTTTAGAAGCTCCCATGCCAACAAACATCTCTACAAATTCTGAACCAGAGATTGAGTAAAAAATGGTACATTTGCCTCTCCTGCAACTGCTTTTTGCAAGCAAAGTTTTACCGGTTCCCGGAGGTCCTACAAGAAGTGCTCCTTTCGGACATACTGCACCGATCTCCGTATATTTCTGCGGGTTATGAAGAAAATCCACAATCTCTGTCAGCAGTTCCTTCGCTTCATCTTCTCCGGCTACATCCTGGAAAGTGATTCCTGTTGTAGATTCCACATAAACCTTCGCATTGCTCTTTCCGAACTGCATGAACGGATTTCCTGCTGCACCTCCACCCATCTTGGCCATCATCTTCTTTGCAAGCCACTGTCCTAATGCCCAGAAGATCAAAAGTGGTAAAATCCATACAAGAAAAAAGTTTAGAAGCGGATTCATCTCCTGCTGTGCGACTCTTCCGAATTCACATCCCGCATCTTCCAGACGATTTACCAGATTTGGATCATCAAACGTTGTTGTCTCATAATATTTCGGTTCCTCGCTATTATCTGTAAAATAAATAGTGTCTCCATTCAACTCTACTTTTGATACTTCTTTTCCCTCGACCATAGTAAGAAAGGTTCCATAATCGACTTCTTTCACCTTATTCTTTCCTAGAATATTCGGAAAAAGAAATGTGTTAAGAAGCACGAGAATAATCAAAGCAATCAAATAGTAAAAGATTAATGGCTTCTTTGGTTTCTCAACTTTCTTCATACTGTTGTTCCTCCTATTTTCTAAATTTTGCACGAACTGCCTTTATCATCTGTATAATCGGAAGATTCAATGCTGCAAGACCATACACAGTAAGTAACTGCGATAATGTCAGTGTCTGCACTTTAAAGATGTTATGCAGTCCAGGAACAGTCACAACAAGCGTGATCAGAATCATTCCAATTACAAAAGCACCGATCAGGTAAATGTTATTAAAGACTCTTTTTGTAAATACAACCGGACGATTTGATTTACAGTTAAACCCATGGAACAATCTTGAACAGCAAAGTGTTGCAAATGCCATTGTACTTGCAAGTAGTGCATTACCGTCTTTGTATCCAATTGTAAATGCAATCATGACCATGGTACAGATTGATAATCCTTCCAGTCCGATATTGATCAAAAAGTCTTTCGTTAAAATGGATTCATTTATCGGTCGTGGCTTTTCTTTCATCACATTTTTCGAATGTGGTTCCAATCCAAGAGCAATTGCCGGAAGACTGTCTGTCAGCAGATTAATGAACAACAGATGAACCGGTGCGAACGGTACCGGAAGTGCCATCAGTGAAGCATAAAGCACTGCCAGGATTGCTCCAAAATTTCCCGAAAGCAGAAACTGAATGGATGCTTTAATATTGCGATATATATTTCTTCCATTCTCTACTGCTTTAATAATAGTCGCAAAATTGTCATCTGTCAAAACCATTGCTGCAGCGTCTTTTGACACTTCGCTTCCGGTAATTCCCATCGCCACTCCTATGTCTGCCTGTTTCAGTGCCGGAGCGTCATTCACACCATCTCCTGTCATGGATACAATGTTTCCTTTTTCCTGCCATGCACGCACAATACGGATCTTGTGTTCAGGAGAAACTCTGGCGTAAACAGAAATCCCTTCCACAAAGTCTTTCAGTTCTTCATCAGACATTTTGTCAATCTCTGCACCCTCACAGGCTTCGGATTCATTTTCAAGAATTCCAATTCTCTTTGCAATGGCAGCAGCTGTCACCTTATGATCTCCTGTAATCATAATCGGACGGATTCCTGCACATTTACACTCTTCTACAGCAGCTTTTGACTCTTCTCTCGGCGGATCCATCATTGCGATCAGCCCCAGGAATATCAGATGATCTTCATCCTCCAGCGTAAGTTCCGTCTCATCTGATACTTCTTTATAAGCAAATGCAAGAACTCGTAATCCCTCTCTTGAGTATTTCTGATTCTGCTCTTCGATTACTCTTCTTGTCTCTTCTGTGATCTCATGAGTCTCCCCGTTCATCTCAACCCAGTCTGTCCGGTTCAAAATGAACATCAACTGCTCCTTTGACAATCATCGTTGGCACTCCGTTTAATGAATGCTTTGTTGCCATCATCTTACGGTCGCTATCGAATGGATTCTCACTTTCTCTTGGATACTTTACTCTGACTTCTTCCGGGTCAAGACCAAGACTGCTTCCTAAATTAATCAGTGCTGTCTCTGTCGGGTCTCCGATCTCTACACCATCAATATTCGTAGAGTCATTACAAAGAATACTGCTGATAAGGAGTCTGCTCTGAGACGAATCCCGGAGATCGATCTTGTCTGCGGAAATGCTCTGGCCATCTACATAATAATGCTCTACTGTCATCTTATTCTGTGTCAGGGTTCCTGTTTTATCTGAGCAGATAATGGATACACTTCCCAGTCCTTCTACTGCCTGTAGTTTTCGAACAATTGCATGCTCTTTCGCCATTTTCTGCGTTCCAAAAGAAAGAACAATCGTAACGATTGAACTTAACGCCTCCGGAATTGCTGCAACGGCAAGAGCAACTGCAAAAAGAAATGCATTTCCAATATTCTCACCACGGAAAACACTGATTCCAAACAAAATCGCACAGAATACAAGAATTAAAATGGATAATTTCTGTCCAAACTGATCCAGGTTCACCTGCAATGGAGTCTTCTTCTCAGATGTCGTCTTCAGAAGACTTGCAATTTTACCAACTTCTGTATTCATTCCAATCTCTGTAACTACAAAAGAACCTCTTCCATACGTGAGAAAGCTTCCGGAATATACCATATTAATACGGTCTCCAAGAGGAACTTCGTCCTGTTCAATCACATCTGTCGTCTTCTCGACACCAAGACTCTCTCCCGTCAATGCACTTTCGTCAACCTTCATGCTCGCACATTCCAGAATACGTCCATCTGCAGGAATATAGTCTCCCGCCTCTAACATAATAATGTCTCCAACAGTAACTTCTGAAGACGGAATCGGGACAACCACTCCATCACGAAGAACTTTTGCTTCCGGACCGGATAATTTCTTCAGACTTGCCAGAGATGACTCTGCCTTTACTGTCTGCACAGTTCCCAGAATTGCATTCATTGTGATCACGATAACAATAACAGCTGCGCTCTCAATATCTCCCATAAATCCTGATGCGATCGCTGCTATAATAAGGATAATCACCAGAAAATCCTTATATTGCTCCGAAAAAAATCTGAAATGTTGTCTTCCTTTTTTCCTTCAGTCAGTTCATTCGGGCCGTATTTCTTTTGATTTTCACTGACCTGTTCTTTTGTTAATGGTTCTTCCGAGCCATTCACTTCTCTTAAAACTTCTTCTCCCGATAATTGATAATATGCTTTCACTGCCATTCCTCCTAACTGATTATTGGTTACTGTTCACACGATGTGCGACCCATAATCCTGATTAATCTGCAGTGCGAATAAAAAAAGGAGACAATTATTGCACCGCTTCTTGCATGCAATAAAAGTCTCACCATTTCATCACGATCCGGATGGACTTCTTCCATCGTATTGACGGCTCGCAAACGCTACTCAAAGCGCCAGTTACTCCCTTTTACTAAAATAAACTATACTCATTTTTCCTGATAATGTCAATAAACTTTATTTTCTTTTTAGGAAATATTTTCAGGATTTTAACATTAAAAGATCGCGGAGCGTTTTTTGCATATTAGGAAAGCACTTTCCTAATATATAAAAGAATACCTTACAGACATTCTATCCATAAGGTATCCTTTTTATTCTATCAATCGATCAAATGAAAATCTCAATCTATTTTCTTAAATCCTAAACGATTCCCTGAGCTGTCATAGCATCTACAACCTTCTCAAATCCGGCAATGTTAGCACCTACAACATAGTTGCCCTTGAATCCGTATCTCTCAGCTGCATCAACCATGTTGTGGCAGATGTTAACCATGATGTTTTTCAGTTTTGCATCAACTTCTTCGAATGTCCAGCTCAGACGCTCGCTGTTCTGGACATCTCAAGTGCAGATGTTGCAACTCCACCGGCGTTAGCTGCTTTACCAGGTGCAAAGATAACACCATTCTCCTGCAGATACTCTGTAGCTTCGAGAGTTGTAGGCATGTTAGCACCTTCACATACTGCAATACATCCGTTTGCAACAAGTGCCTTTGCATCTTCAAGGTGAAGCTCATTCTGTGTAGCACATGGAAGAGCGATGTCAACTTTAACATTCCATACTCCTCTTCCTTCGTGATACTCTGAATTCGGACGGTAGTTCTTGTACTCTGTCAGTCTTGCACGTTTTACTTCTTTGATCTCTTTGAGAGCTGCTACATCGATTCCGTCCGGATCATATACCCATCCTGTAGAATCACTTGCTGTAACAACCTTAGCACCAAGCTGCTGTGCTTTCTGGATTGCGTAGATTGCAACGTTACCAGCACCGGAAACAGCAACTGTCTTACCTGTAAGTTCGATACCATTGAGTTTCAGAAGCTCATCTGTCAGATACAGAAGTCCATATCCTGTAGCTTCTGTACGAGCAAGAGATCCACCATATGAAAGTCCTTTTCCTGTAAGAACTCCTTCATATAATCCACGGATTCTCTTGTACTGTCCGAACATATATCCGATCTCTCTTGCGCCTGTACCGATATCTCCTGCTGGAACATCAGTATCAGCACCAATATATTTGCAAAGTTCTGTCATAAAGCTCTGGCAGAATGCCATAACTTCTCTGTCAGATTTTCCCTTAGGATCGAAATCAGATCCACCTTTACCTCCACCGATTGGAAGTCCTGTAAGGGAGTTTTTGAAAATCTGCTCAAAACCGAGGAATTTGATAATACCAAGGTTTACAGATGGATGAAGACGAAGACCTCCCTTATATGGTCCAATCGCACTGCTGAACTGTACACGGTATCCTGTGTTAACCTGTACCTGACCCTTGTCATCTACCCACGGTACACGGAACTTAATCTGTCTCTCAGGCTCTACCAGTCTCTCAAGAAGAGCTTCTTTACGGAATTTTTCTTCATTTGCTTCAATCACAACACGAAGAGACTCCAGTACCTCTTTTACTGCCTGATGGAATTCCGGCTCAGCAGGATTCTTCTTTACAACTAAATCAATCACTTCATCAACGTATGACATCTTAATTACCTCCTAGAATAAATAGATTGGGATTCGTATCTCCCTGATACTATTGTATCTTTCGTCAACTAATGTCTTTTCTAAAACAAGAAAAACAGACTGACAAGCAATCTGTTACCCCAGACACCGTTGTCTACTCGTTTATTTTATAAGCTAAATGAAAGATTGTCAATCATTAATTGCATTATTTTAAAGTTTTATCACTTTAAGTTGATAAAACTGCATGAACTAATGTATCAAATTGCAATTTTCAGCATATTTAAGGTTATATGTCGAGTAAACAGATAGGAAAATGGTGGTTTTTATGCAAGTATAGCGCTCCTTTCCGGTGTTCCTACACATTCCCCTTTTTGAGCCAGGCAGCTCTAAAATGCTTCGCTTTTTATCGCTGTGGCGTATCCGCCACATAGCCATAGATAGACAAAGAGGCTTTTATGCAAGCATAACGCCTCTTTGTCTATCTATGACTGCCTGACTCTGTACGAATATCAAAAAAGCAGAGTACTGTTTCCAGTACTCTGTCCATTTGCACATATTAGTTATATTTACGTTTTCTAGCAGCTTCAGATTTCTTTTTACGTCTAACGCTTGGTTTCTCGTAGTGCTCTCTCTTACGAATCTCCTGCTGAATACCAGCCTTTGCACAGTTTCTCTTGAATCTGCGTAAGGCGCTATCTAACGTTTCGTTTTCTTTAACGATTACATTTGACATAGTCTCACACCTAACCTCCCCTCCAGCCTTGTATTGTGCATCATACGACTGTTCGGGTATATTTATTGCACTGGATATTATTATAACATATTTTTTCAAAACGTCAACTGCTTTTTATGATTTTTACCGATTTTTTTTAATACTTTCTTCTCGCTTCTACCCAAAAGAGAATCTGCCACAGACAGATTCTCTTTACAATGACTTTATTTAATCTGATCAGCCAGTGCTTCTTCTGCTTTTGCAAGTGCATCCGGGATTCCTGCTGGGTTCTTTCCACCTGCCTGAGCCATGTTCGGACGACCACCGCCGCCTCCGCCAACAAGACCTGCGATTGCTTTCACAAGATTTCCGGCATGTGCTCCCTGCTTCATTGCTCCGTCTGTTGCTGTAGCCATCAGGCTTACTTTTCCGTCATTTCCTGATGCAAGTACAACCACACCTTCGCCAAGCTTCTCTTTGAGCTGGTCTCCAAGGTCACGAAGTCCATTCATATCAACACCGTCAAGCTGTGCTGCAAGAAGCTTCACACCTTTTACTTCTTTCACCTGGTCAAGGATGTCTCCTGCTGCGCTCTGAGCCATCTTGCTCTTAAGACTCTCAACTTCTCCCTTCAGAGACTTGTTCTCTGCCTGAAGATGTGTGATCTTCTCTGCAAGATTCTCCGGAGTTGCTTTTACAAGCTGTGCTGCTTCTTTGAGAAGACGCTCCATCTCAGCATAGTAGTTCATAAGTCCTTCAGATGTCAGGGCTTCAATACGACGAACACCTGCTGCTACACCACTCTCAGAAATAATCTTCAGTGCTGTGATCTCTGATGTATTCTTAACATGTGTACCACCACAGAATTCAACGGAGAATCCGCTCATATCTACGACACGTACAACATCACCGTATTTCTCACCAAACAGAGCCTGTGCTCCTGTCTTTCTTGCTTCCTCGATTGGAAGGTTCTTTGTCACAACTGCGAGGGCATTTGTGATCTGCTCATTCACAATTTCTTCAACCTTCTTCAGTTCCTCAGGTGTTACTGCTGAGAAATGTGTAAAGTCGAAACGAAGTCTGTCTGCATTTACAAAAGATCCTGCCTGCTCTACATGGCTTCCAAGTACTGTACGAAGTGCTTTCTGAAGCAGATGTGTTGCACTGTGGTTTCTTTCTGTAAGTGCACGGTTCTTTGCGTCAACTTCAAGAGTTACCGCATCACCAATCTTGATCATTCCTTTTACAACATGTCCTACATGTCCAACCTTTGTTCCTGCAAGGTGAATACAATCTTCTACAACAAACTCTCCATCGGCTGTACGAATCACACCTTTATCAGCTTCCTGTCCACCCATTGTTGCATAGAATGGAGTCTGCTCAACGATGATTGTTCCCTTTTCTCCATCAGAAAGTGCATCAACAACTTCTGTCTCTGTTGTAAGAGCTGTAACCTTAGAATCAAATGTCAGATTGTCATATCCGACAAATTCTGTCTCAAGTGCTGCATCCAGCTGATCGTATACAGAAACTTCTTTTCCTGTATAAGAATGAGTTCCGAATGTTCCTTCTGATTTCGCACGCTGTTCTTCCTGTGCTTTCTTGAATCCTTCCTCGTCATAAGTCAGCCCCTTTTCTTCAAGGATCTCACTTGTCAGGTCGATTGGGAATCCATAAGTATCATAAAGCTTAAATGCATTCTCTCCGGAAAGAACTTTCTCTCCATTCTTCTCCATCTCAGTTTCCATATCTGCAAGGATTGCAAGTCCCTGATCGATTGTCTTATTGAAGTTCGCTTCTTCTTTCGCAATTACATTAAAGATAAACTCTTTCTTCTCTTCCAGCTCCGGATATCCATCCTTGGAACCTTCAATTACAGTTGTTGCAAGCTTTACAAGGAATGCTCCGTCAATTCCGAGCAGCTTTCCGTGACGGCATGCACGTCTTAACAGACGGCGGAGAACATATCCACGACCGCTGTTAGAAGGTAAGATACCATCAGAAACCATAAATGTTACGGAACGAATATGGTCTGTAACAACACGCAGAGAAACATCTGTCTCATGATCTATTCCGTACTGCTTGCCGGAGAGGTTACATACATGATCTCTCAGTGCTTTCATTGTATCAATATCAAACATGGAATCTACATCCTGTACGATACAGGCAAGACGCTCAAGTCCCATACCTGTATCAATGTTCTTCTGGATCAGGTCTGTATAGTTGCCGTGTCCGTCATTGTTGAACTGGCTGAATACGTTATTCCAGATCTCCATGTAACGGTCACACTCACACCCTACTGTACATCCCGGTTTTCCACATCCGTATTTTTCTCCACGGTCATAGTAAATCTCAGAACACGGACCACATGGACCTGAACCGTGCTCCCAGAAGTTATCTTCCTTACCAAAACGGAAGATACGTTCTGCCGGAATTCCCATCTTCTTATTCCAGATTTCGAACGCTTCATCATCATCTTCGTATACTGAAGGATATAATCTGTTCGGATCAAGTCCCACAACTTCTGTAAGGAACTCCCAGGACCACTCGATTGCTTCATTCTTGAAATAATCTCCAAAAGAGAAGTTTCCAAGCATCTCAAAGAATGTACCGTGACGTGCTGTCTTACCGACATTCTCGATATCTCCTGTACGAATACATTTCTGACATGTTGTCACTCTTCTTCTCGGCGGGATCTCCTGTCCTGTGAAATATGGTTTCAGCGGAGCCATTCCTGAATTGATCAGGAGAAGACTCTTATCATTATGTGGTACTAAAGAAAAGCTCTTCATTGCAAGATGTCCCTTGCTCTCAAAGAACTCCAAAAACATTTTTCTTAATTGGTTTACTCCGTATGGCTGCATACATCCATCCTCCTCTTTCGCTCATAAAAAGCCTATTTTGTAATATACCACAACAGCCTCCGTTTGTAAAGCGGAGGCCGGTTATTATCCTTATATTTACTTATTTCAGTTCAATTTCTTCCAGTTCTTTCGGTGGAAGTGCCCTACTTGAGTTTTTGACATAAGCTGCGACATCCTTCTTCGCAGTCGGGATTGGAATATTCGTTCCAGCTCCTGCAATACATCCGCCAGGACATCCCATACCCTCGATCAGACATCCGTTCATTCTTCCGGCTTTGGCAAGTGTCAGGATCTTCTTACATTCTGCCAGACCTTCCGCATGCTCAATATTAACCTGCGTTCCAGGATAATACTCGTTAATACATTCTTCGATTGCCTTTGCAACTCCTCCTGCACAGGCGTATCCACGTCCGGCTCCTGTCGCATCATGGAAAGAAGACTCTGCCTCATAAGCTGTCAGATCAATTCCCTTCGCATCAAACATTGCCTGCAATTCTTCAAATGTAACAACGAAATCCACATCACTTCTCACAGTACGTCTGGAAGCTTCCAGCTTCTTCGCTGCACAAGGTCCGATAAATACAACCTTTGCATTCGGATGTTCCTGTTTGATTGTTCGTGCTGTTGCAACCATCGGAGTCAGTTCCTGTGAGATCTGATCGATCAGATCCGGGAAGAACTTCTTCGCAAGCATTGCCCAGGATGGACAACAGGATGTCAGAAGAAATGGAAGTTCTCCGGTTGTCACTTTATTCACATAATGATGTGCTTCCGCAATTGCTCCAATATCCGCTCCAAGAGCAACCTCATATGTCTCTGAAAATCCGAGTTCTTCAAGAGCTGCTTTGAAGTTTCTTACATTAATATTCGGTCCAAACTGACCAACAAATGCCGGTGCTACCTCAGCCACAATCTCTTCTCCTTCTGAAAGTGCACGAGCCAGCTGGAAGATCTGAGACTTGTCAGAGATCGCACCAAACGGGCAGCTTACCATACACATTCCGCAGGAAACACATTTGTCAGCATCAATATAAGCACGTCCTAATTTATCCGATGTAATTGCATTCACTCCACATGCTTTCTTGCAAGGACGTTCTTTCTTGGCAATCGCATCGTATGGACAGACAGATTTACACTTTCCACACTTGATACATTTATCCTGATCAATAAAGGATTTTCCATTCACCATGGAAATAGCGCCCCTCGGACAGACTTCCTGACAAGGATGTGCAAGGCAGCCCTTACATACATTGCTGACCTCGTATTTATTCTCCTCACAGCTCTCGCAGCCTGACGGAATCACCTGCATAAGCGGTGGCTCATAGTATTTCTCAGAAATATTACTGGCCTCAACTCCTGCTGTCAAGTGGACCGGCTTATTCTCCGGACGAAGGGAAAGCCCCATCGCAAGACGAAGTCTTTCTCTTACGAACCGCTCTCGCACGATAGATACTCTCACGGTATTTTACTTCTGAATCTTCTTCCAACGATTTCATATGGAATTGCTTCCATATCTGCTACCAATGTCTCTGCATTCGTCCTTTTAAAATCCAAGCTTGGCAACTTCTGTAAATACTTGTCTGCGGATTGCACGGACCGGTGTCTGTAATCCTCTCATTTTTGATCTCCTCCTATTCTTCAGTTCCAAAAACTCTCTGTGCATAATGAACCGACTGCATGGCATCTTTGCCATAGAAATCAGCTCCTATCATATCTGCGTAGTCCTGATTCAGTACAGCGCCTCCTACCATCACAAGACAATGCGGAGCTTTCTCTCTAAGCTGTCTGATCGTCTCTTCCATACTTACGACAGTTGTTGTCATCAAAGCACTTAATCCTACCAGATGAATATCTTGTTCAAGTACTGTGTCAACAATTGTCTCCGGCGGAACATCCTTTCCAAGATCGATCACATCAAAGCTATAGTTTTCAAGCAGAACCTTCACGATATTTTTACCGATATCATGGATATCCCCTTTTACTGTAGCAAGAATGATCTTTCCTTTCTTCTCCTGAACTTCTCCGCTGCTATCCATTTTCTCTTTAAGCACCGCAAATGCTGTCTTGGCCGCTTCAGCACTCATCAGTAGCTGAGGCAAAAAGACTGTTCCCTTCTCAAATCCTTCACCTACCGTATTCAGTGCCGGGATCAGCTCTTCGTTAATGATCTCCAGACCATCTTTCTCCTGAATCATCTCAGATGTAATGCTGTTCGCCTCTTCACGAAGCCCTCTTTCAATTGCACTTTTCAGTGTCATCTTGTGAGCTGAACCTGTTGCGGAAACCGGAGCTGTTCCCGGCTGCTGTGCATATTTATTAATATAATTCTCACAGTTGCTGTCCAGATTCATTAACGCATGGTATGCATACCATGCCTTCATCATATCCTCCGAGTTCGGATTGATAATTCCAACGCTCAGACCATTCTGCATTGCCATCGTATAAAAGATGGAGTTTACAATCGGTCTGCTTGGGAGACCGAAAGAAATATTTGATACACCAAGCACAGTACACACACCAACTTCGTCACGAAGTCTGCGAAGTGTCTCAAGTGTCACCTTTGCTCCTTCCGGTTCTGAACTGATCGTCATTGCCAGGGCATCAATTACAATATCTTTCTTCTCGATACCGTATTTTGCTGCCTCTGCGATAATCTTCTTCGCAATCTGTACACGTCCCTCGGCTGTTGCCGGGATTCCGTCTTCATCAAGTGCCAGGCCGATCACAACACCGCCATACTTCCGGATCAGTGGGAATACTGCATCCATTGACTCCTGCTTTCCACTGACTGAATTGACCATCGCCTTACCATTGTAAATGCGAAGTGCATTCTCCATCGCAACCGTATCAACCGTATCAATCTGAAGCGGAAGATTCGTCACACTCTGAAGTTCCTGAACAACTTCCTTCATCAATGTCGGCTCGTCAATATCCGGAAGTCCTACGTTAACATCCAGAATATGTGCACCGTTATCCTGCTGTGCAATTCCTTCTTTTAAAATATAATCAAGATCATGTTCCTTAAGCGCCTGTTTAAAGCGTTTCTTTCCGGTTGGATTAATACGCTCACCAATAATCTTTGATCCGGTTCCAAGGAACACACTCTGTCCATAAGAAGATACTACAGTATAACTTTTCTTCTCAATCGGTTTCACCGGAATGTCTTTACACTGCTTCACCATCTCTGCAATATGTGCAGGAGTTGTTCCGCAGCATCCCCCGATCACAACTGCCCCAAGATCAACAACATGACGCATAACAGAAGCAAATTCTTCCGGAGAAACATCGTAATAAGTTTCTCCGTCTTTCTGCTTAGGAAGACCTGCATTCGGTTTGACGATCACAGGCACAGAGGAGTACTTCATGATCTGCTCCAGGATCGGCAGCATCTGCTCCGGTCCCATTCCACAGTTGATTCCAAGAGCATCAATCCTTAATCCTTCAAGCATTGCCACAACAGACGGAACATCTGCTCCGGTCAGAAGCTTTCCACGCTCGTCAAAAATCGTCGTAGCGAAAACCGGAAGAGATGTATTCTCTTTCGCTGCAAGCACTGCTGCCTTCAGTTCATAAGTGTCACTCATGGTCTCAATATGGATCAGATCCGCACCGGCTTTCTCTCCGAGGATCATAACTTCTTTGAATGTCTCATATGCTGTCTCGAAATCCAGATCACCCATCGGTTTTAAAAGCTTTCCTGTCGGTCCGACATCCAGTGCTGTGTAGATTCTTCTTCCACCACTTGCCTCTTCAGCCGCATCCTTCACATGCCTGATCGCAAGACGGATAATTTCTTCCAATGGAAAATCATCGCAATGGAATTTCAATGCATTCGCTCCAAATGTATTCGCAAGTACAATATCACTTCCTGCTGAAATATATTGTTTGTGAATGTTTTTGATCTCGTCCGCATGTGTAACATTCCATGTTTCCGGTAACTCTCCCGGCTGAAGTCCCTTTGCCTGAAGCAAGGTTCCCATTCCGCCGTCAAAATATAATAACTCTTTTCCCAGGCGTTCTCGTATCATCTTCTTGTATCAATCCTTCCTCTCTTATCTCTTGCTTATCGTCGGTATTCACAATCTTTTTTTCGTACAGACCTCACATCCTGAGATTGGACATCTGTCCTTCTGTGTACTGATTCCAATTACTGCTGTTACCGACTTTGTTGGTGTCATCATAAAGCTGTCTGTCAAAGTCAACCCGATTGTCTTTGCACAATTCAACATTCGTACGACCGGTTCCTGATAACAGATATCAAAATCTCCATATCCGGGACTGAATCTCGGTCTTAAATACAAATGTTCTTCTTCAAGCTCTGCCGCAATCTTCTTCTGACACTCATCACAATATTCTTCTAACATTGCTGCTGCACAAGACTGCAAAATAACTGCTCTTGCCATATCTGTCAAAGAAATTCTGCGCATCAGCCGGTCAACTCCGGCGCCAAGTGTTGCTCCAAAAAGAACAACCTGACGGCATCCTTTCAGATTTCTACTCAGGCTCTTACTTCGAATCTCCATCTGTCCAATAACCAGTCTTCCGTCATCTGTATGATTCAGATCAAAAATTTGGCAGATGGACTTAGGCCCTGCTTCCTGTTCCAGGTCTTTGAAAGACTGTTGGATCAGTTCCAAGGTTCGTTCATCTGCCTCATTTTTTCCAAATCCCAGATAACGAACTGCTTCACGTACTCTCTTCTCTGTCTCTATCATCTGGTCATTCACTTTCTTAACACTTGATAATCTCGGAAAGATTATTCATAATCGCAATTGCGATCTCTGGCTTATTCATAGAATAAATATGAATATTATTCACACCGTTCGCAAGAAGGTCAATAATCTGATCTGTCGCATAAGCAATTCCTGCCTGCTTCATCGCCTCCGGAGAACTTCCGAAGCGATCTAATATTGCAAGAAATCTTCTCGGAAATACTGTTCCGGAAAGTTCCTGGCTTCGCTTCATCTGAGCAGCACTGGTAATCGGCATGATTCCCGGCAGAACCGGAACTGTGATCCCTGCTTCTCTGATTCTGTACAGGAAATTATAATGGATATCATTATCAAAGAACATCTGTGTTGTAAGGAAATCAACTCCACTGTCTACCTTCTGTTTCAGATAACGGATATCATCCTCTTTATGTTCCTGCTCCACATGTCCTTCCGGATAACATGCTGCACCAATACAGAAATCCCCATGTTTCTTGATTTCCTGTACCAGTTCATAAGCATAATGGAATCGATCTCCATCAGGGAATGTCATGCCTTCCGGAATATCTCCTCGTAAAGCGAGAATATTCTCGATTCCATGAGCCTTCAGGTTTTCAATTACCTCTCCAACTTCTTCTTTTGTGGATGAAGCACATGTCAGATGTGCAAGACTCATCACTCCAAGATCGTCCTTAATATGGGATGCGATCTTCGCTGTGTTCTTGCTTGTTCCGCCACCGGCTCCATAGGTTACGCTGATATAAGATGGGTTCAGTTTGGCAATCTCATCTGTTGCTGATAATACTTTGTCAAATCCTGCATCTGTCTTCGGCGGAAACACCTCAAAAGAAATGTGGATGCCTTTCTGGTTCAGTTTGTCAATAATTTTCATCGGGTCTGTTACTCCTTGCTCTTGTGTTACTCTTGTATTACTTCTTTGTTATTTCTTATAATTCTTATTCTCCGATCAGACTTCTGTACAGATCTTCATACTGTCTTGCAGAATTCATCCATGAGAAATCCTGAGTCATCGCGCGCTCGATCATCTTGTTCCAGTCACGTTTCTTATCATAATAGATTCTTTCTGCATAACGTACAGTGTTCAACATCTCATGTGCATTATAATTAGAGAAACTGAATCCTGTACCTGTCTTCTCAAACTCATTGTACGGTTCTACAGTATCTTTCAATCCTCCCGTCTCACGAACGATCGGAAGTGTTCCGTATCTCAGACTCATCAGCTGGCTGAGTCCGCATGGCTCGAATAAGGATGGCATAAGGAATGCATCACATCCGGCATAAAGTCTGTGAGAAAGATCATCGGAATAGAAAATATTCGCTGAAACCTTTCCTGCATACTTCCATGCAAAGTGACGGAACATATTCTCATATTTCGGATCTCCTGTTCCAAGTACTGCAATCTGCACTGCATCCTGACACATCTCATCCATCATATAATCGATCAGATCAAATCCTTTCTGGTCTGTCAGACGGGAAACGATTCCGATCAACATTACATGATTGTCTTTATCCAGTCCAAGTTCTTCCTGAAGAGCGGCCTTATTCACCGGTTTGTTTTTCCGGAAATTCTCAACATTAAATGTCTTTGCGATTCTATGATCTGTATCCGGATTCCAGTCATTGTAATCCAGACCATTCACAATACCGCAAAGATCATTTGATCTTGCTGCCATCAGTCCGTCAAGACCTTCTCCATAGAACGGTGTCTTGATCTCTTCTGCATAGCTGTGGCTTACTGTTGTCACCTTATCTGCATAAACAATACCGCCTTTGAGCATATTAGCATCTTTGTATGCCTCAAGCTTATCCGGAACGAAATAATAATCCGGAAGTCCTGTGATTCCCTGTACAGTCTTTGTATCCCATACCCCCTGGAACTTCAGGTTATGTATTGTCATAACTGTCTTGATTCCTCTGTAATATTCTCCAAAGAAACGGAAATTATCCAGATATACCGGAATCAGACCTGTCTGCCAGTCATGACAGTGAATCAGATCCGGACGGAACCCAATGACCGGAAGAATACTTAAAACTGCCTTACAGAAGAAAGAGAATTTTTCAATATTCCACTTCGGATCTCCATCATATGGAGCAAATCCTGAAAAATAAAATTCATTATCAATGAAATAAAATGTAACTCCATTTAATTCTGTCTTAAAGATTCCGACATAGCGATTCTCTCCTGCAAAATCCATGTAGAAGTTTGTGATATACTCCAGGCGCTCTACCCACTCCTGTTTCATACACATGTACTTAGGTAAAACTACACGGCAGTCATATTTCTCTTTATCAAAATCTTTTGGAAGTGAACCTACAACGTCAGCAAGACCCCCGGTCTTTATAAATGGTACACATTCTGATGAAGCGAACAAAATGTTTTTCATACTTAGATCCTCCACTTTCACTTGCCCTCTTTCGGCAATTACTTATAAAATATTATACCGCATTTTTATCATAATGCAAAGGATTTCTCATTGTATTTTACTTCTTATTTTCCATGCCTGTATTCCAATTGTATTGTATCTGCGATCAGAGCAATAAATTCAGAATTTGTCGGTTTTCCTTTTCCATTGCTTACTGTATACCCAAAAAGGTTCATCCAGAGTGTCCAGCTTTCCTCTGCTCCATGCCACTTCAATCGCATGTCGGATCGCACGTTCTACTCTGCTTGATGTTGTCTGATACTTCTTTGCAACGGTTGGATACAGGATCTTTGTGATTGCATTGAGCACATCCATATCATCTACCGCCATCATAATCGCATCTCTCAGATAATGATACCCCTTAATATGAGCCGGTATTCCGATCTCATGCAGCATATTTGTCACTCGTGTCTCCAGACTTTCTCCTCTGTTATCAGCTGCCGCCTCAGAGCTTCTTGTTTCCATACCGTGTGACATCCGCCCCGCACTTCGGATTCGTTCTAACAACATCTCATTTTGAAACGGTTTCATCATATAGTAATTTGCACCTTTATTAAAAGCATCTTCTGTAATCTTTTCTTGCCCAACTGCTGTGATTACGATAAAATACGGATGCTTGCTGACAGTTTTGTCATGATTGATCCGATCCATGACCGTCAATCCATCCATTTTCGGCATAATCAGGTCGAGAAGAACAACATCTGGCTGTTTATCTTTGATGATCTGACACATCTCTTCACCATTTTTCGCCTTTCCGACCAGATTCATGTCTTTTTCCATCCCGATCACACGATCCAAAAGATCCAAATTTCTGGTTATCATCAGCAATGGCTATTTTCAAATGTTCCATCTTCTTCTCTCCATTTTTCTGAGAACGTTTGTCTTGTTACACCACTCGTGTATTATATTCCAGCTTTTTTGTCGTATTCAAGAAAATCTTGCAGTAGTATTTCGACATCCTTTTCGACCCTTTTCACGATTCTTCCTCTTTCAACATATTTTCAATAAAAATACCGTATCCTTTTGTCGAATCCTGTACAAACACATGCGTTACAGCTCCGATCAGTTTTCCATTCTGAATGATGGGACTCCCGCTCATCCCCTGAATAATGCCCCCTGTCTTTTCCAGCAATTCCGTATCTGTCACCTGAATTACCATTCCTTTGTTCACCTGGTCGGATTCTTTGTCAATTTGTGTTATACAGATTGTGTATTCTTTCACCTCACCATCAATGTAGCAGCGAATCCTTGCCTCTCCTGTCTTTATTTCCTCCTTTTTTTGCTACCTGTATCGGAACTTCCTCTCCTATCCAGCTTCTGTCTGAATTTAATTCTCCATAAATACCCGCATCCGTATTTTTCTCAATCACTCCAAGCTGATGAAACCGATTATAAACAATAATCCCTTCCATTGTTCCGGGATTCCCTTTGCTTCCCTTTTGCACTTTCTGAATACTTGTTCTATAAAGCGTTCCTCTTTTGATCGTAAGAAGTGTACTTGTATCAATATCATGAATACCATGTCCCAGTGCTGCAAACCTGTTATTTTTTTGTCAAAAATGTGATTGTCCCAAGCCCCTGTACATTATCTCTTACCCAGATTCCAAGGCGATAATTTCCTTTTGAAATCTGCACAGGAGTCAATTTCTTTTCTAATATCGTATTTTCACGTCTGACTGTCAAAAGGACCTTCTCTCCATCCAGATGTTCCACCAGATCCATCAACTGTTTTTTCCCCTCAATCTTCTTGTGATTCACTTCCGTAATATAATCACCGGAACTCACTACGCCCTGTGCAGGTGTATATTCCTTTCCATCCATCCCCGTCATTTTCTCCGTGTCTAAAACCAGTACACCATCCGTTTCCATATAAATTCCAACCGGCATTCCTCCAAGTAGAACCGTATCGTCTTCCTTTTCCGCAGCCAGACTTTCCACTTCCCGGCCACTGACTTCCGTATTTTCCATAAATCCTGTAATCTGTGCACAGCCACATAACATCAATAAGCAGAACATAAACAACAGACCTGTCCTGCTCATATTCCTTTTCCTGCGTTCTTTCATGATCCACACTCCTCTCTTGCAAATATTAAAAGCAGATGCTGTTTGCATCTGCTCTTAGTATGTGTGGATCTTCTTCTTTTCACACTGGTATTATTTTTCTCTTTTTGCCAGTTCCTTCATTTCTTTGGCACTGTCTATGATTCCATCTGTTACATTTGCTCCACCAAGAAGCCTTGCAAGCTCTGCAACAGAGTCTTTCTGATCAAGTCTCTCGATCTGTGTTCTCACAGAATTATCTTCTGCCTCTTTATGAATGCAAAAATGAATATCTGCTGCCGCTGCGATCTGTGAAAGATGTGTAATACAAATTACCTGACGGCTCTTTCCGATCAACTGCAGTCTCTCTCCGACACGACCTGCTGTGATTCCTGATATTCCACTATCAATCTCATCAAATATCAAAGTCGGTGTATCTTCTTCATCTGCAAGTACGGTCTTAATTGCAAGCATAATACGGGATAACTCTCCTCCGGATGCGACATCCCCCAGTGGACGCACAGGTTCTCCCGGATTAACCGACAGATAAAACTCTGCATCATCTTTTCCTTGTGCAGAATAACTTTTTGCTTCTGTCAAACGAATTTCAAAACGTGCATCCAGGAAATTCAGTTCCGACATCTGATGAACAATTTCCTTGGCAAATTTAACTGCGTTTTGTTCACGCACTTCATGCAGTTCCATCGCAGCCTTTTCCATCTGCTTTTCTGCTTTTTTCTGTTTCTCCAAAAGTTCCTGCATAAAAGAATCGTAATCTTCCAGTTCCGATAGTCTCTGTCATTTTTTCCTCACAATATGCAAGGATATCACTGACAGTGTTTCCATATTTTGCCTTTAAATGATTCACTTCATTCAGGCGGGACTCAACTTCTGAAAACTCTTCTTCCGAATATTCAAAACTCTTTGCATATTCTGCCAGATCCCGGTTGAAATCATTCAGCAGACTATCGATCTCCACGATCTGATCATAAAGCTGGCTTCCCTTTTCATCAAAAGATGCTGCTTCCTGAAGGCTTCGGATTGCACGGCTTAAGTAATCACTTGCATTTCCACGTTCGTCCTCTGCAGTATACTGATACGCTTCTGCAACTCCTTCTGTGAGTTTTCTGCTATCTGTCATCTTGCGATACTGTTCTTCTAAAAGTTCATCTTCACTTTCTTTAAGAGCTGCTTCTTCAATCTCATTCACTTCAAATTCAGCAAGAGAAAGTTCTCTTCTTCGGCTCTCTTCATCCAGCGAAGATTGTTCCACCTTCTTACATACTGTCTTCCATTCCTGATAGCAGGAAGCCATTTTTTCCTTTTAACGGATTCCGTCTGTTCTTTCCCAATAAAGATCAAGCAGTGTTAAATGATTCTTTCGATGAAGCAATGTCTGATTATCATGCTGTCCATGAATATCGATCAAAGACTGGCTACATCTTTAAGGACGCTCATATTCACTGTCTCACCGTTAATCTTACTGACACTTCGGCCTTCTAAAAGGCGGCGGCTCAATGTCAGATATCCGTCTTCCGGATAAATGTCCAAGGCCTCCAGCTTCTTTAAAATCTTTTCTTCTTTGATGTGAAAAGTAAGTTCTACCAATCCGCTTTTTGCCCCGTTTCGAAGCATCTGTGCATTGTATTTTCCACCCAGTGCAAGCGTAACAGAGCCAAGAAGGATTGACTTTCCTGCTCCGGTTTCACCGGTCAGAATATTCAATCCTTCCCCAAACTCTACTTCTGTTTCATCAATCAAAGCAAGATTTTTCACATACAGATTCTGTAACATATATCACCTATGCTTTCCTTGAAACCAATTTTCTTATATTCTCCATTACTACAGCTGTATCTTCAACTGTACGAATTGCGCACATGATCGTGTCATCTCCCGCAATACATCCGACCACTTCATTCCATTTCATTGCATCTACTGCAGCAGCAACCGCCATTGCCATTCCGGCAACTGTTTTGATCACAAGGATATTCTGTGCCATATCCATGGAAACAAATCCGTCACGAAGCACACGGATATATTTTTCGTTCATTCCGTCATCTTCCTGTCTATGGACAATATACTTCTGACGCCCACCGTTTACAGACAACTTTGTCAGCTTCAGATCTCTGATATCTCTGGAGACAGTTGCCTGTGTGACCTTGAAGCCGGCATTATTCAGATATTCTGCCAGTTCCTCCTGCGTCTCTATGTCATACTGACTGATCAATTCAATTATCTTTGCATGTCGGCTCACTTTCATAGTATCAATTTCCTTTCATCTTCTCGCGCATTGTTATCATAAAACTTTCTTCACTTAATTTTACAAGATGCGCTTTGGCATCTGATTTTCTGATCTTCACTCTGTCTCCGCTAACCAATTGTCTCTGTACAGCGCCGTCATAACATAAAGCTACTTTCTCCTGCCTTCCATAACGGCCCTCGCAAATCTCAACTTCAACATCATCCTCTGCTGAAAGCACCACACTGCTCGTGTTAAGTGCATGGGAACAGATTGGAGTGATAACGATCAGACTTGCTGTTGGCTCTACCACCGGCCCACCTGCGGAAAGATTATATCCTGTACTTCCCGTCGGTGTACAGATGATCACACCGTCTGCCTGATATGTATTCAACAATGTCCCATTCACATATACATTAAACTGAACAATACGAAGATTCCCTTCTCTTGTCAGGACGATATCATTTACCGCCAGATCTTTTTCGCCGGATGACATTGTCCCCTCCAACATCATACGTTTCTCAACTTTAGGCTCTTCCTCGCAAAGTCTGTCAATCGCAGATTTATAATCTTTCAATTCTACATCTGCCAAATACCCCAACGTTCCGATATTGATTCCAAGAAGCGGAAGTTTATTTCCTTCAAGGTCACGTATTGCACGGATCAGAGTTCCATCCCCACCTAAAACCAGTCCGCAATCAACGTTCTCCGGAATCGTTCCCGGAACAATAAATCCTTCCCCGTCCTTTTGCGCAAGAATAACATGTTTGCCTTTTCTCTCAATATAATCTTTTATCTCAATCGTAACAGAATAATCTCTGTCTTTTAATTGATTTGTTATGATATAAAAAGATTCCATACCATCACCCTTTTAACTTTGCCAGAGTAGCGAATGCTTCATCCACTACCTGATCCAGTTCCTTTGTCTCAATCTTTGCTTCCTCTTCCGGACATTTCTTCAAATGTACAAGGTATTCGATATTTCCTTCTGGTCCCTTGATTGGAGAGAATGTGATCTCAAGTACAGAAAATCCGATTGATACCGCAAATTCTGTCACTTTCTCGATTACTTCATGATGTGTACTCTTTTCTCGCACAACACCTTTCTTTCCAACCTTCTCACGTCCTGCTTCAAACTGTGGTTTGATCAATGCTACAATCTCTCCATCATCTGTCAGATACGCTCTGATTGCACCAAGCACTTTTGTGAGAGAGATAAACGAAACATCAATCGACGAAAAATCAACAGGTTCTCCAAGATCTTCCGGAGTCACATAACGGATATTCGTCTTCTCCATACATACCACTCTCGGATCCTGACGCAGCTTCCAATCCAGCTGTCCTCTTCCCACATCGATGGCAAATACTTTCTTTGCTCCATTCTGAAGCATACAGTCTGTGAATCCGCCAGTGGAAGATCCAACATCTGTACAGACCTTTCCATCTACTGTCACATGGAATTCTTTCATTGCTTTCTCAAGCTTAAGACCTCCACGGCTCACATAGGGGAGAACATGTCCGCGTACCTCAATATTTACCTCCTCTGGAAATGTTGTTCCGGCCTTATCTTCTCTCTGACCTTCTACAAATACATTTCCTGACATAATAATTGCTTTTGCTTTTTCTCTGGAATCCGCCAGATTTCTCTTTACAAGCAATACATCCAAACGTTCTTTCATGTTACTTTTCTTCCTTTATTCTCCGATCATCTGCAATGACCTTTTTTCACAATACTCTCTCTGTCGAGACCAACTTCTTTTCTTAAGACATCTACATTTCCATGTTCAACATAATCATCTGAAATACCGATTGTGCGAACTTTCAATGGGATACCCTCACGCATCACAAAATCTTCTACCTGCTCACCGAATCCACCTGTAAGCACATTTTCCTCAATTGTCACAAGGATTCTGTGATTTTCTGAAATCTTCCGGATCATTTCTGTATCCAGAGGTTTCACAAATCTTGCATTGATCAGACTACACTGATACCCTGCTGCCTTAAGATCCTCACGCACCTGTTCTGCAAGGAAAGACATATGTCCGACAAACATTACCGCGATCTCACTCTCTTCATATAGAAGTTCGCTCTTTCCATATTCGATCGGAGCACGGAATTCCTTCAGTCCTTCATGTGCTTCTCCTCTTGGATAACGAAGTGCAATCGGATACTGGAAATCTACTGCAAAGCGCACCATATCCGCCATCTCCCAACGGTTCTTTGGTGACAGGATTGAAAGATTCGGGATCAATGATAAAAATGATAAATCAAAGACTCCCTGATGTGTCTCTCCGTCACTTCCAACAAGACCTGCGCGGTCTACTGCGATCACAACCGGCAGATTCTGAAGACAGACATCATGAATTGTCTGGTCAAACGCTCTCTGTAAGAAAGATGAATACACCGCAAAAACAGGCTTCATTCCCCCGGCAGCAAGTCCTGCTGCAAATGTCATCGCATGCTCTTCTGCAATTCCTACATCAAAGAATCTTTCCGGAAATAGCTTTGCGAATCTGGAAAGTCCGGTTCCGTCTGCCATCGCTGCAGTAATAGCTACAACCTTCTTGTCCTTCTTTCCGATATCTGCAAGCACTTTGGAAAAAATTATCTGTATAAGAATCCTTCCCCGACCCTCCGATCGTTTCTCCTGTTGTCACATCAAAAGGTCCCGTTCCATGGAATTTTGACGGATTCGTCTCTGCCGGAAGATAACCTTTTCCCTTCTTCGTCACAACATGTACAAGAACTGCATGATTTACCCGTTTTGCTTCATTCAATGTCTTTATTAATGTCTTCAGATCATGTCCGTCTACAGGACCCAGATATGTGATTCCCATATCCTCAAAAAAACATTCCCGGAACAAATAATTGTTTGATCCCGCTCTTCGTCTTCTTCACCTGATGGACGATCCGTTCTCCCCTGCCGGGAATCCTCTTGATCGTATCTTCGACACCTCTCTTCAGGTCTGAGTATACCTGTGTCGTCCGAAGCCCATTCAGGTAATTTGACATACCACCAACATTCTTGGAAATGGACATCGTATTATCATTGAGTACAATGATAAAATTACTTTTCAATCTGGAAGCGTTATTCAATGCTTCATATGCCATACCGCCGGTCATAGAACCATCTCCGATCACAGATACAACGTTATAATGCTCCTGTTGAAGCTCTCTTGCGGCCACATAACCAAGCCCTGCTGAGATTGAAGTTGAACTGTGTCCTGTATCAAACGCATCACATTTGCTTTCTTTTCTCTTAGGGAATCCACTCATTCCTCCGTATTTCCTAAGATCATCAAATCCTTCTTTTCTTCCTGTCAGAAGCTTGTGTGTATAAGACTGATGTCCCACATCCCAGATCAGTTTATCCTCTGGGAAATGAAGTACTTTATGCAATGCCATCGTAAGCTCAACAACTCCGAGATTGGATGCCAGATGTCCTCCGGTCACACTGATCTTTTCGATCAGAAACCGCCGGATCTCATCCGATAATTCTTTCAGCTCTTCCTCTGTCAGTTCTTTTATATCGTTGGCCTTTTGAATCTTTTCAAGTGCCATAAGTTCCTCCTCACCGACAATCTTATTTTTCTCTATATACAAGAGATTTCAAAAGCTGCTCAAGGAAATTATCCCCGGCAGGGAACTTTTTCAGTTCATCGATTGCTTCTTCTGTCATACGTTCCACATCTTTATGAGCCTGTTCGATTCCTTTAAGTGTTACATATGTTGTCTTTTCATTCTTCTCATCACTATGTACCGGCTTGCCCAGCTGCTCTGTCGTGCTTGTCACATCCAGAATATCGTCCTGGATCTGGAATGCCATTCCGATCTTTCCTGCGACTTTCTGCATACTCTTTACATCTTCTTTTGATGCTCCCGCAAGGATTGCTCCAATCATCATAGCAGACTCGATCAGTGCACCTGTCTTCAGTCTGAAAATAAAATCAAGAACTTCCTCATCAATCTGATGTCCGGATTCTTTCACATCTACAACCTGTCCACCGATCATACCATAGATTCCGGCCTTTCTTGCCAGAACTCTCATCGCTTGTCCGATTCTAAGGCTTTCCTCCGGAAATTGCTCAAATGCCTTGCATGCTGTCTCAAATGCATAGTTTAAAAGTGCATCACCCGCAAGGATTCCCATATCCTCTCCATAAACAATATGTGTCGTCTTTCTTCCTCTACGGTACTCATCATTATCCATTGCCGGGAGATCATCATGAACCAGTGAATAGGTATGGATCATCTCCATTGCTGCCATAAACGGATAAATCACTTCTGTCTCTCCACCAAACAGACGGTATGTTTCCATCATCAGCATTGGGCGAAGGCGCTTACCTCCTGCCATCAGACTGTATTCCATTGCTTCCATGATCACACTCTGATATCCGTTTGCTTCCGGAAGATATTCTCTGAGTATTGCTTCAATTTTTTCTACTTTTTCTTTCTGTTCTTCTTTAAAATTCATGACTCTCTCCATTCTCATCCAAGGCAAGAACTTTCTTTTCCACATCGTTAATTGTACGATTACAACACTTCACAAGTTCCATGCCTTCCTGATATAAATTAAAAGAATCTTCAAGAGAAAGCTCCTCTCCTTCCAGTCCGCCAATGACGCGATCCAGTCTCTCAAATAACTCCTCAAGACTTGCAGCCTGTTCTATCTTCTTCGTGTCTTTCATCATTTCCTCCCGGTTACTGTTTATGGGAACTTTGTCCTCTTTCCCCTTCTAGTTTTACAGTGTCTGTAACGTAAGTCTCAATCTGTCCATCCGTTACATAAATCTGCAACAAATCTCCTTCTCTTACCTGATCTGTTTTCTTTATATTCTGTCCTTGTGCATTGCAGACATAAGAATATCCCTGACTTAATTTCTCAAGGGGAGACAATCCCTTCATCCGTTCTGCACAAAGTGCGAGTCTGTGCTTTTCTTTTGTCAGATGCCGCTCCATAAGCGAGCGCAGTGTATTCTCAGCGTCAACCGTTCTTTGTCTCTTCTCATTGAGTTTCTGTCTTGGATGGAGCGTCTGAAGTTTCAATCTGCTGTGTTCCAGATGCATACGCTCGTTTAGCAGCTTC
>ENA-OQHD01000188-OQHD01000188.1-human-gut-metagenome-genome-assembly--contig:-NODE-188-length-26002-cov-4.828754_pt1 | contig 26002 bp, 34 predicted proteins | sample MGYA00242560_ERZ504711 | MGnify/ENA primary metagenome ERZ504711 (study PRJEB26092, sample SAMD00036198) | human gut metagenome | host: Homo sapiens | study: EMG produced TPA metagenomics assembly of...
ATAGTTAACCGCTATGATTTATTCTTTAATTTAACACAGGAAACACAGTATTTTACAGTTATACATAAATAGATTACACCGACCACAACAATCGCGAACACTCCTGTATTGAAAAATAAATGCGCGATCATCGTCACAACTAACAATATTCCGATTAATTTTCCTGAGAATATGTAAGTACTGTAGGAACTTTGATAAACAGCTTCCTTTTCTGCCTCATCACAGCTTTCCAGCCATTGTTTATGAAAATCTTTGGAAGCAATATCGCCCTTTTTCTCTGGATGTACTTTCTGAAGCAGTTTTACATAACGGGCCTTGAGCCATGCCACAGTAAAAGAAACAGATTAAAAACAGGACACATGCTGTAAGAAATTTTACCAGCGAAGTTCTTCCATCATGAATATATCTCATAGAATATCCACTTCCCAACAAAGCAATGCAAAGCACCTGTGCCACTACATTGATACATTGCAGAATTGCTCCGTACCTTTCTTCCTCATAATCCAGTCGATGAAATTCCTCATCTTCTGCATCTTCAATCCGATCACAGACGTTTCTTAGCTTTTTAGAAGCAGATCTCATATGCTGCAATTGAAACGACAAGCACTGACAGGAGCCCCGGAACCATAAGCCTCCGTGTCACTTCCGTCAGAAGGCTCAGCGATCTTCCACTAAAATCTTCCCCAAAAACAATTTCATAAACTACAGTACTTACGCCTCCTATCACTCCGCCTATCAGCATTGCCGCTAACATCCTTACAATGGTTTTCTTTGTGTTTCTCGTCTTTGTATCACTCTTCATCGTTTTCATCCTCCTTATACTCAAAGATATCTTCTACTGTAACCTGACAGATCTTTGCCAAATTTTTAATGCCAGTGTCACAGATGGGGGAATAGTCCCCACGCTCGATCAGACTGATCGTCTGGCGGGAAACTCCTGCCCGCTTTCCAAGCTCTGTCTGATTGATTCCCAGTTTTGATCTATATTCTTTTAATCGATTTAATAAAGGCAATTTCCAGTCCCCTTTCGTTTTAATTTGACAACTTTTCTTGTCATTTATGATGATAACATTGACAACTTTATTTGTCAATTAATTTCATACATCTTATAGACAACTTTGAATTTTTCAAAGCAAAACTTACATCCGTATAGCTGAGTAGCAAAATAATCAGCTATGGTCTGCACACTAACCTCAGGATTTGTTTTTCGAGAAATTAAAACAAGACTAAAAAAGCGCATGGACTTATAATATTCTTCTGCCCTGCAGGACAATAAAATATAAAAATCCTATAGGTGCAAATCGGTAAGCTGCAAACAGACAGTTGTAGATTTATCCTTCGTGTATTATAATATTGCATACCGACTAAACAGGTCTGAGAAAGGTTGGGGATTACAGACATCTGTGAATTAGGACCGAAAAATAGTATTGGAGGATTCTTCCTATGAAAAAATCTAGTTTTTTCAAAAGCCTGCCATTTAAACTTCTGGTAGGTGTTGTGATCGGAATTCTTGCCGGACTTGCTCTTAATGCAAATGACGGGACAGGTTTGACAAATGCAATTCTGAACATTATTGTAACTTTGAAATATGTTCTGGGACAGATTATTTCATTCTGCGTTCCGCTGATCATCATTGGATTTATCGCACCGTCCATTACAAAGATGGGAAATAATGCATCGAGATTACTTCTGCTTGCAGTATGTATTGCATATGTATCTTCTGTTGGGGCTGCGTTATTCTCTACAGCAGCAGGATATGCGCTGATCCCGCATCTTTCTATTGTGACAGATGTAGGTGGACTGAAAGAACTGCCGGAGATGGTGTTTGAACTTTCTATCCCACAGATCATGCCGGTTATGAGTGCACTTGTATTTTCTATTATGATCGGACTTGCAGCGGCATGGAATAAGGCAAAATTAATCACAGGAATGTTGGAAGAATTCCAGAAGATCGTGCTTTCCATCGTGTCAAGGATTTTGATCCCAATCCTTCCGTTATTTATTGGATTCACATTTTGTTCTCTGGCATATGAAGGATCCATCACAAAACAGCTTCCGGTATTCCTTAAGGTTATCATTATTGTTATGATCGGACATTATATCTGGATGGCACTTCTTTATACAATCGCCGGTGCTTATTCAGGAAAGAATCCACTGGAGGTTGTGAAGCATTACGGACCGGCATATCTGACAGCCGTTGGAACAATGTCTTCCGCAGCAACACTTGGAGTTGCTCTGCAGTGTGCAGGAAAGGCGAAACCATTAAGAAAAGATATGGTACAGTTTGGAATTCCGTTGTTTGCCAATATCCATCTGTGTGGATCTGTACTCACAGAAGTGTTCTTCTGTATGACAATCTCACAGATTCTGTATGGAAAACTTCCGTCAATTCCAACAATGCTTCTGTTTTGTATACTTCTTGGAGTATTTGCAATCGGTGCACCGGGAGTTCCAGGAGGAACAGTTATGGCATCCCTTGGACTTATCACAGGAGTCCTTCTGTTTGATGATGCGGGAACAGCACTGATGCTTACAATTTTCGCACTTCAGGATAGTTTTGGAACAGCTTGTAATGTAACAGGGGACGGAGCACTTACACTGATTCTTACAGGATATGCGGAAAGACATAAGATTCCGGAGAAGTCAGATGAGATGCTGAATATTGAATTTTAATAATTGATTTTAAGGGCAACTATTATAGTTGTCCTTATTTCTATTAAACGGAAAATCAAAAAGAGGTTGTAAATTTTCGGAAATATATGTTAGCCTAAATTCACGCAGTTCTTATTCTTATGAACAGCAAAGATATCTATTAACCAATCGGTAATTATTTCCATAGTTCAGTATTCGAACAAATAATCCGATAACAAAACATAAGACGAATATTGTATGAATGATAACTGAAAGTTTATTAAAGGATACAGGTTTAAAAGTTCTGACTTTTCTGGAAAAAAAAACCTATGTTACAATAAATTTGGATAAAGAATTCTTTCCTTCATATAAGTGTTTGTCTTACAAAAACGAAAAGGAGAATTCTTATGAAAGAAAACCCAAGAAAAGTATCTGAAAAGTGCAATTAAAAGCGAAAATGCATTAAATGAAAAAGAAGATTTCATTATGTTGCCAACAGTTGAATTTTTTGCTTTAAAGAGTTGATGCAAAATGAAAATGTGAGAAAAGGAATTATTGCAGCTATATTAAACAAGCGTCCAGATGAAATTGTAAATACTGAGCTTCTCCCCACAATCCTAAGAAAGGATTCGGAAGATGATAAGTATGGAATTCTAGATGTTCGGGTGCAGTTAGATAATGAAGTACAGATTGATTTTGAAATGCAGGTGGTTTATTATGATTTTTGGGCGAATCGTACAATTTATTATTTGAGTAAGATGTATACGGAACAGATACGAGAAGGTGATAGCTATGATAGATTACAGAAATGTATTCAAGTAAGTATTCTTGCTCATGTATTATTTCAAGAAGATGATGAGTGTTATCGACGTATTTCGTTTTGTGATGTAAAGACGGGGAAGGAATATACAGATCTGATGGAAATGCATATTTTGGAACTGCCCAAATTACCGCCGGAACAAAAGAGTGAAACAGATTTAATGCAGTGGATGCGCATTTTTTGAATGGTAAACGCAGGGAGGATTTTGAGAAAATGGCTAAGAAGAATTCTTGATTTTGAAGAAGCGTATAAAGAATTGGACAAATTAAGTGCGGACGAGAAAAAACGTCTTGAATATGAAGCAAGACAGAAAGCAATCAGAGATCGTGATATATTGATCAAGACGGGAGAAAACCGTGGACGTAAAGAAATTATTTTATCAATGATTGAAGCGGGACTACCACTGGAACAGATTGCGGAAATCACGAAAGAAACTCTGGAAACGATACAAGAATTAAAGAAAAAGATGGGATGATGGTAAAAGGGCAGCTATTATAGTTGTCCTTTCTTTTTGCCAAAACATTGAATTTTAGTACTATTCTGTGGTACAATCGTTTGGTATAAAAAAAGCAATCGTCATGTTGATATTTGCAAGGGGAATGTGGATAACAACAGCATTTTCAGATTGAGAGGTGGAAAAAAATGGGATTTACACATTTTGATGAAAAAGGAAAGGCCATTATGGTGGATGTGACGGAGAAGCAGGACACAGTCCGGGAAGCAACCGCCACAGGAAAGATCACGGTGAATGAAGAAGTGTTCCGTGCTGTCAAAGAAGGAACAGCAGGCAAAGGGGATGTGCTTGGAGTTGCGACAACAGCAGGGATTATGGGAGCAAAGAGGACATCGGATCTGATTCCGATGTGTCACATTCTTCCGATCACAAAGTGCAAGGTAGAGTTCGAGATGGTTGAGAGTGAACTTGCAATTTATTGTAATTGTACGGTACGTGTGACCGGGAAGACAGGCGTTGAGATGGAAGCTCTGACAGGAGCAAGCGTAGCACTTTTGACAGTTTACGATATGTGCAAAGCGATGGATAAAAAGATGGAGATTGGGGAAATCTATCTGGTCAGAAAGAGCGGCGGTAAGAGTGGGCTGATCAACAATGGATATAAGAAGGAAAGAAAAGAAGGCGAAAAGTAAAGTGGAAAAGAAAGAACAAAGATGGAAAGCAGCGGTAGTGACATTGAGTGATAAAGGATATGCAGGAGAGCGGGAGGACAAGAGTGGACCGCTTCTTTGCGGTATGTTAGAAGAGGCAGGATATGAAGTGACAGAAGTAAGGCTTCTTCCGGACGAGCAGAAGATGATCGAACAGTGTCTCTGTGAACTTGCAGATGAGAAAAAATGTGGATCTGATCGCAACAACCGGAGGAACAGGTTTTGCACCGCGTGACTGCACACCGGAAGCAACATTTGCCGTGGCGACAAAGAATGCACCGGGAATCGCAGAGGCGATGAGACTGGCTTCACTTCAAGTGACACCAAGAGCTATGCTTAGCCGTGGCGCTTCTGTGATCCGTAATCAGACATTGATCATTAATTTTCCGGGAAGTCCGAAGGCTGTAAAAGAGAATCTAGAAGCAGTACTTCCATCTCTGGAACATGGTCTTGCAATTCTTACAGGAAATGCAAGTGAGTGTGGAAAACCAGTTTCTGAAGGAAAGTAATGTAAGAGATAAATAATATGAGGTATGTAAGAGATGATCGATCAATATGGAAGAACAATAGAATATCTGCGTATCTCTGTGACGGATCGTTGTAATCTGCGCTGTGTCTACTGCATGCCGGAAGAGGGCATTGAGCAGCTGCCGCATGAGCAGATTCTGACTTTTGATGAGATTGAGAGAGTATGCCGGATCAGTACAGAACTTGGGATTTCAAAGATCAAATTGACCGGTGGGGAACCGTTGGTGAGAAAAGGATTGCCGGACTTATTGGGGAAAATTAAGAGAATTTCGGGGATCGAACAGGTGACATTGACAACAAACGGAATTCTTCTTAAAAATCAGTTGGACGAGTTGATGCGTCAGGGGCTGGATGCAGTGAATATCAGTATTGATACATTGGATGAAACGTGTTACCATACAGTGACAAGATGTGGGGAATTAAATCAGGCACTGGAAGGACTGCAGGCAGCACTCGAATATCCGAATCTGCGTGTGAAGTTAAATTGTGTGCCGATGAATCAGTCAGAAGAAGAGTATATTCAGATGGCAGAGTATGCAAAGGAGCATCCGGTAGAGGTTCGTTTTATAGAAATGATGCCGATCGGGATGGGAAAAGCCTGTCAGGGAAAATCAAGAGATGAGCTTCTGGAACTTTTAGAGAAAGCATTTGGAAACGCTGAACCGTATGAAAAACATTTGGGGAATGGTCCGGCAGAGTATGTGAGCTTTTCGGGATTCCAGGGCAGAATTGGATTTATCAGTGCAGTGAGTCACAAGTTTTGCGATTCCTGCAATCGGATCCGGCTCACAGCGGAAGGATATCTGAAACTTTGTCTACAGTATGAAAGTGGAATTGATTTAAGAAAACTTTTAAGAAGTGGTGCAACGGATGAAGAAGTGAAAGAAGCAATGCGTCAGGCAATCTGGAAAAAACCGGCCTGTCACAATTTCTCGGATGAGCGAAGAGATGAAGAAGTTGGTCAGAAAAAAGAACATCGGGCCATGTACGGAATTGGTGGTTAGATCAGTAATGAAATAAAATCAGTGACAGAAAAGTAACAGTGCAGATCATGCACAAAAATTATAAAAGTGAAAAAGTAATTTGAGAGGTATAGAAAAATGGGAAAAGTAATAGCAATTTGTACAAGTCCGGCAAAGGGAACACAGAAGACAAGAATCGAGGAAGGCACATTTATTGAAGATTTTGGCCTGGAAGGAGATGCGCATGCAGGAAAATGGCATCGTCAGATCAGTCTTCTTTCTTATGACAAGATCGAGGCATTCCGTGCAAGAGGTGCAGAAGTAGAAGATGGCGCATTTGGAGAAAATGTGATCGTTCAGGGGATTGATTTCCGTAATCTTCCGGTTGGAACAAGATTAAAATGTAATGATGTTCTGTTAGAGATGACACAGATTGGAAAAGAATGTCATCATGGTTGTCAGATCTTCCAAAAAATGGGAGAATGTATCATGCCGCGAGAAGGGGTATTTGCAAAAGTGCTTCATGGTGGTAAAATAAAAGCCGGAGATGAAATGATCGTGCTTGCAGCAGAGGAATAAGGAAAATTACCTGGGAAACATTTCGTTACTGTTCACTCCGGTGTCAATCACTTTGCTGATTGACACGGAGGATGTATGTTTTGGCTTGAATGCATCTCGCCCCATCGCCAAAGGCGATTTAAAATGGCGAGATGCGTTGCTGGTCGCACATCGTGTGAACAGTAACAACATTTCTGCAACGGTACGGAACAGATGCGATTGGAAGGAAATAGATGAGAAAGAAGCAATGGATGGCGGCGGCTCTTGTGGGGCTTGCGGTTATTCTTGTCGGCGTGGGTTCCGGCAACGTGAAAACAAGACAGACGAAGAAAGACAAACAGGAAACCACGCAGATTGTCAGTGGAGTTCAGATTATTACAGAAGACGGAAAGAAGTACTATGACTTCCAGGATGTGAAAGAGAATAATTATAGAGCAAGGCTTCTGGAACAAGTACCGAGGAATTCTTATGATTTTAGCAATCTGGCATTAGATGAAGAGACAGGATATCTTTCGTATAAAGATACGAAGGGAAAAGTGTCAGCGCAAAAAAGGAATTGATGTTTCGGAGTTCCAGGGAGAGACGATCGACTGGCAGCAGGTGAAGGAAAGCGGAATCGAATTCGTGATCGTAAGACTTGGATACCGTGCATATGGAGAGAGCGGCGCGTTAGTTGAAGATGCCATGTTTGAACAGAATGTACAAGGCGCATTGGATGCCGGTCTGGAAGTCGGTGTCTATTTCTTTTCCCAGGCAATCTCAGCAACGGAGGCAGTCGAAGAGACTGACTTTGTTTTGGAACATATCCAGCCGTATCAGATTACAGGACCTGTTGTCTATGACACAGAAGAAATCAAAGATGATACAGCAAGAACAGACCAGAATACAAGGGAAGACTTTACGAATTTTTGTAAAGTCTTTTGTGACGGAGTGAAACAGGCTGGATATCAACCGATGATTTATGCTAATATGAAATGGATGGCATTTACCTTGAAGATGGAAGAGCTGACAGAATATGATTTCTGGTATGCGGATTATCATGAACTTCCGCAGTGTCCATATGATTATAAGATGTGGCAGTACAGTGAGGCCGGTACGGTTCCGGGAATTCGTGCAAGCGTAGATTTAGATTTGTGGTTTCAGGAGGAAAACTAGATGAAATGGAATAAATTCAGATTGAAGACAACAACAGAGACAGAGGATATTGTAAGCAGTATGCTGGCAGATCTTGGGATTGAAGGTGTTGAGATCGAGGATAAGATCCCGCTGACAGAGTCTGATAAAGAGCAGATGTTTGTTGATATTTTACCGGAAATCGAGGCTGATGATGGTGTGGCTTACTTAAGTTTTTATCTGGAAGAGGATGAGGACAAAGAAAAAGTTCTGGCAAATGTGAAGAAAGAACTGGAGGAGATGTCTGCTTATGTAAATGTCGGAGCCTGCGAGATTGAAGAATCCCAGACAGAGGATGTAGACTGGGTGAATAACTGGAAGAAGTATTTTCATCAGTTCTATGTGGATGATATTCTGATTATTCCATCCTGGGAAGATGTGAAGCCTTCAGATGAAGATAAGATGGTGATCCATATTGATCCAGGTACAGCATTTGGTACAGGAATGCATGAGACAACACAACTTTGTATCCGTCAGATCAGAAAGTATACAACAGAGACGACAAAGATTCTTGACGTGGGATGCGGAAGCGGAATTCTTGGAATGCTTGCGCTGAAGTTCGGAGCAGAGTATTCTGTTGGAACAGATCTGGATCCGTGTGCAATCGATGCTACATATGAGAACATGGAGAACAACGGAATTTCCAAAGATAAATATGAAGTAATGATCGGAAATATTATCAATGACAAAGAAGTTCAGGATAAGGTTGGATATGAGTGCTACGATATTGTGGCAGCGAATATCCTTGCACCGGTTCTTGTAGAACTCACACCAGTGATCGTGAACCAGCTGAAACCAGGCGGAATCTATATCACAAGTGGAATTATCGATGATAAAGAAGAGATGGTGAAAGAAGCTGTTGCGAAAGCCGGACTGGAACTTCTGGATGTCACATATCAGGGCGAATGGGTATGTGTGACAGCGCGCAAGAACGCATAAGGAGAAATAAGATGCAACATTTTTTTGCAGATCCATCCTGCGTGGACGGAGAACAGATCCGTTTGGCAGGAAGTGATGTGAATCATATGAAGAATGTACTCCGAATGAAACCCGGAGAAGAAGTGTGGGTCAGTGATGGAGAAGGAATGGATTACTTCTGCAGTGTGGAAGGTTATGAAGAGAAAGAGGCAGTCCTTCGTGTTGTGAAAAAAGAAGTGTCTCAGACAGAGCTGGCTTCCCGTCTGATCTTATTCCAGGGACTTCCGAAAGGGGACAAGATGGAATGGATCGTACAGAAGGCAGTAGAGCTTGGAGCTTACAGTATTGTTCCATTTGCGGCAAAGCGCTCCGTTGTGAAACTGGATCAGAAGAAAGCCGGAAAGAAGAGAGAACGCTGGCAGGCAATTGCCAAGGGGGCTGCGGAACAATCGAAGAGAGGAATTGTGCCACAAGTGCAGGATGTGATGAGCTTTCAGGAAGCAATGAATTACGCGAAAGAGCTGGATGTAGTGCTTGTTCCTTATGAACTGCAGGAAGGGATGAAAGCAACAGAAGCTGTTATAAGTAAGATTGAACCGGGACAGTCTGTCGGTATCTTTATCGGACCGGAAGGCGGTTTTGATGAGAGCGAGATCGAGCAGGCGAAAGAGGCCGGTGCGATCCCAATCACACTTGGAAAACGTATTTTAAGAACAGAGACAGCAGGACTTACAACATTGTCAATTCTGATGTATCATTTAGAATGCTGGGAACAGTTGGACGATAAAAACATAAGATAATAGAAAGACGTTGCCATTTGCAGACGCCTGTGAATGGCAACAGAGTTGGAAAAGGGAAGATAAAATGGAAGCATATTTGGATAATTCAGCCACAACCAGAGCATATCCGGAAGTGGGAGATCTTGTATATAAAGTAATGTGTCAGGATTATGGCAATCCATCCTCCATGCACCGAAAAGGTGTAGATGCGGAGCATTATGTAAAGGAAGCCAAGGAAACGATCGCAAAGGTTCTTAAGGTAAATGCGAAAGATATTTACTTTACATCAGGAGGAACAGAGAGTGATAATCTTGCACTGATCGGATGTGCAAGAGCAAACAGAAGAGCGGGAAATCACCTGATCACAACTTCAATCGAGCATCCTGCAATCTTAAATACAATGCGTTATCTGGAAGAAGAGGAAGGCTTCCGTGTGACATATCTTCCGGTAGATGCGAGTGGAAGAGTGAATCTGGAAGCATTGAAAGAAGCACTTTGTCCGGAGACGATTCTCGTATCAGTTATGTATGTGAACAATGAGGTTGGAACACTTCAACCGATTGATGAAGCGGTAAAGATTGTAAAAGAGTATAATTCTTCTATTCTTTTCCATTCGGATGCAGTGCAGGGATTTGGAAAATATCACATTTATCCAAAACGTCAGAAGATCGACCTGTTAAGTGCGAGTGGACATAAGATTCATGGACCGAAGGGAACCGGATTCCTCTATGTGGGCGAAAAGGTGAAGATTAAACCGATTCTTTTCGGAGGAGGACAACAGAAGGATCTCCGTTCGGGTACAGAAAATGTTCCGGGAATTGCAGGGCTTGGACTTGCAACAAAGATGATCTATAATGATTTGGATATGAAAGTAGCTCTGATGCGTGAACTGAAGGATTATTTTATTGAGCAGGCAGGAAAGATTGAGAATACAACAGTCCATGGTCTGAAAGATGAAGGAAGTGCACCACATATTATCAGTCTTGGAATTGCAGGAATCCGAAGTGAGGTTCTTCTTCATACACTGGAAGATAAGGGGATTTATGTCTCATCAGGATCTGCATGTGCATCGAATCATCCGGCAGTAAGCGGTGTTCTCAGAAGCATTGGGGCGGCACAGGAATATCTGGATGCGACGATTCGTTTCAGTATGTCAGAATTTACTACAAAAGAAGAAATTGACTACACGCTGGAAACACTATATAATTGTATACCGATGCTGAGAAAATATACGCGTCATTAATTGACGTCGATTCATAAAGGAGAAAAAGCATGAAATTTCATTCATTTCTGATAAAATACGGCGAGATCGGAATTAAGGGAAAGAACCGTTATATCTTTGAAGATGCACTGGTACGTCAGATTCGTTATGCTCTGCAGGGCGTAGACGGAGAATTTCTTGTACACAAATGTCACGGAAGAGTCTACGTGGATTGTGATGGAGATTATGATTTTGATGAGACAGTAGAAAGCCTTCAGAAGGTATTTGGCATTGTCGGAATCTGTCCGGTAGTCCGTGTACCGGTGGCTGAACTGGCACAGCTGAGAAAAGATGTTGTAGCTTATGTAGATGAAGCTTACGAAGAGAAGAACATGACATTTAAAGTTGATGCAAGAAGAGCAAAGAAGAGCTATCCTGCGAACTCTATGGAAATCAACTGTGAAGTCGGAGAAGCAATCCTGGAGGCATTTCCGGAAATGAAAGTAGATGTTCATAAGCCGGAACTTCGTATCAATGTGGAGATCCGTGAAGAAGTTTATATCTATTCCAGAATCATTCCGGGACCGGGAGGTATGCCAATCGGGACAAACGGAAGCGCAATGCTGCTTCTGTCAGGAGGAATTGACAGTCCGGTTGCCGGATATATGGTATCCAAGCGTGGTGTTGAACTCGAGGCAACTTATTTCCATGCACCACCGTACACAAGTGAAAGAGCAAAAGAGAAGGTGGTTGATCTTGCAAGACTCGTTTCTGCTTATTCAGGACCGATCAAGCTTCATGTTGTCAACTTTACAGATATTCAGCTTTATATCTATGAGAAGTGTCCACATGATGAATTGACGATCATTATGCGTCGCTACATGATGAAGATCGCAGAACATTTTGCAAAGAAAGACGGATGTCTTGGTCTGATCACAGGAGAGAGTATCGGTCAGGTAGCAAGCCAGACAATGCAGAGTCTTGCAGCGACGAATGCAGTATGTACACTTCCGGTTTATCGTCCGCTGATCGGATTTGATAAGAAGGATATTGTAGAAATTTCTGAGAAGATCAATACCTATGAAACTTCAATCCAGCCATTTGAGGATTGTTGTACAATTTTCGTTGCAAAACATCCGGTGACAAAGCCGAATATTGAACGAATTGAGAAGTCTGAGTTGAACCTTGCAGAAAAGATTGACGAACTGATGCAGACAGCAATTGATACTGTTGAGATCATTGAAGTGAAGCAGGGAGAATAATAGGAAAAAGAAAAGCTGCTCCAATGGAACAGCTTTTCTTTACTCTAAAAAATATGCGGACAAGCTACAAAAATAAAGTCCGCATGAGTTGTATTCAGATAGAATTATTTGATGATGTAAGCATCAAGTGCAGCAAGAATGTCATCAATATTGCTGTCGGCGTGGATGTTCAGGTCGATCGGTTTGGAAAGATCAAGGCTGAAAATACCCATGATTGATTTGGCATCTATAACATATCTTCCGGATACTAAATCGAAATCATTATCATATTTTGTGATAGTGTTAACGAATGATTTGACTTTGTCGATTGAGTTTAATGAAATCTGTACTGTTTTCATTTGAAATCCCTCCTTGAATTATACAATAAAGTTGGCTTCTAAGCCTAGGTATATTCTACGGGATGCAGGTTCAAAAGTCAAGAAATTAACGAGATAAAAGGAAAAAAGAGGTAGAAATAAATGAAGAAAGCAGCACTGCACAATTTGGGATGCAAAGTAAATGCCTATGAGACGGAAGCCATGCAGGAAATGCTTGAAAAAGCAGGGTATGAGATCGTTCCTTTCAAGGAAGGGGCAGACCTTTATGTAATCAATACATGTACTGTTACAAATATCGCGGACCGCAAGTCGAGACAGATGCTGCACCGGGCGAGAAAAATGAATCCGGATGCAGTTGTTGTCGCTGCAGGATGTTATGTCCAGGCGAAGGAAAAAAGAGATTCAGGTGGATGATTGCATTGACATTGTGCTTGGTAATAATAAGAAGCAGAATCTGATCGAAGCATTGGAAGAGTATGAAAGAACACACAATGCAGATTGCAACGTAACAGAAAATGAAAAGAATGCAAAGAACCAGGAAAACGACAGAAAAGCAGAGATCAAGATGGAAGAGATCGGAAAGACAAAAGAGTACGAGAATCTTCACCTGACGAAGCCGGGAGATCATACAAGAGCTTATATTAAAGTTCAGGATGGATGTAATCAGTTCTGCACATATTGTATCATTCCATATGCTCGTGGAAGAGTCCGCAGCCGTTCCATGGAAGATGTGCTTGATGAAGTACGTACACTGGCAGATAACGGATATAAGGAGGTTGTACTGACAGGAATTCATCTGAGCTCATATGGAATTGATTTTGATAAAGAATATCACCTTCTGGAATTGATCCGGGCAGTCCATGAGATTGATGGAATTGAAAGAATCCGTCTTGGCTCTTTGGAACCGGGGATCATCACAGAAAAAATTTGCAGAAGGGATTGCAAAGCTTCCGAAGATGTGTCCGCATTTCCACCTGTCTCTGCAGAGCGGATGTGATGCAACATTAAAGCGTATGAACCGTAGATATACAAGCAGTGAATATGCGGAAAAATGTGAACTTCTCAGAAAATACTTCCCGAATCCGGCATTGACAACCGATGTGATTGTGGGATTCCCAGGAGAGACAGAAGAAGAGTTCAAAGAGTCATATGATTTTGTAGACAGCATAGATTTCTATGAGACACATATTTTTAAATACTCCCGCCGTGAGGGGACAAAAGCAGCTGTGATGCCAGATCAGGTAGATGAACAGATCAAGGCGAAGAGAAGTGCACAATTAATTGAACTTGGTGAGAAAAAGCGTGCAGCATATGAACAGAGTTTCCAGGGAAAAGAAGTGGAAGTACTTGTGGAAGAGGATCTGGAACTGAATGGAAAAGAAGTACAGATAGGTCATACGAAAGAATATATGAAAATTGCACTAGAGACAAATGAAAATCTCAAGAATAGTATCGTAAAAGTTCAAATTGGGAAGGATTCGCAAATTATACATTGAATTTTGAATTCGGTTATATTAGAATTATAAGTAGGGTTTCTGGGTTTCCAGAGCGTTTTGCGCTGTTTGACAGAACAACAGCAAAGCCCTTCGGAAGAAGGAAATAGATACAAGAAAGAGAAGGAGGAAGAAAGATGAGTGATTTAAGTAGTACTCAGTTCTTTCAGGTAGAGCCGGGTCCGCAGATTTCTGCGAAGGATATTTTTGAGATCGTATACAAGGCTCTGAAAGAAAAAGGATACAATCCGGTGAATCAGATCGTTGGATATATCATGTCAGGAGATCCGACATACATTACAAGTTTTAACGGAGCAAGAAGCCTGATCATGAAGGTGGAACGTGATGAACTGGTAGAAGAACTGTTGAAAGCGTATATTGAGCATAATGCGTGGGAATAATCAGACAATGAGAGTAATGGGACTGGACTATGGGACGAAGACTGTAGGTGTTGCTATCAGCGACCCGCTCGGACTTACGGCCCAGGGAATTGAGACAATACAACGGAAAGAGGAGAACAAGCTGCGCCGTACCTGTGCTAGGATTGAAGAATTGATCAAAGAATATCAGGTAGAGAAGATCGTGCTTGGATTTCCAAAACATATGAATAATGATATCGGGGAGCGTGCACAGAAGTCATTGGAATTTCGTGACATGCTGGTTCGTCGTACAGGACTGGAAGTGATCATGTGGGACGAGAGACTTACGACAGTAGCGGCAGAGCAGACACTGATCGAGAGTGGTGTGAGAAGAGAAAACAGAAAGCAATATGTCGATAAGATTGCTGCTGTGTTCATTCTCCAGGGATATTTAGATTCGATTTATATGCAGAAAACAGCAGAATAGAGGAAAATCATATGGAAAAGGCAAAGTTTACTTTCAGTGATGGAAGTGGAGCAGATGAGTTCTTTGTACTTGAAGAGACAAAGATCAATGGTTCCGCGTATATTCTTGTAGTTGATTCAGAAGAAGATGACGCAGAATGCCTGATTCTCAGAGAAGTTGAAGAATCAAAAGACGCAGAGAAGACGTATGAGATCGTGGAAGACGATACAGAGCTGATGGCAGTTTCCAAAGTATTTGAGGAATTGCTGGAAGACGTCGATATTGAGATGTAATTACATGAAAGAAATACGAATGTAAGAGAAACTGCAGACAGGAATACTTTTCTCACTTTTGCAGAAGTGTCAGAAAAAAGGTCTGGAGTTCTTTTTTACAATATAGATAGGAGGCAGACAGATGGAAGCAGATAAGACACAGAAGCTTCTGAAAGAGAAGTTAAAGGAAAAGGGGCTGAAGGTGACTCACCAGAGACTGCTTGTTCTGTCCGTACTTGAAGAGAACAGTGGGAGTCATATGACAGCGGAAGATATCTATGATCTGGTATCAGAGGATTATCCGGAGATTGGGCTTGCCACAGTATACAGAACATTACAGCTTTTGTGGGATATGCAGCTGGTAGACAGGATTAATTTTGGGGATGGATGTGTGCGCTATGAGATCGGACATTTACTGAACGGGGAGACAAAGCATAATCATCATCACCTGATTTGTAAGAGATGTAACAAGGTGATGCCGTTTGATGATGACCTTCTGGAGAGTCTGGAAGATCATATCGAGAAGGCAACCGGCTTCCATGTCCTGGACCACGAACTGAAATTCTACGGACTGTGTAAAGACTGTATGAAGAAACAGAGATAGTGGAGGTGTATATTTTTTGGAAAAAAGCAGAATAATGGAAAATTGCGTATCATACCGCTTGGAGGTCTGGAACAGATTGGTATGAACATTACTGCGTTTGAGTATGAAGACAGTATTGTTGTTGTAGACTGTGGTCTTGCGTTCCCGGAAGATGATATGCTTGGAATCGACCTTGTAATTCCGGATGTAACCTACCTGAAAGACAATATTTCCAAGGTGAAGGGATTTGTTATCACGCACGGTCATGAGGACCATATCGGTGCATTGCCGTATGTACTCAAAGAGATCAACATTCCGATTTATACAACCAAGCTTACAATGGGAATCATTGAGAACAAGCTGAAGGAGCATAATCTGCTTCGTGGAACGAAGAGAAAGGTTGTACGTCACGGTCAGTCAATCAATCTTGGAAAGTTCCGGATTGAATTTATCAAGACGAACCACAGTATCCAGGATGCGTCCGCACTGGCAATCTATTCACCGGCAGGTGTTGTTGTCCACACAGGAGACTTCAAGGTTGATTATACTCCGGTATTTGGAGATGCGATCGACTTGCAGCGTTTTGCTGAGATCGGTAAGAAAGGCGTGCTGGCACTGATGTCTGACAGTACGAATGCAGAGCGAAAAGGATTTACGCAGTCAGAACGTACAGTAGGTATCACATTTGATCACATTTTTGCAGAGCATCAGAATACAAGACTGATCATTGCGACATTTGCTTCGAATGTTGACCGTGTACAGCAGATCATCAACTCTGCTTATAAGTATGGCAGAAAGGTTGTTGTAGAAGGTCGTAGTATGGTGAATATCATTTCTACAGCATCAGAATTAGGATATCTGAATGTACCGGATAATACATTGATTGAGATTGATCAGATGAAGAATTATCCACCGGAGAAGATGGTGCTGATCACAACAGGAAGCCAGGGAGAATCTATGGCTGCGCTGTCAAGAATGGCAGCTGACGTACACCGCAAGGTTACAATTCAGCCGAATGATACGATCATTTTCAGCTCCAACCCGATTCCTGGAAACGAGAAATCGGTTTCACGTGTGATCAATGAACTCTCTGCAAAGGGAGCAGAAGTTATTTTCCAGGATGCCCATGTATCAGGACATGCCTGTCAGGAAGAATTGAAGTTGATCTATTCTCTTGTAAAACCGAAATATGCGATTCCGGTGCATGGTGAATACCGCCATCTGAAAGCAAACGCAGGTGTTGCGAAGAGCCTTGGAATTCCGAAGGAAAATGTATTTATTATGCAGTCCGGTGAAGTACTTGAATTGTGTGATGATTACGCTAAGGTTGTAGATAAGGTTCATACAGGAGCAATCCTGGTAGACGGACTTGGTGTTGGAGATGTTGGAAATATCGTTCTTCGAGACAGACAGCATCTTGCAGAAGATGGTATCATTATTGTGGTTCTTACATTAGAGAGAAGAACGAACCGCCTGCTTGCAGGACCGGATATCGTATCAAGAGGATTTGTCTATGTCAGAGAGTCAGAGGAGCTGATGGATGATGCAAGAAAGGCTGTTTCAGAAGCACTTGAGAAATGCCTGAAAGGAAGACATACAGACTGGAATAAGATCAAGCTTGTGATCCGTGATGCAATGAATGACTATATCTGGAAGAAGACAAAGAGAAGACCAATGGTGATCCCGATCATCATGGATGTGGATGTGTAAGATATGATAGTAGATGAACGTATTATTACATTCATCAATTCTATGGATACAGAGAACAGTGAAATACTGGAGACAATTGAACAGGAAGCTCTGGCGGCGGATGTACCGATCATCCGACGAGAGATGCAGAGCTTCCTGGAGGTTTTCCTTTTGATGAAAAAACCTATGCGCGTTCTGGAAGTCGGAACTGCCGTAGGTTTCTCTGCGTTATTGATGAGTGATTACCTGCCGGAAGGCGGACATATAACAACAATAGAGAATTATGAGAAGAGAATCCCGATTGCGAGGGAGAATTTCCGCAGAGCGGGAAAGGAAGATAAGATTACTCTGATTGAAGGAGATGCGACAGAAGTACTTGCGGAAATGGAAGGAACTTTTGATTTTATCTTTATGGATGCCGCGAAAGGGCAATATATTCATTATCTTCCGAATGTGTTGCGACTGCTTTCGGATGGAGGCTGTCTTGTGTCAGACAATGTGATGCAGGATGGGGATATCATAGAATCCCGTTTTGCGGTAGAACGCAGAAATCGTACAATACATGCGAGAATGCGAGAATATCTGTATGAATTGAAACACAGAGAGGATCTGGTCACATCTATTATTCCGCTTGGAGATGGTGTGGCAGTGAGCATAAAACAAGGAGTAGAAAAATGAGTAGACCGATCGAACTATTGATCCCGGCGAGCAGCCTGGAAGTGTTAAAAACAGCTGTAATTTTCGGTGCTGATGCAGTATATATCGGAGGAGAAGCATTTGGGTTGCGTGCGAAAGCAAAAAATTTCTCTATGGAAGAAATGAAAGAGGGAATAGAATTCGCACATGCACATGATGTAAAAGTGTATGTTACAGCAAATATTCTTGCCCACAACGATGATCTTGAAGGGGTAAGAGAATATTTTGAAGAGTTGAGAGAGATTAAACCTGATGCACTGATCATTGCAGATCCGGGGGTGTTTGAGATTGCAAAAGAGGTATGTCCTGAGATTGAGCGTCATATCAGTACACAGGCGAATAACACAAACTATGCAACTTATAACTTTTGGTATCGCCAGGGTGCAAGTCGTGTGGTTTCAGCAAGAGAATTGTCTCTGAAAGAGATTAAGGAGATCAGGGAAAGAATTCCGGAAGATCTTGAAATTGAGACATTTGTCCATGGAGCAATGTGTATCTCTTATTCCGGACGCTGCCTTCTGAGTAATTATTTTACAGGAAGGGACGCAAACCAGGGTGCATGTACACACCCATGCCGTTGGAAGTATGCAGTAGTCGAGGAAAAGAGACCGGGAGAATATCTGCCGGTCTATGAGAATGAACGCGGAACTTACATCTTTAATTCAAAAGATCTTTGTATGATCGAGCATATTCCGGAATTGATTGATGCAGGAATTGACAGTTTTAAGATCGAAGGACGAATGAAAACAGCACTTTATGTTGCAACAGTGGCGAGAACTTACCGCAAAGCAATTGATGATTATCAGAAAGATCCAGAGCTTTACAAGAAGAACATGCCTTGGTATCTGGATCAGATTTCAAACTGTACTTATCGTCAGTTTACGACTGGATTTTTCTTTGGAAAACCAGATCATGAGACACAGATTTATGACAATAACACATATATCCGAGAGTATACTTATCTTGGAATTGTCGGGGCTGTTGAGAATGGGCTTGCAAGAATTGAACAGCGCAATAAGTTTTCTGTAGGTGAGACAATTGAGATCATGAAGCCGGACGGAAGTAATGTTGAGGCAAAGGTTCTCCGGATCCTGAATGAGGATGGAGAGGAACAGGAAAGTGCACCGCATTCAAAGCAGGTTCTTCATGTAGAACTGAGCGAGACACCAGCTCAGTACGATCTTCTTAGAAGACAGGAAGAGGATAAAGAAGTTAATTCATAGAAGAGTCTTAGAAAGTTCAAAAATATTGTCGGAGTTTTCCGATAGCACTTTTTTTCGATACGGGATACATAGGAGCGGGAGATGCCCAGTTGTGCGGCAATCTCCCGCTGCGTGTATTCTTCTCCCTGATACAGTCCGTATCGCATTTTCAGTACAAGTTTTTCTCTTGGAGAAAGTTCATTTTCCAGTTTTTCATAAAGCTTTTGAATATTGTCCTTCAGATGAATCCGCTCTGGAATATCTGTTTCTGTAGATTCGATGATATCGTAGAGGTTGACTTCATTTCCTTCCCGATCTGTGCCAATCGGTTCATAAAGAGAGATTTCATGGCTGCACTTTTTTTCTGGCGCGCAGATACATCAGGACTTCATTTTCTACACAACGGGAGGCATAGGCAGCCAGACGATTTCCCTTTTCAGGATCGAACGTAATTATAGCTTTGATCAGGCCAATCGTGCCGATGGAAATCAGATCTTCCGGATCTTCACTGGTATTTTGGTATTTCCGTATAACATGGGCAACGAGACGGAGATTGCGTTCAATTAAAATATGCTTGGCTTCCAGATCGCCCTCGGTGTATCTCTGAATGTATTTTTTCCTCTTCCGCCGGTGTGAGGGGATTAGGAAATGCTTTCAAGACAGCACCTCTGGATGCATTTAATATAGTTTATGAAAAAATGTGGAAATTGTGCTTTTCCATATGCTCAAGTTCTCGGAAACTGATTGACAAATCGATATTCGGAAGTTATGATATCTATACATTCTCGGAATGTCAGTTCCGAAAATCAAATCCGGCTGATTCAGCCAGAATTTCAGCAGCTTACAATGGGGTGTAAGAAGAACAGGTGCGCTTGTGACTGGGAAAAGGAAGGAGCGCATATGAGTTTTAGTACAGTAAAATCCGCGGCAATGGAAGGACTTGCGGTAGAAATGGTATATGTGGAGGCGGATGTCAGCAATGGACTTCCGATTTTTCACATGGTGGGATATCTGTCATCAGAGGTGAAAGAAGCAGCAGAACGCGTACGGTCTGCAGTCCGGAATTCAGGTCTTGAATTTCCGGCGAAACGTGTGGTGATCAATCTTTCGCCGGCAACTATGAGGAAAAGAGGAGCGTCATTTGATCTTCCAATCGCAGTGTCGATTCTGACGTCACTTGGCGTTTTACAACAGAATAGAAGAATGAAAGACTGTATGATCATCGGAGAACTGGGATTGGATGGACAAGTCAGAAAAGTTCCCGGGATTCTTTCTATGGTATCAGAGGCAAAGGTACAAAAAGTTACAAGCTGTATTGTTCCGAGAGAAAATGAAAAGGAAGCAGAACTTGTAGAAGGGGTTCGGATCATTGCAGTTGGAAGTCTCAGGGAATGTATCAGTTATTTGAAAGATGGAGACAGAACAGGTGGAGAACAGAGATATCTTGGTGAAAAAGAGGCTGATAAAATAGAAGACAGAGGAAAAGTGGGAGAAGAAGTACCTGATTTCGCAGACTTATATGGTCAGGAGAATGTTCGTCGGGCAGCGGAAATTGCTGTGGCGGGAGGGCATAATCTGCTTATGGTCGGACCACCTGGAAGCGGGAAGACAATGACCGCAAAATGTATGGCAGGAATTCTGCCGCCGATGAATTATGAAGAAAGTATGGAGCTTACAAAGCTTTATAGTGTTATGGGAATGCTGGATGGAAAGGAACCACTGATTTCCAGAAGACCTTTTCGAGAGGTACATCATACTGCAACGAGAGCAGCGCTGATTGGTGGTGGGATTGTTCCAAGACCAGGAGAGATCAGCCTGGCGCATAGTGGTATTTTATTTTTGGATGAACTTCCTGAATTTAAGAGAAGTGTTCTTGAAGTGCTCAGGCAGCCATTGGAACAACGCAGCATACAGATCACAAGAACCAGTGGAAATTATATCTTTCCGGCCGATTTTATGCTTGTGTCTGCCATGAATACGTGTCCGTGTGGGAAATTTCCATCGACAGCCTGTACTTGTACGCCGGCACAGATCCAGGCGTATTTAAGTAAGATCAGTCAACCGTTTCTCGATCGGATTGACCTTAGTGTTGAAGCTTCTAAAGTGGAATATCGGGATCTGGTGAAAGAGTCTGTTTCCTGTCCGGAGTCTTCGGCGGTGATTAAAGCGCGGGTATGTGAAGCAAGAAAGAGACAGAAGATTCGCTACCAAAACACGAAAATCCAGTGTAACGCAATGCTTCATGGTGCAGAATTGAGTAAGTATTGCAGATTAAATGGAGAAGAAATGCGACTGATGGGGCAGGCTTATGATGTACTGAATCTGACGGCGAGGTCTTATCACCGAATCTTAAAGGTCGCGAGAACGATTGCAGATTTAGATTACAGTGAGGAGATAAAACTGGAACATTTACAGGAGGCGATCGGTTATCGGACATTGGACAGGAAATATTCGGGGGAGGTATGTATGATGTGTGAAGAGATGACTTTTTGAATACTGGTTTTCTACGATTCGAAAACTATCTGCAAGCAAAAAAGTATCTGCTCCGAGAACTCATAGGAAGTGGAAAGAAGATATATTATATAGAAGAAACTGAAATTACAGGAATTGAATTCCTTACAGAGGAAGAAAAAGAGGGATTAAAAAAAGCCCGGAAAGAGAAAACGAAAGAACAATTAAAAGAAGAGTTTTTGCAAAATGCAGGAACATGGAATCGAATTTATTCCATTTTTTTCAAAAGAATATCCTCCGGGGCTGGCTGAGATACCAGATCCCCCGTTTGCTCTTTTTGTGAAAGGAACATGTCCGGGAGCCAAGAAGAAGGCAGCAATTGTCGGAGCAAGGGGGTGTAGTGGATATGGAGAACATTATACAAGAGAATTTGCGGAAGTACTGGCGGCAGCAGGTGTTGATATCATCAGTGGCATGGCGAAAGGGATCGATGGAACAGGACAAAGAGCAGCGTTGAATGCAGGCGGAAAATCTTATGCTGTTTTAGGGAGCGGAGTGGATGTCTGTTATCCAAGAGATCATATCGGTTTATATATGGATATCATAGAACACGGAGGCGGAATCCTTTCGGAATTTCCACCGGGAACCCCTCCGCTTGCAATGAATTTTCCAATGAGAAACCGGATCATCAGCGGACTGTCAGATGCAGTTCTGGTAATGGAGGCAAGGGTGAGAAGTGGTTCTTTGATTACAGCAGATATGGCACTGGAGCAGGGAAAGGATGTTTATGCCCTTCCGGGACCGCTGGACAGTCCTTTGAGTGCCGGGTGTAATCACCTGATCCAACAGGGTGCCGGAATCCTTCTGAATCCTAAAAATCTGCTGGAAGAATGGGGGATTGAAACAAATGTTTTGTGCAGAAACACGGAGATAAAAAACGAGAAAAATAAAAAAGTGCTTGAAAGTACAGATGATTTGGTGTATAGTTGTGTCGGTTTGTATCCCAAGAATGTGGATCAGATTGCGCAGGAATCTCGGGTGGAGATCAGAAAATTGATGAGCATTCTTGTTACACTGGAACTGCAGGGATACATTCGTGAAATAACAAAGAATTATTATATCAGAATAAAATAGGAGTATAGTTTTTATGGCACATTATCTTGTAATCGTGGAGTCTCCTGCAAAGGTGAAGACGATTAAAAAGTTTCTAGGAAGCAATTATACAGTTGCAGCATCACAGGGACACGTCAGGGATCTGCCGAAAAGTCAGCTAGGAATTGACGTGGAGAATGATTACGAACCAAAATATATTACCATTCGTGGAAAAGGAGAGATTCTTGCAACGCTCAGAAAAGAGGCGAAGAAATCAGATAAAGTTTATCTTGCAACCGACCCTGACCGTGAAGGAGAGGCTATTTCCTGGCATCTTGCTGCTGCCTTGAAGCTGGACGAGAAGAAAATGCGCCGTATTACATTTAATGAGATTACAAAGAATGCTGTGAAAGCATCTTTGAAAGCACCACGTGATATTGACATGGATCTTGTGGATGCACAGCAGGCAAGAAGAGAGCTTGACCGTATGGTTGGATATAAGATCAGTCCATTGCTTTGGGCAAAGGTAAAGCGTGGGTTGAGTGCCGGACGTGTACAGTCAGTCGCACTTCGTATTGTTGCAGACAGGGAAGCAGAGATTGATGCATTTATTCCGGAAGAGTACTGGTCATTGGATGCACAACTGAAAGTAAAAGGTGAGAAACGTCCTCTGACAGCGAAGTTCTACGGAACAGAGAAGAAAAAGATGACGATCCATTCAAAAGAAGAGATGGACGAGATCTTAAAGAAATTAGAGAACGAAGAGTTCCAGATTATAGATATCAAGAACAGTGAGAGGACGCGTAAAGCACCACTCCCATTTACGACAAGTACGCTGCAGCAGGAAGCTGCCAAGGCATTGAACTTTGGTACACAGAAGACAATGCGTATTGCACAGCAGCTGTATGAAGGTGTGGACATTAAAGGGAATGGAACAGTCGGTGTGATTACTTATCTTCGTACGGATTCTACACGTATTTCAGAGGAAGCCGATGCAGCAGCAAGAAGCTATATTGCTGAGACTTACGGGGAAGCATATGTAGCAGAAGGAACAAAAACAAAGTCTGCAGATAAGAAGATTCAGGATGCGCATGAGGCGATCCGCCCGACAGATATTACACGCACACCGGCAGCAATCAAGGATTCATTAAGCAGAGATCAGTTCCGTCTGTATCAGCTGATCTGGAAACGCTTCACAGCAAGTCGCATGCAGCCGGCGAAGTATGAGACAACAGCAGTCAAGATCGGAGCCGGTGAGTACTGCTTTACTGTATCAACAGCAAGGGTTGCATTTGATGGATTTCGCTCTGTGTATGTAGAGGCAGAGGAAGAGAAGGAAGAGAGCAATGTACTGGTCGGACATCTTAGCATGGATTCTGTTCTTACAAAAGAAGAATTTGATCCAAAGCAACATTTTACGCAGCCGCCGGCACATTATACAGAGGCGAGTCTTGTAAAGACAATGGAAGAGCTTGGGATCGGACGTCCAAGTACCTATGCTCCAACCATTTCTCTGATCCTTGGAAGAAGATATATTACAAAAGAAGGCAAGAATCTTTATCTGACAGAGATTGGTGAAGTTGTTAATAATATTATGAAACAGTCATTCCCAAGTATTGTAGATGTTCATTTTACAGCGAATATGGAAGGGCTTCTTGATATGGTTGAAGAAGGAAAGGTTCCGTGGAAGGAAGTAATCCGTAATTTCTATCCGGATCTTGAGGAAGCTGTTGAAATTGCAGAAAAAGAGCTTGAGGAAGTTAAGATTGAAGATGAAGTAACAGATGTGATCTGTGAAGAGTGCGGTCGTAACATGGTGATCAAATACGGTCCTCACGGGAAAAATTTCCTGGCCTGTCCAGGGAATTTCCGGATTGCCGCAACACAAAAAGCCGTACCATGGAGAAGATCGGTGTTGCCTGCCCGGTCTGTGGAAAAGAAGTTGTGATCCGCAAGACGAAGAAGGGAAGAAAGTATTACGGATGTGAAAATAATCCGGAATGTGATTTTATGTCATGGCAGAAACCGTCCAAAGAAAAATGTCCGGAATGTGGCGGATACATGGTTGGGAAAAAAGGGAATAAAACTGGTCTGCGCAAACGAGCAGTGTGGATATGTCCGAAATTTGAAGGGAAATTAGAAGGATTTCGAATAAAAACAAGAGGAAATTGCAACAATTTCATTGAAAATTCGTGAATTGTATGATAACATGAGGGTGTCTATTGAATAGGAACGAGTTGTATATACAATTGAGTCTGGAGGAGACGGATGAGCGTACAGTTATTAGATAAGACAAGAAAAATAAATAAATTATTGCATAATAATAATTCCAGCAAAGTGGTGTTTAATGATATTTGTGCTGTCCTCACAGAGATCCTGAACTCCAATGTCCTGGTAGTCAGTAAAAAAAGGAAAGATCCTCGGAGTCAGCAAAAAGTGCGCATGTAAGATGCAATCAATGAACTGATCGTAGAGTCTGTGGGAGCGCATATCGATGAGATGCTCAATGAGCGTCTGCTCAATGTACTTTCTACCAAAGAGAATGTGAATTTGGAGACACTTGGATTTTTCATCGGGAAAAAGTGCAGGGATATCAGGCAATTATCGTCCCCATTGATATTGCGGGAGAACGCCTTGGAACACTCTTTATTTATAAGCAGAATGAGTTGTATTCCATTGATGATATCATCTTAAGTGAGTATGGGACAGCAGTTGTCGGACTGGAGATGCTCCGGTCTGTGAATGAGGAGAGTGCAGAGGAGACGAGAAAGGAACATATCGTACAGTCAGCGATCAGCACACTTTCATTCTCTGAACTGGAGGCGATCATTCATATTTTTCGAAGAGTTGGATGGAACAGAGGGAATTCTGGTGGCAAGCAAGATTGCAGACCGTGTAGGAATCACAAGATCCGTGATCGTCAATGCACTTCGAAAATTTGAGAGTGCCGGAGTGATCGAATCCCGTTCCTCCGGAATGAAGGGAACATACATTAAGGTGTTGAATGACTATGTCTTTACCGAATTGGAAAAGATCAAAAAGGTAACGTTTGTAAAAAGTCGTACAGAAGATAAAACGGGTATCAGCAAGGCTGATGCCCTTTGCTCTGACTACAGGTAAGAAGAGCAGGAGGAAAAGAACATGTATGAAGGCAATGCAGTAGATCTTCAGATGGAGAAAGTGATCGCGGCAGATGCGATCCTGGATGATGAGACACATCACTGTCAGGTTTTTCGTTATGATATGGAAGAGGATTACATATACTTACAATTAAATGGGAGGACGATCTGACAGCAATCTCGCTGGATGCAAAGTATCAGTGCTATATTTCCACAAGGACAGAGCTTTTTGTTCTGCACGGGGCGTGGTACAGGAGCGATATCAGT
>ENA-OQHD01000189-OQHD01000189.1-human-gut-metagenome-genome-assembly--contig:-NODE-189-length-25898-cov-2.878429_pt1 | contig 25898 bp, 38 predicted proteins | sample MGYA00242560_ERZ504711 | MGnify/ENA primary metagenome ERZ504711 (study PRJEB26092, sample SAMD00036198) | human gut metagenome | host: Homo sapiens | study: EMG produced TPA metagenomics assembly of...
AAAAGTCCTTCATGTAAAAATAGGATTTTTCTTGCAAGATACAGACCTATTCCAAAGCCTTCCTCATCCGTCACCCGCTTTCCGCGGTAAAATCTCTGAAAGATCAGATTCTTTTCCTCCGGTTCGATTCCGATTCCGTAATCTCTGATACTGAAAGTTGTGAACATTTCATTTTCCTGCAGGCTAATCTTTATTTTTCCATTTGCGGACTGTATTTCACCGCATTATCCAACAGATTAAAAATCGCTTCTCCCAGCCAGTTTGCATCATGCATCACATGCATTTTCTCAGGAAGTTCAAACTCGAACCGGATTTCTTTTTCTCTGCCTGATCCAAAATCTGACCAAGTGCATTCCGCAGAGTCTTAAGAAGATCCCGCTCTTCTTTTCTGATCTGAATCAGACCATGCTCTAATCTTGAAATACGGATAAAATGCTCTGTCAGAAAAATAAAATTTTTTTCTTCACTGCTCTGAATGGCTTTCAGATAAGACAGTTCCGGTTCTGTCCCTTTCTTTTCGATTTCTTCTGATAAAAAGTCAAGATAATTTTTCAGATTTGTCAATGGTGTCCGCATCTGATGTGCGATTTCCGAAATCAGTTCCTGAAGTTCTTTCCGTTCTTTCTGTGCATCTTGTTTCTGACTGACTAAAATTTCCTGCAGCCGCAGCAGTTGATGCCGGATTTTGGAATCCATTGTCTCTTCGCAGTCAGAAAAATCGGGGAGTTCTTTTCCGCTGGTCATTCGCTGCACAGTATCTGATATCTTCTTTAATTCCCGGCTTCGTTCTTTTCTCTGACCCCGGTACATTCCGGCCGCCCCGGCAAGAATCCCCAAAAGAAACATCCCAGCACTCCACCACAAAATTTCTGTCAGATCCATTACTCTTCCTCCATCCGGTATCCCAGTCCAAATACGTTCTGAATATACGGCTGTTCTCCCACAGCTTCAATCATTTTTCCGCAGACGGCCGACCAGCACGCTGACACTGTTATCAACTACATATTGACCATCAATTCCCCATACATGCTCCAAAATATTTTCTTTGGTCAGAACCTGCCCTGATTTTCATCAGATATTCCAGGAGCTGATACTCTTTTGCCGTAAGAGATATCTCCTTCTCCCTGACACTGCCGTTTTTTCGCTGTGGATACAGAGTGAGATCTCTGCATTTCAGAATCTGTTCACCGGCATCTTCTCCCCGGTTTCGTCTGAAAGCTACTTCAATCCATTTTTAATAACACTTTCATGGAAAATGGTTTCACAACATAATCTTCTGCTCCCAGGTCAAATGCTTTCAGCATTTCCTGCTCTTCATCCCTTGCCGTCAGAAAAATTGCGGGAATCTTTCTGTTCCATTTTTTCATCAGGGTGTGATACAGTTCCATACCATTTCCGTCCGGGAGACCAATATCAACCAGTAAAAGCTCCTCTGTTCCCTGCAGAATCTGCCCTGCATCTTTCTTTGTATAAACCTGCAAAGTCCGATAACCTTCCTTCTCAAGCACGACTTTCAAAGACCGGCTTAACAGGCGGTCATCTTCAATAATCCCGATTGTCACTTTTTATCCCGTCCATTCTTTCCTGCTTTCCCCAGTCGGACTTTTTCCATCTCCTCTGCAGTTTCTTCATCCAGATAATCAAAAAGATAATTTCCGACACTGCCCTTCTTTCCAAGATGCTCACCTCTGACTTCTGCCAGCGTCCTCTCAATTTCCTCTTTCAGTCCCGGAGCAGACATCCGGTTCGCACCCTGTCCTAAGATGATCACCTGCTCCAGTCCGTCTGAAGTTGCCACAGTTACAGCAGCATCCTTTGCGATCCGTCTTACAGTCTTTTCGATATACTGGTCTGCCGTCTCCGCCTCTTTGGTATAGACAATATAAATATTATGATATTTCATCACTTCACCCGGATTGCCTTCAACTTTATATGCATCATACACAAGGATCAGCGTACATTTTCTGTATCCCTGATAGTTGCTTAAGATATCCGCAAGTTTCCCGCGTGCCGCACCAATATCCTTTTCGGACAGCTCTCTTAGTTCCTCCCATGAGAAAATGATATTGTATCCATCCACCAGAAGATATTCCTGTCGGCCTTCCTTTTCCCGTCTGCGTCTTTCCCATTTCGGATCTGTATAGGCACTGCCCGGTTCTCTGTCCTTTTCCTTTGCACAGACTGTCACCTGACCATGATTCTGCTTCACCGGATCAGGAGTTCTTACATAAATTGCATCCAGTTCCTCCTGTGTCAGTTCAATACTGGAATGCCGCCGCTTCGGAAGTGTGACTTCCGCAAGTCCTTCTTCTCCCGTCTGATCCAGTGTGCGTTCCATGTGCATATATTCTTCGACTTCATCCCAGTCCACGACAAATCCTGCACCATGGGCACAAAAGACCGAACCGGTAGGATTCGCAAGATCCAGCTCTGAATCATACCCTCTCGCCGCTACAACTTCTTCCTGATTATGGCAGAGATCATACCCCTTCAGGGTCAGAGAAATTCTTCCTCTTCCACCTGTATATGCAATGACATCTTTCTGATAACCGCTTAAAGTCGATACCGGTGCAATTCCCGTCAGCACAGTCATTTCTCCCAACGTTTCCGGTGCCTCAAATTTTCCGAAACGGTTCTGTATATCCGTCATGGCACGTCCCACATTTTCAGAAGGTAATTCGATCCTGAACTCATAATACGGTTCAAGCAGTACGCTTTCTGCTTTTTTCAGTCCCTGCCGCACAGCCCGGTAAGTTGCCTGTCGGAAATCCCCGCCCTCCGTATGCTTCAGATGGGCTTTTCCTGAAGTCAGTGTGATCTTCATATCTGTAATAACCGATCCCGTCAGAACTCCTTTATGTTCCTTTTCCTCCAGATGGGTCAGCACCAGCCGCTGCCAGTTCCGATCCAACACATCCTCACTGCATTCTGAATCAAACTGCATTCCTGATCCGCGTTCTCCCGGTTCTAACCGCAGATGTACTTCTGCATAATGGCGTAACGGTTCAAAATGCCCGACACCTTCCACCGGTGCTGCGATCGTCTCTTTATAGACAATGCTGCCTTCCCCGAACTCAACCAGTACTCCAAAGCGTTCTTTTATGATTCTCTGAAGGATTTCAATCTGCACATCGCCCATCAGTTGCACATGGATCTCCTGACTCTTTTCGATCCATACGACATGCAGTTCCGGCTCTTCTTCCTCCAAAAGCTTCAGATCTCTTAACATCGTATGAACATTACAGTCATCCGGCAAAATGATCCTGTACGTCAGCACCGGCTCAAGGATCGGCAGCTCAGAATCTTTTTCTGCTCCAAGTCCCTGCCCCGGATATGTTTCCGCCAAACCGGTCACTGCACAGACTTTTCCCGCATCTGCCTCCGAAAGAAGCTCATACTTTTCACCGGAATATACACGGATCTGATTTACCTTATCGCCATTTTCACCGATCACATCCTTCACCTTCAGCGTGCCGCCGGTCACTTTCAGGTAAGTCAGTCTGTTTCCCTGACCGTCTCTCGCAATCTTATAAACCTTCGCTCCGAATGCTGCCGGATATTCTTTCTGCATCTGATATGTGCAGATCCCGTTCATCAGTTCTTCCACACCCTGCAAATGTAACGCCGAACCAAAATAGCATGGAAAAATCTTTCTTTCTGCGACCAGCCGGCGGATCGAGGCAGCGGCGACACTGCCTTTCTCAAGATATTCTTCCATCGTCTGTTCATCACACACTGCAATCTCTTCGATCACTTCTTCTGCTCCGGTTTCCACTCTGCCGAAATCAATACATCCTTCTGAAAACCGGGATTTCAGTTCTGCAAGAAGTTTTCCACAGTCCGTCCCTTCCTGATCCATTTTATTCACAAAAAGGAACACCGGTATTCCGTATCTTGTTAAAATGTTTCCACAAAGTCTCCGTATGTCCCTGCACACCGTCTGCCCCGCTGATCACCAGCACCGCACAGTCCAGCACCTGCAGTACCCGCTCCATCTCCGCTGAAAAATCAACGTGTCCCGGTGTATCCAGCAATGTGATCTCCGTATCTTTCCAGGTAAGCACCGCCTGCTTGGAAAAGATCGTAATTCCACGTTCCCGTTCCATTTCATCTGTATCCAGAAAAGCATCCTGATGATCGACCCTGCCTAAATTTCGTATTGCACCACTTTGATAAAGAATACTTTCCGAAAGGGTCGTCTTTCCTGCATCTACATGAGCCAGCAGGCCAACATTGAGTACTCTTTTTCCTGTTTTTCTTTCCTGTCCGCTCATAAATCTTCTCTTTCTCCTTCTCCTTAATTATTCACCTGATGATGCACAACCAGGCTTTCTCTGTCGATTGCTTTAAAAGAATAGCCAAGATTTTTATAATACTCCAGAACGGTCGGCAATGCCTCGATCGTTGTCTCTTTTGTTGCTGCATCATGAAACAGCAGCATTACCTGATGATACTTGTCTGTCTCCGACTGTGCAATGATTTCCTCTGTCGTAGCTGTTCCTCCATCCCCGCTGCTGACATTCCAGTCATAATACTGATATCCCAGCTCAAGTACTTTCGGCACAAGTACACTCATGATTCCCTCCATATAATTCCTTGAAACCGTATTGGACGAGCCACCCGGAAAAACGGATAAAACACGGGACGAATCCGATCTGCTCCTTTGCGATCTCTCCCACTTCTTCCAGATCTTTCAGGTACGCTTCTTCTGAAGAATATACGATCTCATAATCATGACAGAAACTGTGCAGACCGATCGTATGCCCTGCATCATATGCTTTTTTTCATCATCGGACGGTACTCCGGTTTCTGCCCCGTAATAAAAAAAGGTTGCTTTGGCATCATACTGATCCAGTATATCCAGCACTTTCTGCGTATTCTCCGAAGGGCCGTCATCAAATGTCAGATATACGATCTTTTCATCACTCGCTTCCGTTGTCCCCACTGCAACACCCGGCTGCACCGAAAGCTCTTTCTTCCGCTGCTCCTCTGCTTCTTTTTCCTTTCTTCTTTTGCTTCTTTTTGCTGCCTTTTTACTTTTCCTGCCTCTACCTCTTTTATCAGCCTCAGCTTTTCTGGCCTCCTGTCTTGCTTCTCTCGCATTCACTCCCATGCAGAAAATTGTACCGCAAAGTGCAAGAAATACAAGCCCACATAAAATCCTTCCATACCGGTTCTGACGATTTCTTCTGTGTTCATTCCATCTATTATCTGCTCCTCATTCGTAATAGGGTTTTCCCGGATCATGAATCAATCCATATAGGAAAAACATCAGCCTGGGGTAAAACTCCTGACTGATGCTTCTTACCCGACTGATGCCTATTATAAGATACAAATTTTCAAAAAAGATGAACGCTTTCATTAAGAATTGTTACATTTCTTTCCTGCACTTTACAGAAATGTTCCGGTGCCTCCGCCATAATTACCTCCGCCGCAGCAGAGACCGCTTCCGCCACAGCAAAGATTGCACATCAGATTTGCCACGCATAACTTCACGCAATAGCTGTTATCAAATGTACCCGGAAATCCATACATCGTCTGTCGTGTCTGATACCAGCTTCCACCGCCTTCCAGCCGCTGCAGCAGCATCTGATACTGCATATTCTGAGGATCAAGCCGGACAGCCTCCCTGGCATGCTCCAGTGCCGTCACGTTATTGCCCAGTCCCGAATTTGCAGAAGCACTCAGAAAATACCATAAGGCACTGTGGTTTGCAATTCCGTCAAGGACATTCAGTGCCTCCCTGAAATGTCCGCTTCTGATATAATTGGCTGCCGCCTGCAGATGTGCATCTTCCTCACTCATACCTGCTGTTCTTCCGGAAGTCCCGTTTCCGTAGCCACCGAAATTCCCGTAACCTCCAAAACCGCCAAAGCCGCCAAACGGACCATACTCACCGTATCCGCTGCCCTGTGAACCGCCTCCTGCTCCCGACGAAGAGTAGCCGTTTTTCCCGCTCATCCATGATCTGCTGATATGCCTGCTGGACTTCCTTGAACTTAGCCTCTGCCTCATCTTTATGAGGATTGTTGATATTCGCATCCGGATGATACTGACGGCTCAGCTTTCTGTATGCCTTCTTGATCTCCTCGTCCGATGTGCTCCGGTCTACTCCTAAAATCTGATATGGATCTGACATCTTTTTCTTAATTTCCTCTCATTCTCTTTTTCCACTGCCCGCTTTCCTGCATTCTGCCTACACTTTCTCAGCTCTTTTTAATGAACTTTGTGCCACACTTCGGACAACAGATCTCAATCTTTCCTTTGCCTCTTGGAATCCTGATCTTCTGACTGCATCCCGGGCATTTATAAATATGATACTGCTTTCTCTGCCGGAACAGATCTTTCTGCTTTGCCAAAAAAGCAACGGATCTTGTATGACTTTGCAAGATACGCCTGATTCTCCGCATAACGCTTCGATACATTCTTTGAAAACATTCTGAAATAACAGTAGATGATCAGGAACCATCCGACATAGTGAAAAAATGATCCCGACAAGACTTCCCCTGAAAAACGAAGCCAGCAATATACTGATCAGACCGATCACCAGCAATGCTTTCGATAACTGATCCACACCGTATCTTCCCTGCATAAACCGCATAAACTTTTCTTTCATGATCTGCACTTCCTGTCTTGAATTAATATGGATTCTATTCTGCTCCGTTTTCAATCAAAGTCAATTAATAAATCTAAAATTATTCCTGATTCAGAATATTTTTTGCATACTTCATCTGAAATCTGATAGACAATCTTCGATCCATCCAGCATGACATAACGGTTTCCACTTCCATCTTCACTGCCGATATACATTTTCATCGTCTTTTCATCATCATCCTTTGTATAAGCAGCCTCTACCGTGATCCGGCTGGCTTCATCCAGTCCATAGCCTGCCAGGTCTGCATCTTCCACAGAATAATCAGCAACCGTTGTCAGTGACACCGCCCCCAGTCCACCTGCAACCGCGGCAATCTCTTCTTCCTGATCTTCATTTTCTGAATCATAGGTTGTCGTCGTTCCATTTTCCGTGATCACTTCCTTTTTTCAGATTGCCGCTGCCAATGCTTGGATATTCATCCAGTTGTGCAAGGTCAGACAACTCCGTCTTGAAATCATCCAACACGCTGGATGCGACCGTATAGACAACACCGGTATCTCCCACCGTTACATAATAATCTGTTCCGGTTGAATCTCCGAAGCTGACTGTTGTTACTGTTCCGTCTTCTTCCGTGATCTCGATGGAATAATTCGGGTCATCCAGTCCATATGCATCCAGGCTGTCTCCATCCTCCAGTTTCCGGTCTGCGGTGATCTGGGCAGCCGCCTTTGCGATCTTCTCCGGCTCACTCTGCTTTAACGGGAAATCCTTGTCTTCTGAATAATACCAGGTATCTCCATCTTTTTTGCAAAAAGGACATCTCGCCTGCTGCCACCTGATACTTGATCGCAGTGATCGTTGACTCATCCAGATCCGTCACTTTGACCGTTTCTTTTTCTTCTTTTTTCATCCTGCTTTTTGATTCCAGGAGCTTAGTCCAAAAGTAAAGAATCAAAAGGATGACCAGCACTCCTGTTAAAATCAATGGTCCTTTTTCTTTTTCATACTGACACCTCAGGCCTTTCTTCTTCTGAACCATACGACAAAGCCACCGATCAGAATGACTGCCGGAATACCAAATACAACAAGAATACTGAATCCGCCTGCATGCTGAACTGTATTATACTCTGTTGTCAGGCTCTTTGCCTCGATGGAAAGATTTGTCACACCCTCAAAGTTTGCTGTCACTGCATTCATAAATACCTGCGTATTTTCAAGCTGTGAAAATGCATCCGTGATCTGCTGATCGATCAGGCTTCCTGCGGAAATAACCGTCAGTCTGCTCTCTTTGCTCTCAGTACTGTCGTCTGATGAAGTATCTGTGGAAGAATCGCTGTCGGATGAGGTATCATCGGATGAGTCACTGTCGGAACTGATAGTTTCAGTTGCAACCACTCCCAGATCATACGTTCCCTGCTTCTGATCTTCTTCTGTCACTGCATATGCCTGCTCAGAGGTTGTCATAAAGGCACTCGTTGTGATCGTATCTCTTGCCGGATCCGTTGTCGTCAGTCCACGGGAATTCATCAGAAGTACCATCTGGGAACTGATTCCGTCTGCCATATCACCGGATAAATTCATTACCGGGAAGATATAATACGGCTGATTCTGATAGCATCTCTGTGGATCTGCGATATAACCGTCTGCTCCTTCAATTCCATAATCTTTCAGAAGTCCTGCAAGTTTCGGTAAAGAAGCAAGTCCGGTATCTCCCAGCAGACACATCACCTTGCCGCCTTCTCCAAGATATCCGCTTAAGAGGCTGACTTCATCATCAGAAAGATCATTGGTCGGACCATCCATTAACAGAAGGTCACAGTCATCCGGTATAGAATCTGTCATCAGAAGATTCAGCTCCTCGGTTGTATAATTATTCTTTGTCATCAGATCCGTGATCGTTGTAGAAAGGGAGTCCTCTCCATGTCCTGTTACAGTATAGATCTTCTTCTGGACATCACTGGTCACATAGTTTACCGCACTGCTGAGCTGTCCCTCACCATCAAAGGAGGTATAACTCGATGAACCTGAATAGTAATAAGAAGAAGAATCTGATACCAGGATCTTATCAAAAGAAATGGTTGTCGACTTTCCTGTTGCCTCGCAGGATACATAGATCGTATTCTGTGAAGTATTGTATTCTGTCAAAGCTGACGGATGCAGAACCGGGTCGATCCATTCCACCTTGATCTTATCCGACAGTGCCGCATATTTACTGATAAATGTTGTGATCCTGTCATCTGTCTCATCTTTGACTGCCAGTACTTTCATATCAATCTTATCATCCAGACCTTTCAGCAGATCTTTCGATGTATCGGAAATGTCATAAATCTTTGTACTGCTGACATCAATATTTCTGTATGCTTCCGGAATCTGACCGACGACCAGATTCAATACGATAATGACTGCTACAACCAGCACCGTCATTCCTACACTGTAGGAACCATGCTTTGTTCCGGAAGTATGGAACATTCTTTTTAAGTTTCCTTTTTTACTTTTTAATTTCTCCATGATCCAAACCTCCTAACTCCAACGTCTTTTCTGAATCGACTGCACTGTAAGAAATACAAAGACTGCGATCAGTGACAGATAAAGTGCGATTCCCGTCACGTCTACAATACTGTTGGATGTGATATCTGTAAATACATCCGACAGTGCCAGTCTTCCAAACATTTTGGAGAGAAGATTCTCAAATAAAGAAGATTTTACAAAATAAGCAATGACTGCCGCAGCAACTCCGATCACTTCCAGCCCTCCTGCAAGCATCAGGTTCGATGTCATATGGAAAATATAGAAAGCAACGATCGTAAGCACGATCAGAACTCCCACCAGCCCACTGACAGCCGAACTCGGAAGCAGTGTCAGGATTCCGTTCCATAAATACAGGATCAAAAGGATACCAAATGTACTGATAAATGCAATAATCTGACTTTCTGTCAGCGAAGACAGGAACATTCCGATCGCTGCAAATACGCATCCAAGCAGGAAAAATACCAGAATAGAAATATAGTCCACTCCAAGGTATGCTGTTCCCTGGGATTTGATGATCAGCGGATAAATGCAGAAGATCACACTCGGGATTCCGATCACTGTGATCATTGCAAGATACTTTCCAAGAACTACTTTCCACAGACTCACCGGTGCGGTCAGCAGAAGCTGATCCGTCTTATTTTTCCTTTCTTCTGAAAAGCTTCGCATCGTGATCAGCGGAATCCCGACAATAAATACGATCAGAGATCCTGCCAGCGAATAGGAAAAATTACGGATATCCCGCAGACAGATTATATGCAACAAATAAATGCCCGTAAATACCAGAAGGAATGCCACAAATACACATCCCACCATAGACTGGAAATAGGACTTCAATTCTCTTTTATAAATCGCCAGCATTGCTTACTTCCCCCTTTTCTGCCTCTTTTGCCTTTCTGGCAAATTCTTCTGCAGCCTTGTCGCTCTGGGTCAGTTCCATAAATACATCCTCCAGGCTGACCTGAACCGCATTCAGTTTCAGCAGCGGCATCTTCTTTTCTGCAAATGTCGTAAAGAGTTCTTCCCGGATATCCTGTCCTCTCTTCTCCCGGATCTGTCCGCTTGTTATGCCACTGGCATCTGTCTTCACCGAAACCTTTTCAATTCCAGGTACATTTTTCAGTACTTCTTTTACTTTGGAAGCTTCTGTCCTGGTCTCAATCTCGATCAGCCCGGACTCACCCAGGTAACGTTCCAGATTCTCCGGTGTATCACTGGCAACCAGCTTTCCTTTGGAAATGATCATGATATAGTCACACACTTCTCTTACTTCTGCCAGAATATGAGAACTTAAGATAACTGTATGCTTCTTCGCCAGTTTACGGATCAGTTCACGGATCTCAATAATCTGCTTCGGGTCAAGACCTACACTTGGCTCATCCAGAATAATGATCTCCGGGAATCCCAGCACAGCCTGTGCCAGTCCGACCCTCTGCCGGTATCCTTTGGACAGATTCTTGATCAGACGCTTTTCCACATCTTTGATCTTTACAAGCTTTTCCACATCCTCAATAGACTCAGCTCTCTTCTCCTTCGGAATTTTCTTCAGTTCTGCGGCAAATTCCATATATTCCCTGACCGTCATATCCATATACAGCGGTGGAAGCTCCGGCAGATATCCGATCTGCTTTTTCGCCTCCTCTGGCTCTTTTAAAATATCATGCCCGTTGATCAGCACCTCCCCTTCTGTAGCTCCGAGATATCCCGTCATGATATTCATGGTCGTAGACTTTCCGGCTCCGTTAGGACCTAAAAAGCCGTAGATATGCCCTTCTTCAATGGTAAAATTCAGGTGATCTACAGCTAAATGATTTCCGTACTTTTTCACCAGATTCTTTACTTCTATCAAAGTCTCCATCCTCCTATTTCTCTCCGCATAATACAGAGTTTCCTTTTTTACCTGTCAACGTTATCAGAAGTTTGTGAATCTTTTGTGTATCAAATGTGACGGAAGTTTGCTCTATTTATTTTATTCATCAAATGGAATGGAAGTCTGCTCTATTTAAATTCTACAACTGCATATGGCCTTCCATTCTCCGCACATAGTTCAATAATCGTCCGTTCTTCCTCCCTGCTCCTTTTCGGATAAATGACATCTCCCAGCACCGCCGATTTCTTATACTCCACACGGATCTGTCTGAACTGGCGGTCAGCCGGAAGAAATTCCAGTGCCATCTGCACATACTGGCAGTTATTTACATGCTCATTCGTATCAATATGATAACGACGTACCGGGAATGCCTCCAGGACTTCAGTTTCTTCCGGCAGGGAGATTTTTCTTCCCTCATAAGGCATATCCAGTGCCTCGCCCATGCCGTATTGGCCTTTATGTCATTTTTTCCTCCGGTCTTACCGGCCGTCCGGTCTCTGTATCAAGAAATACCCATACAGAATAAGCCTTTGCGATCATGTGTCCTCTTTCATCGTTTTATGTCAAAAAATTACGATTTCCGAATAACCCCTTAAATTCTGTCGGAAATGTTCCGATCGTGATCCTTTCTCCCAATGCGGGATACCGTTCTGCGATCACCTGCCAGTAGGACAGGATCCAGGCACGCTTTTCTGCCTTTAGTACCTCCGTTCCAAGTCCCACATCTTCTGACTGGAACGTGCTGCAATCCTGAAAATAATTGATCAGTGCAGGAAGGGTCAGCGTTCCATGATGATCGATCTCACTGTAACGTACTCTGCTGTTAAATTCATACATTTTATTTATCCTCCGTTTTTGCTACATAATCATAATCTACCGTAATCACACTCTCGTATCTGGAATCCACTCCCTTTAACCGCTCCATCAACTGTAACGGAAGGTCGTTGCGTCTTTTTTCATCATATTCGATTGGGATCACCATATCGAAAATCAGATTGATCCTCTCCGCTCCCCACACGACACGAAAATCGTGGATGCTGCATGCCGGATCAAGTTCTTTCAGAAGGTGTTCTGTCTTTTTCCTGATACGAATCACCTTTTCATCTTTCATTTCCACCGGATCCATATGAATCACCAGCATCATCCCAAGTTCTTTTGCCGCATCCCGTTCGACACGGTCTATGATCTCATGCGACTTTTCAATCTCCTGGTCGTTGGGAACTTCTGCATGGATAGATGCCATACTTCTGCCCGGTCCGTAATTATGTACGATCAGATCATGAACTCCCTCGATCCCATCGTAGCCCTCTACAAATTTTTTAATCTTCTCATAAACCTCCGGACTGACCGGTTCACCAATCAGAGTATTCAATGTATCTTTTGCAATCCCGAAACCGGCCCACATCACAACCAGTGCCACGCCAAGACCGACAAATCCATCAATATTGATCCCTGTTGCCGCAAAAAAGAGAATCGAAAAGATTGTCGCTGAAGTCGTGATTACGTCTCCCATGGAGTCTGCAAAGACCGCCTTCATCACCTGAGAATCAATCCTTTCTCCCAGCTTTTTGTTGAATAGTCCAAGCCACAGCTTCACCGCGATCGAAAGACATAAAATCAACACCGAGACAGGAAGGAATTTCAGCTGCTCCGGATGAAGGATCTTTCCCACCGAATCCTTCAGAAAAGTAAATCCAACCTCCAGCACTAGAAAAGAGACGATCAGTGCTGCTATGTACTCGATCCGCCCATGCCCGAACGGATGATCTTTGTCCGCCGGCTTTCCTGCCATACGGACGCCCACAAAGCTGATCACCGATGAGCCTGCATCAGACAGGTTATTAAAGGCATCTGCCATAACAGATACACTGTTCAGTACCAGTCCGACAATCAATTTTGTCAGAAATAATATTACATTACAAAAGATGCCCACAATGCCGGACAGCATACCATATGCCGTCCGCACGGACACCTTTTCTACCTCCTCATAATCTTTTACAAAATACCTGATAAGAAATTCTGTCATATTTACTTTTTCCATTTCCAGAAGAACCAGCGGATCTGAAACTTTGAACCTGCCGTCACTTCCGAATATTCTTCCTCCGTCAATACTTTCTTTAACTGTTGCTTTCCCTTTTCAGGAAGTACTGCATTCGTCGTATCCAGAAAACACAGATTCGGATACAGCACGCACCACCAGTTATGCCCTGCTGCATCTCCCAGTTCGATCCTCAGGGTCTTGTAATTTCCTGCCGGAAATGTGACATCTCCATAGGTCCGGTCCGGGAAATAGCACGTCGTCACTGCCACACTGACTGTCTGCTGCATCTGCAGGTCTGCCATTTTCTGCTCAGCCACCTGCCGGATCTCCTCCGTATGCCCCCTCATCCACCGGGTCGTCTCCTTTACATCCAGTTCCTCAGGAAGTACTTCTTTTAAATAGGATAAGACTGCATCCCGCACCTCCATCTTCACCGCCTGATCTGTCCTGCTGTCACTGTTCGCAAGAACATGAAACCGCAGCACTTCCTCCGCCAGATGCTCCTGTACTGCCCGTTCTTTCCTCTGCACATCTCCCATCACTACTGATGTTGTCACCACGGCTGCCACGATCAGTGCGAAAAAAGACACTTGCTACCCGGACTTTTCCCCGGTACGATCCACACCTTTTTTATCTGCCTCTTTCATATGTAATCCCTCCATATATCCATTGTCCGGTCAGGTTCTTCCTGATCTTTCTCATCCTTTTTCCGGTCATCCGATCGGCTGATATATGGAGTATTACCTGAAAGCTGCACTCTATTCAGTTTTTTATATGCTTTCTTCTTTTTCACGGATCGTGTCTACTACTGCCTCTGCCTGATTCTTGATATGCTGTCCTGTGATCTGGGTTGCACGCCCCTTATCCCGGCTTTCGATTGAATCGATAATCGTCTGATGTTCTTCCAGCAACTGCGGATAACACTCTTTCTTTTTCAGATATTCAATCCTGTAGCGATACATCTGCTCCCGCAAATTGTTCAGAAGCTGGATCAGACGGCGGTTATCCGTGGCTGCATAAATGATATCATGAAATGCCACATCTGCCTGTGCGATCCGGGTAATATCATCGCTGTCCAGCGTATTACAGAATTGTGCTGAAGCCTCCTTCATTGCTTTGATCCCGTCTTCATCCATGCGATCGCAGGCAAGCTGGACTGCCAGTTCCTCCAACGCACACCGCACTTCCAGTACATCTCTTAAATTCTTTTCCGTGATTTCTGCTACTTCTGCACCTTTCCTTGGAATCATCAGGACAAGACCTTCCAGCTCAAGCTTACGGATCGCCTCACGGATCGGCGTCCGGCTCACTCCGAGTTTGTTCGCAAGCTGGATCTCCATCAGTCTTTCTCCCGGCTTCAGTTCCCCTCTTAAGATCGCCTGCCGCAGCGTATTAAATACTACATCTCTCAGAGGCAGGTACTCGTTCATCGTTACTTCAAAATCTGTTCCCATATTATTTTCTCCTTACGTTATGCACATTCGTTACATAGACCTGCTTCGTCAGTCCGCTCTCACGAATCTTCCTCTGTGCCTCCCTTGCCGCAGCACGGTTTTCAAAAAATGTCCGAAAACAGTAGGCCCACTGCCACTCATCATCGCACCAATTGCACCATTTTCTCTCATGACCTGCTTCAGTTCTTCGATCACCGGATGCATCGGGATGGTAACATCCTCCAGCACATTCCCCATATTTTCTGAAATCCTGTGAAGATCCTTCTGCTTCAGTCCTTCGATCAGAGCATCTATATCCGGATGTTCTATGATCTCCTCTGAGTCCAGTGCCTCATAAACTACTTTGGTTGATACACTGACCGGTGGCTTTGCGATCAGTACCGTACATTTCGGCATGGCAGGGAGGACACTTAATTCCTCTCCGATCCCTTCTGCCAGCACCGTTCCTCTCATAATACAGTAAGGCACATCTGCTCCCAGCTTTACCCCACGTTCCATCAGATCTTTTTGCTGCAGATGGAGTCCGAACATCCGGTTCATCCCGAATAAGACAGCTGCTGCATCCGAACTGCCGCCTGCCAGTCCCGCTGCCACCGGAATATGCTTATTCAACACGATCTTCACACCCTCGCTGATCCCAAATTCTTCGATCAGGAGATTTGCTGCCTTATAAGCAATATTGGTATCTCCTGTTGGGAGAAATCCAAGATTCGTCGTAAGTTCGATCCCTGACTCTTTCTTCTTCGTCAACTTTACTTCATCATACAGATAAATGGTCTGCATTACCATCCGCACATCATGATATCCGTTCTCTCTTCTTCCCAGTACATCCAGTCCCAGGTTTATTTTTGCAAGTGCTTTCAGCTCGATCTGATTCATCCGTATCTTCCATCCTCTCAATCGCAAAATACATGCTGTATCTTGTATACATTGTACTTACAGTATACTCATATTTTCTTTAAAAATCAATAATTTATCCCCCTCTTTCACATTTTCATTCTGCATTCCGTTCACTTCCATAATGCCCTCTTTTGTTGTCATATACTGCTTTGCAAGCTGCCACAGATCTTCTCCTCTCTGCACGATATGCCCCACGATCGACGGTCTTTTTTCAAGCTGTTCCAGGTCCAGCGGTTCTTCCCTGACATTCTCCATCGTCCACACTTTCACCGGTCTTCTTAAAAATGTATCAAATGTGAGGATTCCTTTGATCTCCACTGATTCACTTCCGACCAGTGTAATCTGCAACTGCTCGATATGCTGTTCCATATTGTAGACTGTTTCCTCCGGCATTTCTTTACACTCGATCTGATGTTCAAATGGGATCATTCCCTGCCAGCTTCCATATGGTTCTGCATCATCTCCACGCAAATAAAGGAACGAGAGGTGTAAAATTCCTTCCACCCGGATTCCCTCTCCGGTCCTATCCGCATGCTCCACCTGGATTGCTCCTCTGGCATGCAGGATCTGCAGAACATCTGTCTTCAGCTCCGGCAGTGACAGTCGTTCCGTCACCTTACATTTTGACTGATTCTGCATTAATAATTCTTCACATACCACCTCAGTCGTATCAAAAAGACACTGTTTCTGAAGTGAATACAGATCTTCCAGCAGTTCCACGCTTTCCTCCCGGTAAAAATTCATATGGAGTGCCAGCGTTCCTTCAATTCCAAGAATCCGCATTTCCCCGTCTTCATCCATTCTGAGATCGGTCAGTGTATCCTCCATCGTATGGCGAATAGAAAAATACATCTCTTCACTGATTCCCTCACACGGAATCCTTCCCTCATAAGGGATCGTCTGAGAGATCCAGTCCGGCTTTTCATCCCCGGACAGATACATACAGAACAGGAACAGTTCTCCCCGCACGATCAATTCATCCTGTCCTGGACGCAGTTCCAGTTTTCGCTCACTGATATCGGTAAATAAGATCTGCCCTATGCTTTCTTTCGTTCCCGGAATCGTAATTTCTTCTTTGATTCTGTATGTATCTTTTTTGGTCACTTCCAGTTGCAGGAGCTGCACTTTTTTCATTTTTTATACAGCGGAACATCCCCTTCTGCATCCGTCACGGTCTCTTCATCTACCAGCTTTTCCCTGCCGACTTCCAGTTCCACCATCGCACGCAGACTCAGTTTTCTTGAATGGATCAGGGACGGAGTAAACTCGATCCGCACATTCTGAACATAAAATTCTTCCCCCTCCTGATTTTCTGCATAAACCATCTCCTCAAACGGAAGTTTTCCTTCCAGCACCCCAGGTTTCGGATCTGAAGAAACATTCAGATAAAGAATCCTGAAATACAGCTTTCCCGTAATCCGGACATAATTTTCTACCGGACGGATCTCTTCGATCTTCAGCTCTGTTCCTGTATCAACAATTCTTCTGACATCCTCTTTTGCCTCCGGTATATTATAATCTTCATCCACATAAAACTGGTCAAAGATCTTCTTTCCCTCTCTGATGTAATGAATCCGCTTTTTTATCAGTTCCATTTTTCTCCTCCTTATTCAAACCGGATATTTTTTTCTGTCTCTTCTAGTTCCACTACTACATAAGGATAAGTTGCAATCTCCTTTTTTTCTTCTCCTTTTTCCGGTCCGAGAAGACCGGTATGGATATGGACTGCTTCCTGTGTTTCGCAGAGCCGGTCCACTTCCACACTGTATCCTGTTGTCTTCTGCTCCCCATATCCCTCGGCAAGATACAATTTCCCCTGATCCGCAAAAGTCAGCCGGAACGGGATTTTTCTTATTCTTCTCGATCAGGCTCATTAATTCTTCCGGAATCTCCTCTTCCGTAACTATTTTTATCTCCAGTTCGTGCTGTTCAGAACTCTTTTTTTCCTGCCGCACACAGCCTCCGGTTCTCCAAAGACAGCAGAAGACAGAAAGCCTAGTGCAAAATGTTTTCCACATACTCTGCTTTTTTTCTCTCCACTTTTCCACCTGTTGCGGCATATTTTCCCTATTATCCTATGACATTCCCAATACAGATATTCCTTCCCTGCCTGTCCTCCCCAGCCTTGTATTTTATGGGATGCTCCTGTATAATAGAATGATATCAGGGCAGCAGGTTTCTGCAGTGCAGAAACCTGCTCACGAGTGAGTCCAAAGGCTTTTACCACGCTCCGATATCATAAAATAAAAGAGAGGAATTTCTATGATTCGATTAATATGTATTGCTGTATTTCTGATTTTATACCTGATCCTGTCGATTCCGGTTTTTGCTCGTGGAATGGCTGATCGGTAAATTCAATCCACAGGCACGGGATATCAGTTCCTTAAGGATCGTCCAGTGGGGATTTAAAGTGATCCTGAAAATGACCGGGGTAAAGGTCACTGTGATCGGTGAAGAAAATATTCCTGATGAGCCCGTTCTTTACGTTGGAAACCATCGCAGCTTCTTTGATATTCTGCTTACCTACAGCCGCTGTAAAAGACTGACCGGATATGTTGCAAAGAAAGAGATGGAAAAAGTTCCCCTGCTTTCGATCTGGATGCGTTTTCTCTATTGTCTTTTCCTTGACCGGGAGAATCCAAAAGAGGGACTTAAGACGATCCTGAAAGCCATCGAATATATCGAAAAAGGGGATTTCTATCTGTATCTTCCCTGAGGGTACAAGAAATAGCGGAGAAGAACTTTCTCTTCTCCCGTTTTAAAGACGGAGCATTTAAAGTCGCAACCAAAACCGGTTGTGCCATTGTACCGATCTCCATGAATAATACCTGTGAGAATTTTTTGAAGCTCAGTTTTTCCAAAAGATCAGAAAGACCCACGTTGTCCTTGAATATGGAAAGCCGATCTACCCGGATGAGCTGGATAAGGATACGAAAAAGCATATCAGTGAATATGTAAGAAATATCATTGATGAGACGATCCATAAAAATGCTGAACTTATATAGTTTAGCATTTTCAGAGAACTGAAGAAGACGACTGTGAATCATGAATACTCATCTTTCACGGTCGTCTTTTTTATTCTTCCAAACTGTTTCTTAGCTTTTATTCAATTCCTGTTACTGTGTAATCTTTCTCTTCCACAGCTTTTTTCAGCACATCATCACTGATTTTGCTGTTCAGTGTCACTACGGCTGTTCCGGCCTCATGGCTTACTTCCGCTGTCTCTACCTGGTCCAGTGCTTCCAGTGCTTTCTTCACTGCTGCCTCACAATGTCCACACATCATACCTTCAATTTTGATCGTCTTTGTCATCATTTCTTCCTCCTGCTTTTTCTTGCTTCTATTCGCCCTGACTTTTTTGTCATGACTTCCATCATACATTTTAAACCAGTTCAGTCTCAATGCATTTGTTACCACGCAGAAACTGGACAGGCTCATCGCCGCTGCCCCAAACATTGGGTTCAACTGCCATTCGAATAACGGAATCCATACTCCTGCTGCCAGCGGGATTCCGATTACATTATAAAAGAATGCCCAGAATAGATTTTCATGGATATTGCGGAGTGTCGCCCGGCTCATCCGGATTGCTGCCGGAACATCGCTCAGTCTGCTCTTCATCAGCACAACATCTGCAGCATCAATGGCAATATCTGTTCCCGCTCCAATCGCGATTCCTATATCTGCTCTCGTCAGAGCCGGAGCATCATTGATCCCATCTCCGACCATTGCCACCTTTCCATTTTTTCTTCAGTGAACGGATCACTGCCTCTTTTCCTTCCGGCAGCACACCTGCAATGACTTCATCCACTCCTGCCTGCTCTCCGATTGCTTTTGCGGTACGCTCATTATCTCCGGTCAGCATAACCACCCGGATTCCCATATTCTGCAGTTCTTTTACTGCCTGTGGACTGTCTTCTTTGATGACATCTGCAACCGCAATGATTCCGATCAGTTTCTCATTTTTTGACAAAGAACAGCGGAGTCTTTCCCTCCTGTGCAAACTTCTGTGCCTGCTGCTCTGCCGCATCCGGTATTTCACTTTTTGATCGGATATATTTTAAGTTTCCACCATAAAGCCAGGCTTCTCCCAGCCTTCCCGAAAGTCCGTTTCCTGCAATCGCCTGAAAATCTTCTGCCTCTTCTTTACTTTCTACTCCCTTTTCTTTCGCATATTCCAGTACTGCCCTTGCCAGTGGATGCTCGCTTTTCTTTTCCAGTACATAAGCTGTTCTGACCAGTTCTTCCTCCGAAATTTTCTCTGCCGGGAAAAGATCCGTCACTCTCGGCTCTCCGCTTGTGATCGTTCCGGTCTTATCCAGTGCCACAATCTGCGTCTTTCCTGTCTCTTCCAGCGATACTGCTGTCTTAAACATGATGCCATTTTTTGCACCCATGCCATTTCCTACCATAATCGCTACCGGAGTTGCAAGTCCCAACGCACACGGACAACTGATGACAAGCACTGAAATTCCTCTTGCAAGTGCAAATCCGATACTCTGTCCTGCCAACAGCCACACAACCATCGTGATCACTGCAATCGTAATGACTGTCGGTACAAATACTCCTGATACCCGGTCTGCAACTTTGGCGATTGGTGCTTTCGTGGCTGCTGCATCACTGACCATCTGAATGATCTGTGACAAAGTGGTATCTTCTCCGACTCTTGTTGCTTCACAGCGGATAAAGCCTGACTGGTTCAGAGTCGCTGCGGATACCGCATCCCTCTCTTTTTATCCACTGGAATGCTTTCACCGGTCAGTGCAGCTTCATTCACTGCACTTGTCCCCTCGATCACAATTCCATCTACCGGAATATTTTCCCCCGGTCTGACCACAAATACATCTCCATTTTTTTACCTGCTCAATAGATACATTCAGTTCTTCTCCATTCCTTATTACCGTTGCTGTCTTCGGAGCAAGCTTCATAAGACTCTTCAGTGCATCCGTCGTCTTTCCTTTCGATCTTGCTTCCAGCATCTTTCCTACAGTGATCAGCGTAAGGATCATCGCTGCTGACTCAAAATAGAATTCATGCATGAATGACATGACACCATCCATATCCCCGCTGACCTGAGCCGCAGTCATCGCATACAATGCATAGACACTGTAGCCATAAGATGCTCCTGCTCCCAGTGCCACCAGTGTATCCATATTGGGGGCGAGGTGGATCAGGCCTTTAAACCCATTGACAAAGAATTTCTGATTGATCACCATCACGATCGTTGTCAGAAGTAACTGCGTCAGACCCATCGCAATATGATTTTCTGCCATAAAAGAAGGCAACGGCCATCCCCACATCATATGTCCCATTGATACATACATCAACGGGATCAGAAATATCAGTGAAGCGATCAGTCTCCTTTTCATCTTCGGAGTCTCTGTATCTTTCAGCATCTCATCCGCTGCAGCAGCAGATGCTGTTCCTCCGTTTCCGTTCTCTGCATTTTTCAGCGATGCTCCGTATCCGGATGCCTCCACAGCGGCAATGATCTCGGATGCCGACGCAGTTCCCTCCACTCCCATGGAGTTAGTCAGCAGACTTACCGAGCATGAGGTTACCCCTGGGACATTGGATACCGCTTTTTCTACACGGCTGCTGCACGCTGCACAGCTCATCCCTGTCACACGATATTGTTCCATCTTTTCACCTTCCTGTTCTATTTTCTAGTTCCTGTTCTTCCTTCCGATTCCTGTTCTTCCTTCCGGTTTCTGTTTTACTTTCCAGACACTATACGGCAATCATTATTTCATCAGTTTCTGCAATGTTGCAACCAGTTCATCCACTGTTGCATCTTTTCCCTCTCTTATATCATCCGCCACGCAGGTACGAATATGATTTGCAAGAAGTACTTTATTAAAACTGTTCAATGCCGCATTCACAGCCGAGACCTGTACTAAAATGTCCGGGCAATAGGCATCATTTTCTACCATTCTCCTGATCCCCCTGACCTGCCCTTCGATCCTGCTCAATCTGTTCAGTAAATCTTTATATTCTTTTTCCGAACGCTCCTTTGTCTTATGACAGCAACCCGGACAGACTTTTTCTTCTTCCATGATTATGCTCCTTTTTGATCGAAATTATGAGAGACACACTTTGTGGATTTTAATACCCCTATAGGTATTCTTCACATTCCGAATTATATACCCATAAGGGGTATATTTCAAGTGCTTTTCTATTATTTCGGATTGATTATATTTGGAGATATTTCAAAAATAACCGGAACCGGAAATGAATTTCTGTCTGCTTTTGGCTTTGATAAAAATCCTTTTCCGGTTCCGGTTCTTCAATTTTTCTTTTCTGTAAGATTCTATTCAGGATATACCAGGTTTCGGTCCTTCTTCAGGCTGTCCCGGTATTTTCTGATATAATATTTCGCCATATCAAGATTCTGTTCCTGATAATTTCCACACTGTTCCGGTGCCGCCCCCGGAATCTCGCCTTCAAATCCTATAATAAAATCACACAGATCCATAACAAGGTCGTAAATATCTTCTGAATCTAAATTACCGAACATAACAAGATAACATCCTGTCCTGCAGCCCATCGGTCCAAAAAGTAAATCACATCTTCTTTACTCTCACTGTTTCTGAGATAGGTTGCCGCCAGATGCTCGATCGTATGCAGTGCCGGTGTATCTATGACCGGTTCTCTGTTCGGTGCTGTGATCCTCAGATCAAATGTCGTCGTAACACAGTCTCCTTTCGCATCTCTTCTTGATACATACAATCCCGGCATGAGATTCAGATGATTGATTGTAAAAACTTGCAATTCTTTCCATTTTGAATTCCTCAGTTTCTTTTATTTTTACTTTTCTGCCTTCTTTTATGTAAAACTTCGAAAATCAGAGAGAAAGTTCATCGATCTTCTTCAGTTCTTTTTGCAGAGAACTCCGTATTTTCAATCGCTTTGATATTGTCAAGCAACTGCTGCGGTTTCGATGCTCCCACCAGTACACTGGTTACGATTCCATCTCGTAAAATCCAGCTCAGAGCCATCTCTGCCAGAGTCTGTCCACGTCCGGCTGCGACCTCGTTCAAAGCACGGATTTTCATGAGCTTTTCTTCTGTAAGTGCATCCTTTTTCAAAAAATTCTTCCATCCGTCATGATCCGGCTGTCCTCCGGGATTCCATTCAGATAACGGTTCGTCAGAAGTCCCTGTGCCAGCGGACTATATGCAATGATTCCTTTCTTCAGTTCTGCTGCCTTTTCTTTCAGACCATTCTTCTCAATCGTCCGATCAAAAATAGAATAACGATTCTGATTAATAATAAACGGACAATGAAGATCCTTCAGGATCGCAGCCGCTTTTTCCATGGTCGGTCCATCATAATTGGACAGTCCTACATAAAGTGCTTTTCCCGACTGTACTGCTGTAGCCAATGCACCCATGGTCTCCTCTAATGGTGTATTCGGATCCATCCTGTGATGATAAAAGATGTCTACATAATCCAGTCCCATTCTCTGCAGGCTCTGATCCAGGCTTGCCAGCAGATACTTTCTGCTTCCCCAGTCCCCGTAAGGGCCATCCCACATCAGATATCCCGCTTTTGTACTGATCACCATCTCATCTCTGTGCTGTCCCATCTCTTCTTTTAAGATTCTGCCAAAATTCTTCTCGGCACTGCCCGGTTCCGGTCCGTAGTTATTCGCAAGATCAAAATGCGTGATCCCATTGTCAAATGCCGTAAAGCAGATCTGCTTCATATTTTCCATAGACACCGGTATCTCCAAAATTTATGCCAGAATCCCAGTGACACTTCCGGTAATTTTAATCCGCTTTTTTCCACAATACACATAATCCATTTTACTGATATCTTTCTTCTGCAGCCTGATACATACTCTTATACCTGCCACTCAAAATGTGTTGAAATATACTCAAATCACATCGAGAAATTGAAGTCCTTGCGGATACTTCTTACTGCTTCAATGTGTATGCTTTGGCGATTATAAACAATACGCTACTCACAAGTTCTTGTACACTCCACAGTCGTAAATTCCTGCGATAGCCCGCAGTACATACTTACGTTTGCGTTGATTATGCAACCTCGTAAGTTAAAGCATCTTTTAGATTAAGAGCAGCGTTAAAATCCCTATCCTCGACATAGCCACAATCACAATGGTATATTCTGTCTGAAAGTTTCAAATCTTTCTTGATAGCACCACAGCAGTGACATATTTTAGATGACGGATACCATCTGTCTACGACTCTTAATTCAATACCATTTTCATCACATTTTGCTTTAAGCTTGGTTCTAAATTCATAGAACTTCTGTGACGCAACAGCTTTTGAAAGATGTCTGTTCTTCATCATTCCTGATACATTCAAATTTTCAATAGTTATATAAGATGGCTTGGTTTTCACTATCTCAGCTATTGATTTATTGATATAATCAGTACGGATATTATCTATTTTATGATGAAGTCTTTGTACTTTGAGCTTTTGCTTTTGTATATTCTTTTGAGTGGACTCTCCTTTCTTTAAATTCTCATATTTTCGTGAGAGACATCTTTGTTCTCTGCGCAATTTCTTTTCCAACTTTTTTAACTCTTGCTGACTTATTGATATTTTTATAAGTTTTACCATTAGAAACAATCGCCAAGTCTTTCAACCCCAGATCAATTCCTATACCGTCATTGCTATTATTAGCAATCTTAGCGTCGGGAATTTCCACAAGAACTGACACATAATATCTGCCTGCTTTGATGGATACTGTACCGCTTTTGATATTCCATCCGTCTTTAGTTGTTGGTATATAGCCTTTTTCTTTAATGCGTACCCAGCCTAAAGTGGGTATGTTCAACCTATGTCTCTCGCATCTGCAATCTTTAGGATTATTCTTTACGAAATACATTTTTACATCAGATTTACCTTTCTTTTTCGAAATTAGGAAAATGCACTTTGATGTTTAAAAAAGTCTTGTAAATGCAGTACATCCATCTTCAATAGACTTTTTTCACAGCTTTTCGAATACGCTTCTTTAATCCATACTTTTTACAGGATTATCAGGAATGTACTCATTATTGAGCCATACGCTAAAACTCTTGCCCGTCATAAACTTTTCACCTTTATCGTATAAAGCTTTGTTGTGATCAAGATAGAAGTTGTAAACATATCTACAAGTGCCGATAGTCTTGTTAATCTTGAATTTTTTGCTCGACTGTCGGATTTATTTCCGTTTTGAAGCTCTTTAGCAATTTCCTCATCCCCTTCTATTTGGTTTTTTATACTTACGAAGACCGTACAATCTACAAGAAAAAACGTGAAGTATAGATACAATATCCTGTACAAGCTCTTCTTGCGGTGATAGTTCTTCATTATTCACTACCACTATGGTTGTATTAAACTTCATACAGAATTTTTCAAACCAATCATAGCCAAATCTGACAAATCTATCTTTATGTGTAACTATGATAGTTTTGATTTTTCGTTCCATTACTTCATCTAATAATTGATTCCACTTTTTACGGTTGTAATTAAGACCACTTCCATAATCCTCAATACACTGGTCTATAATAATACCTTTAGCATTACAAAACTGTCGCGAAAAAATGCAACTTGATTCTGTAAATCATCTTTTTGATTTCTTGTAGACACTCTGGCATAAATAACTACCTGACGTTTATCATTTTCAATATTTATGCCTTTGAATTGAAGGTACTGGTCATAGGTATAATAGCGCCTATCAGTTGGAGTTCGATTTGCCTTTAAAGTTCCTTCTCTGTCCCAGCGTTGCAATGTCTTAACAGACACACCTAACAGTTCAGCAAAATCTTTTGGCTTATAATTTGTGATATTTGATGTATTCATAATAATTTACTCCTTTGAGTATATTTAAACACATTTTGAGTGGCAGAGAGAAAATGAGTCTGAAAATTGAAAAGAAAAATGAAGGAACAAAAGATACGGTATTTTTGACCGGGAGATTAGATACAACAACTGCACCTGAATTGGATACTTTTGCCGAGAAAGAGTTGATCAATACTCAGGAACTTGTATTGGATTTTACAGGGCTTGAATATATTTCATCAGCCGGCCTGCGTGTTATTCTGAAAATGCAGAAATTTATGAATGTAAAAGGAACTATGAAATTGATTCATGTGAGTGATATCATACAGGATGTATTCGATATTACGGGATTTGCAGACATACTGTCAATCGAATGACTGTGGCTGTAAAGATACAGAACTGCACAGCGAAAAGGAGGATTCTATTTATCTGAACTGAAGGAAGGAGAAGTGGATTTGAAAGTATTACAGAAGAAGCCAAAAATAGAGAATATAGCGGTAATTACAGATTTTGTAAATTCCATACTGGAAGCAAATGGATGTTCTGCAAAAGTACAGATGGAGATAGATATTGCGATAGATGAGATATTTGGCAATATTGCCTATTATGCTTATACGCCAAAAACTGGAGAGGCAACTGTACAGGTTGAAATAAAGAATTTTCCTGAAAGACTGGAACTGACGTTTATAGACAAAGGCATTCCTTATAATCCATTAGAAAATAA
>ENA-OQHD01000192-OQHD01000192.1-human-gut-metagenome-genome-assembly--contig:-NODE-192-length-25854-cov-6.840090_pt1 | contig 25854 bp, 39 predicted proteins | sample MGYA00242560_ERZ504711 | MGnify/ENA primary metagenome ERZ504711 (study PRJEB26092, sample SAMD00036198) | human gut metagenome | host: Homo sapiens | study: EMG produced TPA metagenomics assembly of...
TGGCCGCGAACTCCTGCGATGCCGCATCGGGCAGGATCGTCACCTGAGGTTCTTGCTCTCGCCGACGCGCAGGGTGATGTTGTCGATGGGTTGCCGGAATCGTCCGTGACCTGATGGACTCGGGCGCGTAGGCCGCGCTGATGGACACGGCGGCGCTGGTGAAACCGTTGACAGTGGCCGTGACGAGAATCGTGCCGCCATGCCTCCACGTGAGCGTGTGCCCGAAACCGTGGCGGTGGAAGTGTCCCTGCTCGTGAACGTCACGTCCTTGGTGGTGATCAGGTCGCCAACATGACCGTCCGCATACGTGGCTTTCTGGCCCCCCAGTTTCAAAGTGCCGTTGACGGCCAGAGACTTGGGCAACGGCTTGCCCTTATCATCCGTGATCTCGATGGAGACCACCGTATCCTTGTCGAGGGGCCATACGAGTTTGCCGTTGAATAGGGCGTTGTACGTGTGGCCGTTCAATAATGGTTTGCCGACACGTTTGCCGGCGTAAAAGGCTGGCATGATCAGGGCCCCCTTCACAGTGGCCTTGGCTGCGGGCTCCTCCGACACGGTTCCGGTCGGCGTTTCCCCGGTGGAGTCCTTGCCGGTTTCCTCCGTGGTGCCTTCAGGGGTGCCGGCGGAAGGCAGTTCGGCGGAAGCGCTCTCGGCCTTGTCCTTGACCGCCCGCACCGTCGAATCGATGGTGGCGATGGCCGTCTCGCCCTTCGCCGCGACCATGGAAGCGGTGTCGGCCACGGTCTGCGAATCGTTGGCGACGGAAGCCGCCGCCATACTGGCGTTCGACGCGAGACTGCTCAGGTCGGACTGGGTGGCGGTCGCGGAATCCGCGGAGGACCGGGCGCTCAGCATGGCGCTCTTCGCCAGCATGGCGTTCGTTTGAGCTTCGGCCGTGATGGACTCCAGCGTGCTCAAGGCCGCAGCGGCCTTCGCGGTCGTGGCGGTTTCGTCGAAGAACACCAGCTCGTCCGGGTATTGTGCGGAAAGCGTCTCCGCCTCCGACTGGGTGGAAGCGTGGCGAACCTTCAACAGTTGGGAGCCGGCCATATCCTTCGGGACGAACGTGCCGGCGTCCACTTCCACGAGGTCCGCGTATTCGACCTTGGTCTTGGAGTCCGGCACCTCGACGTAGCGCGTGTACGCCTGCGGCGTGTCCGCCAACTCGATGACCTGCCAAACAAACGCGCTAGTCGTGGGCAGCAGGTCAACCGTCAGCTCACCCGTTTCGGACAGATTCGCGTCGAACGAGGCCGCGATAATAAGATTCTTCGCCGCGTCGAAGTGACGACGCACCGGGCGGAACCGCAGCGTACCGGTCACAGGGTCCAAGCCGCCCGTCTTCGGCTTCCTGATGGAAATATGGATTTGGGTCATTACTGTTCCTCCTTATTGGATTCGATGATTGTTTCCGGTGCAACGTCCGGGCGAAGCTCGTCCGGCAGCGAGGGCTTGGGATGACGTTTCAAATTGTTGACCATGTTTCCCTTTTCTCTGGGATGGATATTGTTTGTGGCCCACGGTCGTGGGTCAGGACTGTCGTGGCGCTATCGGCGCGGATTGGATGTCATTGTTGAGCGATGTCCCGTGGCCGTTGCCGCCCAGGCTGTGATAGCTGTCGTAGAGGCGTTGGGAGCGTGATTTGAGGTCCTCGTCCGCCACTCCGTCGTGCTCGATGACCATTTCCCGGCGCAGGTCCTCCAACTGGCAGAGCAGGAGCTCGCGCAGGCCGTTGACCATGGCTTTGCCCCACCGCCACATCAGGCCCAAAACCGTGGCCACGCCGCCACAGATAAAAGGCACGAGCCAATCGACGATGTGAGCGAGCAAAGACATTGGAAAGCTCCTTTACGGTGGGAAAACCCACACGTTCGTCCCCGTTGGATAGGCCAACGGGCGTGTGGGTTTTCGGAGGTTGAAAATGCTGTTACGAGAGTTTTGGAACGGCCGGTTTTGGCCGTATTGCACGGCGAATCTGCGTGAGTCCACGTGTGTCGGCTATGAGTCGGCGTGGCGGTTGCACGTGGCCCCGAGGTTCGGCGCAATGCAGATGGAATCGATAAGCGTTGAATTGGTGGACAAGTGGCTCGTCGGGTTCGCCAGTTCGGGCGCGGCGCGCAAGGCATGGGCCGTACTACGCGCGATACTGAGGCGGGCTATCCGCTGGAATCTCTTGGACGTGGATATCACGAGACGCGATATCCAGTTGCCGGCCAAGCCGCATTACGAGCCGGTGATATTGGGCATCCGTCAGCAGCGATCGCTGTTGCAGGGCTTTTACGACCATCCGCTTGAGGCGTGGCTTATCTGCGCCGTCTCATGCGGCCTGCGCACCGAAGAGGGGTACGGTTTGGAGTGGAGTGACATTGATCTGCGCGCAGGCGTCCTGCATATCGAGCGCGGTTTGCAATGGGTGAGCGGCCATGAGGTCGTCGTGCCGCCGAAGACCGAATTGAGCCGTCGCACATTGCCGTTGCCGCGCTTCGCGGTCAAGCGTCTGCGCGAGCTCAAGCCGCGCGAGGGAGGGCGACTCATCGGTGCGCTCACCCCGCCACAGGTGGCACGCCAGTACAAGGGCTGGTGCAAGCGGTATAGCCTGCCGCACGTGCCCGCACGCAACCTGCGCCACTCATGGGCGACGAACACGTTGGCGGCGGGAGCCGATATCGCCATCGTGAGCAAAATGCTCGGACACAGCGATATCAAAACCACGGCCCGCTACTACCTCAAACCGGATATCACGGCTTTGCGAGACGCGCAACGCCTCTGGGAACGAGCCCTAATAGCCTGAACGGGATTCCCTAACCCGAATGCCGTATATTCTGTGCGGAGGCCATACCGTCACCACGAATGATGACGGCACATTCTACATCAACGTCCAATCCCCAAACGGGAAGAAAGCCGATTACGCGGCCTACACGATTGGGCCGTTCGGCACTGGTTTCAGCCAGGCCGGCGAGTACACCGCACAACGTTGGGATACCAGCGACGTAAACCAGATACGCTTCCGCCTGTGGAACACCAAAGACAACCGCTGGTGCGGGAGGGTCGCGATATTCGGAAGCTGGATCGCAATCTGGAACAGGCAATAGTTTTCCCTAACCCCTGTCACGGGCCAAGTCAGGATGCCGTATTCCGACAGGTATATCACTCTGGTTCGTGTCGGCCGTATTGTCACCGCCTACGCGTATATCACGCTGACAAGCAATTTCACTCAGGTCAGCAACACACCCGTCAACGAGACAATCCCGAAGGGTTTCAGACCGTCCGGCGATTCCCGCGCGGTCATGCGCGGCACCGACAACAGCGGTGCAATCAGTTTCTACCTTTACGGCACGCCGGAGGGGAAAATGGTGTTGAACGGCACCGGATATACCGGCCGATTCGTCGGTATATCCGGCTGTTGGATTACCGCGTAGCTTTCCCTAACCCAGATGCCTGATATTGAGTCCGGTATGTTCATTGGTTCGACCAGCGTGAACGGTGCCGTATCGATCAAATGGGGCAGGCATTCCACAGCACCGTTTGCCGTGTTCGTCACCTACGCGCCAAACAACAACGACTCGGTGACGAACAGTTTCACGCCACTGATTTGGTCCGTCGGCGACAGCGATTTTCAGGCGCGTCTGCGAGACGACCGCAGCCATGCCTGGGGCGGAGCGCAACCGGTCCGGCTGTACTGGCTGGCAACCTGGAAACGATAGCTTTCCCTAACCCAGACCGAAGTGCTGACGCTGATTAACTCCACTTACGGTACCGTCAAAGGCTACCGTCGCGGCTCGCTCGTCACGTTGCGCATCGACTGGAAGTCGTCGGCGTCCGGCTCGTGGAACACCGGCAATTTCGGAACCCTGCCTGAAAGCTGGCGTCCCCCGATGGACTTGAACTTCTCCTACGGCGGACGCGACGGCGCGAACCAGAAGATCATCAACGGAAACGCGAACGGAACCATGACCTACGCCAATCAGGGCGGCACGCAGGGCACGAACGCGTTCGGCATGACCGTCTCATACGCGCTATGACCCGTGGGGTCACTGCAAGACAGTGCAACCGCCTGAGCCAGTGTCCCGAAGCTATGCGGCGGGCATCGGGTCGGCGGTCCTCCATACGCCGGTGCATCCCGCGTACGCGCTGTTCGGATTGCCGAGCATGACCACACGGCCCGTATGCTCGCCGTAGAGGATGAACGTGGTGTTGCCGCCGAACACGGCGATGGGAACGTTCGACGTTTCCGCTGGACGATACCCCACGGGTATGGTCTCCCGCGCCTGTGTGTAGTTGTTCTCGCCGTTCTGGTTGAATTTCACGTTGCCGCCCGCGAAGCAGATATCACCCACGCGCGTCAGCGAAATACTGTTGTTGCTGTAGGGGACCCTCCATGTCGTGGAACGCTGGGTTAGGGAATCCCACACGTCGCTCATCGGCTTCAACACGTTGAACAATGCGACTGGTGCGCCGATGGTGATGCCGTCCAGCGGGATGCGGTACAAGGGCATGTCGTAGGTGGTGCCCCCGTCCAACGGGCTGGTGGTGTTCACGGCGGGGTCGGTGGGCGTGCCCGTGGTGGGCGTGCCCCTGACCACGACCAGTTTCGCGCTCTCGATGTTCTGCGAGCCCTTCGCATAGCGGCATACGATGAGGTCGTTGCGTTTCTGACCCTGCGACCCGTTGGTGACGATCAGGTCCTCGGGCGTGCCTTGGCTGACGTGACGGCCCTGCATGACCAGCTCGCCCGTGCCGATGGTCACCTTGTTCGCCGAAACGACCGTGATCTTGAGCTTGTCGTGCACGTCGAGCACATAATCATCCAAGCCGAGAATGCCGGCGTTCAAACCAGCGGCCTGTTCCGCCGTGGCGTGAGCCTTGTTCGCGTGCCCGGTGACGAGTTCAACCATTCTGCTTGCCTCCGTTCTTCTTCCATGATTCGAAGCTGTTGTCGGCGTCCCTGAGACGGTTGACGTATTCCTGGTGGCAGTTGGAGCAGAAGTAGTAGCCGTGTTGGTTGCCGTCGGCGTCGAGGCGTTGCACGTCCCACCAGTCGTTTTTCAGGGCGTCCGCGTTCGATGGGGTGTACCAGGCGAATCTTCCGCATCGGTCGCATTCGGCGACGATGCAGTCGTTGTTCTTGGCCATGACGTTCCTTTCTATTCGGCCTCGTAATCGACGCTTAGGACGCCGCCCGAGACCTTGACGATTTTCTTGCTGATAGTCGCGTTGACGGTGATGCCCGTGAGATTGTCACGTGCGGTCACGGTGTCGCCAACATCGAACACCACGTTCGCGTCGTCGCGGACGGTGACCTTCACATCGCCCTCGGACTGCAGATCCTGTAGTTTCTCACGGGTCTTCTGGTTCAGTTCGGCGGTCTCGGCACTCGAATAGTCGTAGACCTGCGTTATCTCGTCCACGCCCCTGAGCGACTGGGTCTGGCTGACGTTGCCCGCAGCATCCGCGTACCAGTGGACGACCGTTCGACCGGCACCTTCGCCCTTGCCCAGGCCGATGAGATGATTCGGTTTCTTCCATGTGCGGGTCGCGTCGAAATCGATCAAATCGGAATCAATCGAGTCGCCGTAATGCGCGACCGGTCCGGCCCAAATGTTGACCCGGCCGGACGCATAGGCCATTCTGAGCTTCAAACCGCTGGCCGCGCACATCTTCCGCAAACCGGTATACGCATCCACGTAACGGTCGAACTGGTAGGTTTTGATGGTCGGGTCGTCTCCGTCAGGTGGGCAACCGCGCCGAACACCGTATCAAGCCTCACACGGCTGATGAGCGAGCCGATGACCGAGGAAGCGGAACCGGAAACCGTCAGATAATCCTTGCCCTTGTCCGGCTCCAAAATCTTGTCCGCCAGCACGCCATGCCACGTGCGACCCGAATAGGTGATGGTACTGACGCCGGAAGTGAGCTGGTCTTCCATCGCATCCACGATTCCGCCGCACTCCGAACCATCCAGATACACGTAAGCGCCCGAATCGATCAAACGCGGCACGGTCAACTCGAAATCGTTCTCACCGCTTCCCCATGCGCAATCGAGCGTGTATTCGGCGATGGCCGATGTATCGACGTGCTTGCCGTTGGTGATGATCAGGTCAGCCATGCCGGCACGCTCCTCTCGCGGATCACGGTTAGGTCGAAGCCGAAGCCTTTCCATTGCACTTGGTGCTCACCGGACGGCAGTGGTTCGAAAATGTACGAGCCGGAGCCCATGCCAGTGCCTCTTTCGCCTTTGGCGAACACGTTCGTGAGGTCGCCGTTCTCGTCCGTCATGACAATGCTGCGCTGGCCCTCGACGCTGTTGATGGTCACATACGCGCCACTGGGGATGTCCATATGCAACTCATATGTGTTGCCTCCCATCGTGATCGACGGCTCGCTGACCGGCCCGTAGATCACCATCTCGAACGGCATCGCGGAAACCGCGCTGTTTACGACCGAAGCGTTTCGCGTCGTCGGCATGTAATCATGCGGATAATCATGCGGATAATCCAAATCCAAGCCGGGCTGCAATGCGTCCGACCAGAAATGCTGCACGTCGTCGCGCTTGCGCCACAGGCCGTCGAGCAATGCGACGGTGAGCGTGTATTTCGCGGGGCCGGGCGGGTCATAGGATGGTTCGATTCCGGTGACGAGCGCGGTCTGCGACCAGCCGTCCACGGTGAGCAGACCGGAATCGGCCTTGCTACGGGACGAGGCCACGGCCTTAACGTCCGCGTCGAACAGTTCGCCAGCCACGTCCAGCACGTTGAGGTCGGCGCATGTAGCCTCCAATTGGACGCTTGACGCGTTGAGGGAGGCGGAGTCAATGCCGTGCGCGGCCAACTCCACCTCCCACGCGTGCGTGCGCAATGGTTCGATGCGTTTGACCATGAGCCCCGCAGGGTCGATGAGGTTCACGGTGCGATCCTGTGTAGCACCGCACCGGATAGGTCATTGTCTGCAAACCATGCCTCCAATCAGATGATGTTGAACGCGCGCTTCCACTCGCGCAGGCTCATGGTCGGTGCGTACTTGCCAATGGTCGGCCCCAAATCCTCATGCAGGGATTGCAGATCGGAGCGCAGGCCGCGAATCTCGGTGATGATGGTCGCAAGATCGGCCAGACCGTTGCCGGTGGTGGCCGAAGCGACTGAATCGTCCAATCCGATGGCGGAGCGCAGCGTCATCGGCCCGAAAGCCGATTGGGCGGCATCCGTCACGCCCTGCACCTGCCGGACTATGTTGCGCTGCAAGGCGGGTGTCGCCTTGTCGATGCCCTCGCTGATGCCGGGCGGAATGTAACGACCGACCTCATCCCTGAACACTCGCGACGGGGAATGGATGCCGAGCGCTTCCTTCGCCTTATCGACCAGACCACTCAAAGCGCCCTTGATGTTCGCGTACAATCCGCCGATGGCGCCGCTGATGCCGTTCCACAGACCACTGATGAGCTGCGAGCCGGCGTTTTTGAGCAGCGAGCCAGCTCCGGCGAACACGCCCTTGATGGCGCTCACGATGCCCGACACCAAGCCGCCGACCGCTCCGGCCGCGTTGGAAAGAATCGATTTGAAACTGTTCCAAGCTCCCGACCAGTTGCCGTTGATGAGGTTGGTGACCATGCTGATGACACCGGAAATAACGCCGACCACGCCCTGGATTACGCCTTGTATGCCGTCGATGACACCCGACACATATGGGAGCATCGCCTGCACCGCAGGCAACAACGTACCGGTGATGAATCCGATGATTGCGCTCACTACCGAGCCGACCACGCTGATGATGCTCTGGATGACCGGCATCAGCTGTTGGATGATGCCTGTGATGCCCGAGACCGCATCGGTTATGACTGGCACGAGCTGTTGGATGAGCGGCGTGATGGCGGTGACCAGCTGGCTAACGAAATCCATGACCTGCTGGATTACCGGGACGAGCGCGGAGGCGAGCTGGCTGATGACTTGGCCTATCATCGACACGATCTGCGAGGCGACCGGCAGCAGCGCGGCGATGATGTCCGCCAACGGTGGCAGCAGGCTGGACACGAGCTGGCCGATGAGCGGCATGAGCGAGCTGAGCGCGTTCATGAGCGGTTCGATGATCGTCGGGATGAGCGGTGCCAGCGACTGGAGTATGTCGCCGAACACTGGGATGAGCTCCGCGACAGAAGCGGTGATCACCGGCATGACCTGTTTGAACATGTCCTGCAGGCTTTTGCCGAACGCATCGAACGTCGGCTTCATTCCCGCGATCGTGTTCTTGAACAGGTTGAACGCGCCGGTGACCTGCGTGCCGAAGGCGTTGCGCAGTTCCGGCACCGTGGCGATGAGCGTGCCCAACGCTGCGACGACGATGCCGATGGGTCCGCCCAACGCGCTCAACGGGCCGGACAATCCGCCGAGCACCCCGCCGAGCAACGGAATCTTGGACAGCAATGGTGCGATGCCGCCTGCTCCGAGGGCCATGAATGCAGCTATCAGAGGGGCGATGGCGCTCTGCACGGGTTTGAATATCTCGCCGAGCCCGTTGAATACGCTGCCGATGGCGTTGATCGCGTTCTGGAACGGTTCAGGCAGGAGCGTCACCAGATCCGAGAACAGGCTCGGGATGGCTTTGACGACGCTCTGGGCGATGACCTTCACGCGGGGCAGGATGTTCTTCAACGCAGTGCCGATGGAGTCGGCGAGCTGCTGGCTGAGAGCGCCCATGTCGGCGTTCTCGTTGCCCAGTCCGGCGAGCCAGTTCTGCCATGCGGCCTTCATCGAGTTCACGGACCCCTCGATGGTGGTCGCCGCCTCCTTGGCGGTCGTGCCGCTGATGCCGAGGCTCTTCTGCACTCGGCTGATGGCCTCGGTCACGTCGGCGAACGAATCGATGGAAAGGTCGTTGCCTTCCTTCATCACGCCCGGCAGCTTGTTCGCGTCGGCGATGAGCCGCTGCATTTCCGTCTTGGTGCCGCCGTAGCCGAGCTTGAGGTTGTCCAGCATCGCGTAATTGCCGCGAGCAAGCGACTGATACGTCTGTTGGATGGTCTGGATGTCGGTGCCCATCTTGTTGGCGTTGTCCGACATGTCGATGATGGCCTGATTGCCCATCTCTGCGGCCTTGGCGGTGTCCCCGCCAAGCGAACTGACCAACGAGGCCGCGAAGCTCGTGACCTGGTTCATATAGTCGTTCGCGCCGACGCCGGCCGTCTTGTACGCTTCGGCCGCGTACTTCTGCACAGTGCCGGAAGCGCCCTTGAACAGGGTGTCGACGCCGCCGACCGCCTGCTCCCACGTGGCATACGCGCCCAACGCCTGCTTGCCGGTGGCCACCAGCGTGCCGCCGATGGCTGCCACACCTGCTCCGATGGCGGCGACCGCTCCCGTGGCGAGGCCCTTGATATGGGCGACCGCGTTTTGGGCGAGGTTTTTGAACGAGTTGCCTGCGCTGGAGGCGAGGTTGCCGAGCGTGCTGCCGATTGCCCCGGCGGCGGTCTGTGCTCCGGCTGGGAGTTTGGACCATACGGCTCCGGCGGCGGTGGCGATATTGCCGAAGTAGTTCTTGGCTACGTTGGCTACCGGTGCGAGTTTCTGCCCTACTTTTCCTGCGGCATCTCCGATGGCGGAGCCGATTTTGCCGCCGAATGAGCGGATGGGTGCGGTCCAAGTAGCGACTGCCGTTTTGATGGTGTTGCCGGTTCTGCTTCCCCAGTCGCGAATCGGTTGCGTCCATGCGGTGATTGCCGCGCCGATTGGTTTGGCGATGCCTGACACGGTGGCTGCGATGCTGCCGCCCCAGCCTTTGAGGGTTTGCTGGGCGGCGCTGATGACTCCCTTGAGTCCGGTTTGGATTTTCGCGCCGACCTGCACGGCGAAACCGCTCAATGAGGATACGGCCTTGTTCGCGAATCCGGCTATCTTGGAGCCGAGCGGTTTCCAAATGGCGTCTACGCCGAGCAGGCTACGCACGAGGCTGCCGAGCGCTCCAGAGAGTCCGGTGAAGGTGGATTGGCCCCGGCTGATGCTCGAGAATCCAGCCGAGAACGAGCTTGCCATCGTCTTCATGGAACCGGATACGGTGTTGGTGCCCTTGGCGAGTTCGTCCTCGGCGGCCTTGAGCGCCTTCTTCGCGTCCGCGAGCCGTTCGGCGGCGTCGTTGGAATTGTCGAGAGCGGTGGCCTGACGCAACTGGGCTTTTTCGAGATTGATGGAGGCGGTCTGCGCCTGAGTCGAATCCGACCCGTATCTGGCGATGGCCGAGTTGAGCCTCTCCTGCGCCTGCTGCACGTTGACCGTGGCCTGACGGTAGTTCAGGAGCGCGGCGCTGGCCTTGGAGGACGCCTGCGCCGCGTCACGCTTCAACGGTTTCAGCACATCGTCGGCGACGCCCCGGGCACTCGAACCGAATGCCTTTTTGAAGCTGCCGCCGAACGATTTGCCGATTTTCGAACCGTTGCCGAACGCCTGGGAGAAACGGTTGGAACCGGACTTGCCGGCCCCCCGCATCTCCTTGTCGACCGCGCTGCGGAAGCCCTTCATCGAGGGGAATATCGACACGTGGCCGGTTCCCACTTCCGATCCGAAAGCCATAAGGCGACTCCCCTCTTAGTTGATGGTTGTTTATCCGAAGAGCTTGCTCATATGCGTTTCGGCCTCGTGGATCTCCTCGGCGGTGGGCTCGTCCGTTTCGGGTTCGCCGTCCACGTCGCCGAGCAGCGTGGAAGCGCCGAGGAACTGCAATACGGTGATGTCGGTGGCGCTCATGGGGAACATGAGGCCGATGAGCGAGGCTCCCGTGTAGGAGGACGGGTCGCCGCACAGCGCCGTGTACAGGTCGATGGCGTTACGGTAGGGGAGACGCCGGCCGAGATCGTGTTCGATGCTCCACCCGAATCGGGCGAAGTCCGCTCGGACCTTTACTCCGTCATCGGAGTTGAGGATTCGGCAGAAGTCGGCGATTTTCCCAGTTCGACGCCCTGTGATTTGGCGAGCGTCTCCCCGTAGTCCTGGATGAGGTTGAACGCGACCTGCATGGGTTCGTGTTCGAGTCGTTCGGCCTGCTCGTCGCCGGCGAAAACGGTGAGGATGCGTTTGACCTGTTCGAGGCTTTCCGTGTCGGTCTGTGTGTTCGACAGGGCCTCGAAGTCGGCGATGGAAAGATAGAGGGGCAGTTTGTAGACGGTGCCGCCGGGTGTCAGTGCCCAGTATTCGTTGTTCTTGATGATGTGTCGCACCTTGACCTGGTTGGCGACCTCGGCGAGGGCCTCGGCCTCCCTGGTCTCGTCCCAATCCTCGAATTCAGCGATCGAGGGTGCCGTGTTCTGCTGCTTTGCCATGATGGTTTCTCCTGTCATACGTGTTTCTCCCGTCGTTGGTGTTGGGGCTCCCCGCATGCCGACAGGAGAGAGGTCATGCGGGGAAGAGTGCTGATGTCAGACCGCCGCGTAGGACTGCAGGTAGCGGCTGTCGCCGCCGTCTACGGCGGGATCGAGCTGCCATGTGGCGGTCAGCGAGAGGCCGGACACCTCGCCGCGCGTATCCTGCGCCGGCTCGTTGCCGGTGATCTGGATGACGCCGAGACGACGGCGTTTGCGGCCGGACTTGTAGATGGTCTCCTGATAGGCGAACCATTTGGTGTCCTGGATGATGTCCTTGACGTGGTAGACGCCGGTTTCATCGGGCTTTCCGATGGTCATGAGGCGGGTGAGGTCGTTGTCCTCGGCGGCGGTGAACGCGAGCGTCAGCGTCGGGTCGGCGTTGAGCGTGTAGCCCGGCTGGTGGAATTCGGTGGCGTCGTCGCCGTCGCGGGAGTCCTGCGGTGCTCCGTCGCTGGTGATGAGGCCAACTGTGGCGGAGGAGGAGCCGAACACGTCGCCGAGTTCGGTGATCGGGTCCGCCACGCTGGGCGCGATCTGCGAGGCGGTCAGCGTCTTGCCTGCCACATAGGGGGCGACGATGATCTTCGACGTGAGTACGTTCTTGACGGCATTAAGGTCGTTGCCCTGGTTGTCTGCTGTCATTCCATTGTCCTTTCAAAATGAAAAGACCCCGCAACGCATGCAGGGTCTAGGAAAACGGTTAAGGGATTGGTTAGTGTTCGCCGACCGTCGAATATTCGACGATCAGGTAGTAGTGCGCGGTGTCGGAATCGTCGGACACCGGGTATGGGCCGTTGCACGAGGAATCATCCACGGAAACGATTGGCGAGCCCTTGGCGAGGGCGATGGCCGGATGTTCGGTGAGCGTCGCGTAGACGCGACGGGCGAGAGTCTTGCACGGCTTCTCGTCCTGACGGCTCCATCCGTACACGTTCACGCCAATCGAACGGTCGAAATGGCCGAGCCCGTCCGCGTTGCCGCCATCGTCCCGGACGGTGACGAGCGGATACGCGCCCTGATAGTCGGGAGGCTTCTTGCTGCCCACCTGCAAACCATCCACATCGGTGATATGAGTGCGCAGGTAATCACAGAGGAAAGCCTCCATGTCGGGAGGCAGTATCAATGTCATAGCTTCACCGCCTTCAACGCCTTGCGAAGATTGCCGGTCTTGGATTCGACCAGCATGGTCTTCGGATCATGGCCGACCACCATGAAGGTGGTGCGGTGCGCGCGTTGGACGGCCTCGACCTGCAGGCCGTCGCGGTAGGCTCCCGTATCCACTGGCGCGTTGGCCTTGGCCACTCCGAGCGCCTTTTCGGCGGCTCCACGGGTCAGGGCCCTGACGCCGGCCGAGTTGAGGATCTGGTCGAAAAACGCGTCGTTGAACTTGATGCTGGTCTGTCCGCTTCCGGCCATCGGCTACCCCTTCCACTCGGTGAGCTGGACTTCCAATGTGGGCTGCCAGCCGGTAAAGGCGTTGGCATCGCGGCTGGGGAAGCCGCTGACCTCCCACATGCGGCCATCGGCCGGTTCGGGTCGGATACAGTCACCAAGCCGGATGTCCGCGTTCGGGTCGGCCACGGTGAGCACCGCAGTCGACGTGGTCTGCACGTCCAAAACGTCGGGCGTGCGAGTCGAACTGCTCGAAGCCAAAGCTCCTCGCACTTCCAATTCGACGGGTTTCGTCCAGTCCTCGGTGGTCTGCGCGGGATTGTACGGGTCGGCTTTACGTGAGGCGCGCAGCCGCACGAACCGTGTGGCCGCAGGCAGGCCGGAGGCGTTGATGTCATCGATGATGCTCACGGCAGCGCTCCTAGCTTGTACCGGTCGAGTTTCGCCAGCTCGTCGGCCATCAACGACACGTTGTAGGTGACGCTGCTGCCGTTGACCGACTGGGATTGGATGACGCCGGCGGAGGCCATGCTCGCACGCTTCGCGGCGTTGATGAGCACGCCCATCACGTCCGGCACCTCATCCGGCGTATAGCCGGCGTGGATGCGGTAGCGTATCGCGGCGACGCCGGCCGGGAATGCGCCGGTGGTGCATTCTACCAAACCCGTGGTGGGGTCGTAGGCGTAGTGCAGCCGGTTGCCGGCGCTGTCGGTCAGCTCGTCGACGGAGGTGACATGGCGTGCGGGGAGACGAATCACCTTGCCTCCCCGCGAATTGGCTACGCCCGACAGTTCGATGTTCGGCGTGATATGCCAGCCGCACGTGCGGCGGATGGCCGCCTGCGCCGCCTTCAGCCAGAACTCGCCGTCAGCGTCGAAGCCTGACGGGTCGGTGATGATGTCGGGAATGGTTTCATCGGCCATCGTTCGCCTCCAGTCGATTCACGTTAGGCCACGGTGAAGGCGTGCGACTTGTCGTCGGTGCCGACCCAAGTGCCGCCGGTGATGGCACCGTCGGAGTTCTTGGTCAGGGAAATCGACTTCACGCCCACGCCGGCGGCACCGGGAGCACCATTCTTGCCGGCTGGCCCCGGATCGCCATTGCCGCCTTTCGCGCCGGCCGGAATGCCAAGCGTGAGCACGCCATCCGCGAGCGTCGCGGTGGGAGCCGCGCCGGCGGCGAGGGCCACGGCCGTCACCGAGGTGATGGCCGCACCGTTCGCCTTGGTCAGGTCGATGGGATTGCCGGCGGCGTCGACCACGACCACCGGCTGCGGATACGTGCTGCCATCACCGGTATCGACCCCGGTCTGCAGCACCTTGGTTGCGTCACTCATCGGCGGTCACCTCACTTGGCCTTCTTGCCGAGGGCGACGGACACGAACGCCTTCGGGTACTTGACCTGCAGGCCGAGGCGTTCGCGCACGCGGAACGTGATGAGATCGTTCGTGAAATCATCGGAATGCGAGTTGGTGGACTCGGCGCGCAGACCGCCCTTACGGATGACCGCGCCGCCGAGCTTAAACGCGCCGACCAGAGCGGTGCCCTGGGCGATGGCCTCGGTGACCACGGTCTTGAGGCCCCACAGCGGCGGATCCTGCATGATGGTGCCGTTGCCGTACTGGCCGTTGAAGTAGCCGCCGCCGTAGTACTGGCCGTTCGCGTCCTTGGAGAGGCGAATGGCCTCGTAGTCGGCGGGGTTGATGACCAGCGCGTCCGCTCGGAAACCGGTGGCCAGCGCGATCTTGGTGCGGGCCTTGAAGATGCGGTCCGGGTCGGAGTCGGTGTCCTGCACCATCTTCTGGATGTCGCGGGAGAGCAGACCCTTGATGTTCGCATCGGAGCCGTTGCCGGACAGCAGCTGGGTCTCTTCCAGCAGCTGCAGGTTGTAGCGGGCGTGGTTGTTGATTTCGGAGACGATGTAGGAGAGGTCTTCGGCCATGTTGTCGGTGACCTTCCACCAGGCGGCGACCTCCTTGAGGCTGTCGGACTCCCAGCGGGGGGCCCGGCAGATGGGTCTGCGGCTTGGCACCGCCCTCGCCCACGGTTCCAGCGCCGCCCTCGAGCGCGCCATAGACGGGGTATTCCACGGTGTTGGCGTTGCCGCTCAGGGTGACGGAGCCGAACAGGTCGGCGACCACGAGCGGACGCTCGTAAGGCCACACGCCGTTCATGTCGATCTGGGTGACGACCGGCTGGTATCCGGTGCCAGCCGTGCCGGTGCCCGCCACGTGCATGTCGGTCGCGGCCTTGAACTCGCTGGAAGCGAACGGGTGCGCCTTGGTGCCGATGACGGTCATGCCGGCCTTCTTCAGCTCCTGCGCGTACAAGTCGCCCAGCGTCTTGGCGGCGGGAGCCGTCTTGGCCTCGGGCTTCACATCGTCCACGTTCAGGTCGTTCACGCCCTTGAACAGGTCGACGCGCTCCTGAAGACGCTTGGCCTCCTCGAAGCGGTTCTTCAGTTCGGTCGCCTCATCATCGGTGAGGTTCTCCATGCCCTTGTCGTACAGGGCCTTGACCGCCTTCTTCTCGGCGGCCAGCTTCTCCATGTAACCCATGGATCATCCTTTCTATTGGTTGTTTGCCAGCGAGAGGAAGTCGCTGATTTCCTTGGCCCACTGCGGGTCAAAACTCTTTTTCGCCTTGCCGTCGTCCGGCTCGGGCTTGTCCGAATCGTCCGGCGTATCGTCGTCCGGCTCGTCATCGGGTTTGGAATCGTCCGGCTCGTCGTCGGGGGTTTCGGTGATGGAATCAAGCAGTTCGCCCAATGCCTCGTAGGCCGTGCGAATCTTGTCCTCGTTCGCCTTGCTTATGGCCCGGCCGGCCTTGACCTCGAGCACCTCGGCCCCCTGATTGGCGGCGACCTGCACGAGACTGATCTCAAATAGTTTGAGCTGGCGAATCTCCCGGTAGCCGTCCCAAGGGCTCTTCGCCTCCTCGCTTTCGACCCACGCGGTCTTCTCGGCGATGAAACCGATGCTCATCTGGTGGATGAGGCCACGCTTGAGCAGGTCGTAGGCTCGCTTGCCCTCCGCGATGTCGGTGTCGAGCTTCGCGGTGATGAGCAGGCCATGCTCGTCCTCCACGGCGCTCAACGTCTCCCCGATCACATCGTTCGGAGAGCCGTCCTTGTGCTGCCAGTGAATCGGAATGCCCGCGCCGCCCGCCTTGAAGTCAGCGGATAAGGTCTGCTCGAAGGCACCCTTGACGATCACATCGTCGTACAGGTCTTTCTCCCACGTGCTCGCGTAGCCGGAGAACACTCCTCCGCCGCTGTTGTCGGTGGCCTTGAGCTCCTTGAGCTCGTAGCCGAGATAATCAAGACTCATCTGAGGTTTCTCCCTTCGTCATCGAGTCCCATGACGCGCGGAAACCGGCGTCATACGTGTAGAGGCGTTTGAATTCGGCGAGCATCTGCTTGCCGTTCGGACTCGCGCCCTGCTGCGCGTTCTGCGTCTGTCCGCCGTCCTGCGGGCTGGGCTGACCGCCCTCGCTCACGTTGAGCGGGGTTATCAACTGGTCGCCGCCCGGCAGTTTCGGCCGGTCGAGCAGTTCGCGCGCCTCGTCGGTGGTCATGAACGGACGGCCGGTGGCGGTGGAGAGCGCCTGATACTGGGTCTCCATCGTGCCGCGCAGCTTCGCGTCCAAATTCGCCTTGATGTAGCAGTCCGGTTCGCCCACCGCCTCGGGCAGCGTGAGGTTCAACGCCTCCTCGAACGCCACCAGATACGGCAGCAATTCCACGTTCCACAGCTTTTCCTTGTATGCGGCGATGTTGCTGTTGGTGCCGGTGCGGAAGCCGATGTTTTCTGGGCTGATTTGGAATGCGAGGCACACCTGTTCGTTGAATTTTTTCGCGTGCCTCCAAGTCGGCCATGTCCACCGGTTTGAACAGGTTGTCGACGGTGCGGATCTCCATGCCGTCTTTGAATACCGGCCATGTGCCGGCCATGCCGCCGCCTGCAACGTAGTTGCGCAGGCCTTGGGTGAAATCGTCGTAGTCGGCCTGTGACTCCCAGGGCATTTCCTTGGGCCGGTACACGTAGGCGGGTATCTGGTAGCCGTTTTCGGCTATCGATTTGCGGTATTTCGCCATCACCCTTGCCTCCGCGAGCAAGGGGCGCAGCACGTCGGTGATCGGGTCGCCGAGGTTCAGGCCGTCGATGTAGCCGATGTCGAGCACGATTCGCGGATCCGGCAGCCGATAGGTGCCGCCCTTGTTCTCGGCGACGCTGCTGATGGTCACACCTGTCAGCTCGCCGAAACCGTTCGCCGTGAGACTGTATCCGTCCGGGGGGATGCGGCGCAGCGTATTCCCGTCACCCGCACGATTGCTGCCGAGCGTGCACAACCACCTGTCCTCGAGCAGCATGTCACGGATGAGAGTCGCGTAAAACCTATAGCGGCTCATGCCCGGCAAATCGCTCGGATGGCGGATGAGCTTGGCCAGTGCGCCGTCGCGCACCTCTTCCGCGTCGCCGTCCGCGTTCTTCCGATACACCTTGAGCGGCAGGGAGGCGAGTTGGCGGCTGATGAAGTCCACGACAACGCGGACCGCGTATTCGCGACAGTACATGCCGTTCGCATAGCCGGCGAATTCGGCGTCGGTGGGCCAGCTGATGGCCTCGGGCATCGAATCCATGATGGTCGGTGTCTCCGGTTCAGCGTTCTTCATCGCCAGCACGGCCGGGCCGTGCAGCAGATTGTTCAGAAATCCCATCCACGGCTCCTTCGAAAGATGGCTAGAATGTGACTCGCACGTTGTACGAGGGCTCGTATTTCGGTTTCTCTGGCTCGCCGCTCATCGTCTCGAGCGCGTACAAGGCCTGACTTTCGGCGATGAGGCCGGAAATGTGCATCGCGCTCTGGTTCCGGTCCCACACCTCGACCTCACCCAATCGGCGGGTCACGGCGACGTTCACCTGTTGTTCGATGGCCGGCTGGGGGAGGTGCCGGAGCTTGTTTTCCTTCACCCGGTCGCGGAAACGGCCGGTCGCGGCTCCCAAGCGGAAGCCCTCGATGAGGTGCACCGTCCAACCGGCCTCCGCGAGCGGATCCGCGAAGTCCACCGCCGGGCAGCCCTTGGACTGCACGGCGATTTCATGGATGTTCGGCCATGCCTCGCGAAGCAGCTTCAAGTACTTCGGCACCCAGAGCATGCCGTCACGGCGCACGATCAGTTCGACGTGCGGCAGGCCATCCTCGCGGTAGCCTGCGGCGGCGATATACGTGGTCTCTCTATCGGCGGAAGTATCCACGGAAAGCACCACGCGCCCGTCATCGGGGATACAGGACTTCGGGTCGATGCCGCGCTTCCACAGCTTCGGATTGATGTACGGCGTGATGTCCGCCGTCACCCACTGGCACAAGACCTCGGTGCGATACGCGGCCTCGGTCATGCCGTTGATGTCAGCCGAGATGCTACGAAAAGTCATCGGCCCATAACCCATGGAGGGGTTCGCCTGACGGATACCGTCAAGGTCATCCAGCTCGCATTTATCCGGAGCCGACCACTCGAAATACCCATAGGATGGGTCGTGCTCCTCGGCCCATTCGTCCGGCGACTGCTTGCCGGTTTCAACCGAAGCGTTCCACGAATCCGCCAGGGCACGTCCCTCGTCGACGACTCGGCGCAGCACGACGCTGCGATAGTCGCCCGCGTTCGAGATACCCCACAACTGACTGGACCAGATGGCCTTCGTGGTCTGACTGACCGCATTCCAGCCATCGTCGGTGTGCTGCTCTCGCAACTCGTCGAACACGACGCGGCTGGCGCTCTTGGAACGGATGTTCTTGTCGGCTCGCACGATGTACTGCGCCTTGTTTCGGCAGATGATCGCTTCCTCGCCATGCGAATTGTTGACGCGCTGCACACGTTTTTGCAAAACCGGAACCGCAAGAGCGGCCTCGCCCTCGGAAGCCGGATTCGGATTACACCAGTTCAATACGGCCTGATATGGGGCGCGCGCGTTATCCAACGTCTGCGCGGCACCGACCACGAGAAACTTCCACGCCGGCGACAACTCCGGGTGGCGAGCGGAGTCGACGAACAGCCACCACGCGCACAGTACGCTCATGAGCGTGGTCTTGCCGTTCTGGCGCGCGACCTCGGTGACAACTCGGCGGAACCGGTAGGAGCCGTCCGGCAGAAGCTCAAGCCCGTGGATCAGCAGCCATTTCTGCCACGGGAAAAGATGCACGTGGAGAAACTTTTCGGCGAACTCGATGACCGCGTAGCCGTTTGATGTTTCCGGCGTCAGTTCGCGCAGCGGGGGAGTGAATATGCGTGGCGTGGTGATGCCGTGGGCATCGTCGTTGATTTCGCCGATGCCCATGACGCCTCCTAGCTGATTTTCGCCAGATACTCCTCAAGCTCATCCGCCACCGGAGTCGCCTCGGGCTTGGCGGCCTTGCCCCTCGCCGGTTTCGCCGGCTTCTCCTCCTCGGGAACCAGTCCGAGAGCCGCGCAATATTTCAGGAACGTCGGCAGCGAGGTATTGTCGTTCTGCGGCACAGCCGGACGGGTACCCTTTCCCTTCGCTTCGGCGTCCGATATGGCCTGTTCCGCCAATTCGTCCCAATGGTCGATTTTCCATGCAAGGGCCCGGGCGGCGGCGACCGTGGCTGCGTCCTTCGCGCGCAGATGCTTGGCGTTGCGCAGCGAACGCTCCAATGCGTCGGCCACCGTTTCCTGCGGAAACTGTTTCGGCATGGAACCTCCTTCGCGCGCGACCCCGGCCGAATATCGAATATTTTTCGGAGGGAGAGGAAGAGCGGCCATGCGGGTAGTGTCCCGGTGGCGGCCGGTTTTGGGATTTTACCGCCCCTCCCGGTGGTCAGGCTTTGATGGCGTTGGTGAATGCGTTGATTCCTGCGGTGAGGATTCGTGTGAAGCCCACGCTATCAACTTTCGGCATTATCGTGCCGTTGTTGTTGACGACTTCAACTGTGATTGGTAGGTCTGCGTCGACGCTGGCGAGGTCATAGCTTACGTTGTCCGCGCTGAGGCTGGCGCTGATGTGGAGTGTGATGGTGCCGGTTGCTTCGCGCAGTGTTTGCCCGCATGCGGTCTTGACCGGTTCGTCGATGTCCATGATTGTGTTGCTCCTATGCTGTTTTAATCCATTGTCTGCTGAGTGTGCCGATTGGTGTGGCTGGGTCTTTGTTGCCGCGCAGGTTGTTGCATTGTGTGTGTGATGGGCGGAAGCCTGCGGGGTCGTGTTGCAGGTCTGGTCGTTTGGTGACGGGATAGAAGTGGTCGAGGTTGAAGCTGTCGTCTGTGGTGTTCTGTGGTGCGTCGTAGTCGATGGGCATTCCGCAGAGCCAGCATGGACGGTGTTCGCTCTTGCATTCGAGGAAGAATTTCTTGCGGTCTTTTTCGAATTGGCGTCCGCCTTTGCGGACTTGGCGGCTGTAGCTGACCATGATGCCGTCACCCCGCAATCATTGGAGAATAGGTGTCCCTCGCCTCGGATTCGAACCGAGACTGTATCGGACTTGAATCGGATGCCTCTGCTGGTTGGGCTAGCGAGGGGTTGAAATATCAGGAGTTTTCGGCGTGTTTTGTTGTGCTCTCCTTGCATATCTATAGTAGTTGTGTTACTGTAGATATATCAGCAGAAAGGAGGTATCCGATGAGCCCAAAGGATTGGTTTGATGTCATCAACGGCATCATCGCCAACGTCATCGCCGCAGCCGCGCTAGCCATCGCAGTCAAGCGAAGACCGAAGCACAAGAAGTAAAAAAGGTTCCGGCTAGACCTATTAGCCGGAACCTCCCGCCAATCCTATCCCATCGGAGAACGCATCATGAGAACATCACTGATCTTCGGAATCGTCGCCGTGGTATTCGGTGCCGTGGCCTTGGTCGGCGCACTGTCCAGCAGCCCGATAGTATCGGGCGGCTTCGGTCTCGCGGCCGGAATCATGGGTCTCGCGGCCGGAATCATCAACGGCAAGGACGGCGACAATGGCGACTGAATATCTCGGCGTCAAACAGGTCGCAGAACGCCTTGGCATCACCAGTGGCGGCCTGCTCAACCTCAAACTCCCCGAACCCGACGCGACCATAGGCCGCACTCGGGGCTGGTTGCCTGAGACCATCGATGAATGGAACGCTCAACGTCCGGGACGTGGTGTCGGCGGAGGAAGGCCACGCAAAAACAAAGCATAGATACGCGAAAACCCAGCCACATGAGCTGGGTTTTTCGACACTAATCCACTGACATTATGCGGTCACAGTCAGCTCTTTGTCAAGTCCGCCACTGATGACGAGCCGGTAGACGCTGCTGTATGAAATGCCTTGGGGCGTGACATCAAGCTTGCCTCGGGATTTCCACACGGTGAGCGTATGCCTTTTGACGGTGATTCCCGCGTCCGTGAACACCTTGGCTATCTCAGCCGCAGACCCGCGCCTGGAATCATCCCAACACAACGTCTTGAGCCTACGCAGTTTAACCGTCTGCGCTCGCTGTTCCCTCCCGCAGACCGGGCATGTCACCCACTGGTCTGCTGCCCCAGCGGTGAGCATGGTCTCGCATAGTTCGCAGGTGCCGATTTCGCGGCGTTGCTCCGGCGGGTCCAGCGCAGCATCGACTTTGCGTGCGATGCCGTCAACGACGTGCATGTAGAAGCCCGCGTCCGCGAACGTGGCGAGCCTGGGGTGGCCTGCGCATGCGATGAGCGTGGCCTTCAGATCCTCGTTGCGTTTGTCTTTGCGCCAGTCCAAGGCGTCGATGCCGTCGAGGCAACGCCATAGTTCACGGGCCGTGGCGTCGAGCATGTCGATCAGGTCGAGCACGTCGAGCCTGATTGGAGTCGGGGGAGTGGCGGTCTGGATTCGCGTGGGCGAATGCCCGCCCGGATGCAGGGTCGCGTCCAACGAGTCATGCAACGGCGTGACGTCGCGCGCCAGTCGCAGGAGCGTGCCGGCGAAGCGCAGCTCGCACGCCGTGCACAGTGAATATCCCCCTTCGGTTATCGTTTTGCAGTTCTGGCAGTTCACGTTGGCCCCTTCCGGCTGGTCGGCTAGAATAATGTTTGCTTCTCATCGCCCTGGCCGACCATGGTTGGGGCTTTCTCGTATTTGAGCCGGCTGTATGGCATGTTCCATATGCGTTTGAATTCGGCTATCTCCTGCTTCGACAGTTTCGGCCCGCCCCATGGCTTGCCTGGCGGGCGTTCCCGTTTCGGCGGTTTGAACGGTTTGACGCTTATCCGGGCGAGATGACACATGTGCATGGCCAGATACTGGCCGTCCGGTCTGATGCCTGCATCTCCGCAGGTGCTACGGAGCAGCGGGTGGCCGACGGAGGGAAGCCACGTGACGCGGGTCAACGGCCGGCCGAGGATTATCGCCACGGTCAGGTCGTCACCCGCCACACACCCGTAATCCCACGACTCCCACACGGTTTCCCGATCCTCGATGACGTACAGGCCGCACCCCTCGCAGACGGTGACAACGAGGGGACTCGTTTTCGGGATGAACGCGCGAAGCCATGCTGGTTTGCGTTCACGGGCGCGTGGCCTGCTCACTCCTCCATTGCCTTTCTTCTTGCCGCGTCGAACGCGATTCTGATGATGTTCTCCATCCACGCGCCGGGGAGCGTGATGAACTTTCGGGTTTCGGCCATGGCGGCGGCAATCTCCTCTTCGGTGATTCCGCGTGACGCTCCGGCCTTGTATCCTCGTCCCCACGCCCACTGCAGGCCACTGTCGATGTACGACGGGTCACGCTGCTTCTGCGCCTCGATTTCACTGCTGATGATGCTCATTCGTTTCCTCCGTTTCGTTGTTGATTGCCGTTTCGATTCGTATGCACAGGTCGACGGCTTGCTGCCATCCGTTCCGATAGCCGATGACGAACGCTTCGGCCGGACTGTCATTGCCCAAGCCCGCTACCGCCAATGCGTTGAGCGCCTGCTGGGTGAGGTCAATCGGTTCGACCATGAGTCAGTCCTCCGTCGTGTGGCAGTTTGTGTCGAGCCAGTCTGCGATGGCGCGGAAGTCCTTGGCCCATTGGATGCGGGTCTCCCGTTCTCGCTCGTCCTTTGGGTGTCGGTTTCGGCTCGTCGAAGGTGAGCAGTCCGTATTCTGGGCTTTTTTCAGGTAGTGGCAGCGGGCGCGTCCGCGTCCCTTGCCGGCTTGCTTGTAGTTGATGAGCTGGAGGATGTGCAGCATCTCCAATGCCTTGGCCGGGTCGAAGTTCGGAGTGTCGGGATTGTCGTCGAACCGCTGACGCAGCTCGGGCACTGTGCCTTCGCCGTTGCCGAGTTCCCATGCGGTCTCTTCGATTTGCTCTCTGAATGTGAGTGACATTTTGGGCTCCTTTGGTTTGGGAAAATCTAGTGTCGTTGAGGGGTGTTTTTGGTCTTTCCGGAGGGGCGAGCCGTAGTTTTTCCCACACCCGGACACACACGTAGTGTGTCCGGGGAGTGTGGGGAAAAACTAGACTCGATGGCTCAGTTTTTCCGGGAATAACTCGGAAAAACTGGAAAAAGGGGAAAAACTAGATTTCGAGGTGGTTTTCGTCATCCAATTCACTCGCCTCCTCCCTGCTCATACGGTCCACATAGGCGTCGGATTTCGGGTCGTCTATCTGCCGGTACGGTCGGACGGATTTGAATATCGAACGATTGTTGCGTCCGGAGCGGTTCGAGACGAAACCCTCCTGCAGGAGCAGGCTCACGGCTTTGCTCATGACGGCGGTACGCGCTCCGGAACCGTCTTCCTTCAGTGCCTTGAACAGTTCGGACTGGTTCGGTTCTTCGAGTGAGTCCTCCAGCATGCGGCTGATGCGTTCCATCAGTCCGGTGGGTCGGAAGTCGTCGCGTTTCGCCTGCCGGTCTTCGCTGGGCATCATGTTCGGTCGTGCGATGGTGACGCGCATGAGTTTCGGATCCGTGGAGTTGATTTCGATGCGTGCCGCTTCGCGCAGGTGCGAGCCGTTCGAATCCCAGCTGACGGCGCAGTGCTCCTCGATTTCGCTGATGCGGTCTTTGCCGCTTTTGATGACGATGACGCCGCGTACGCCTTTGCCGACTGGCTTGGTCATGTCCACCGAGTAGCTGATGCCGTCGATCAATGCGAGTTTCTGCATGCTGCCTCCGGCGTACCGGCCGCGGTTGTCCTTTGACTTGACGACGTGGTCTATCAATACGACGGCGGGTCCGCAGGCCGATATGAGTCGGGGCATGGTGTTGTACCAGGCGGCGATGTCGTCACCGGAATTCGAGTCGAGTCCTGCGTAGGCGAGGCAGCTGGTGACGCCGTCGATGATGGCCAGCGTGGCCGTGTCCGCGTAGTCGAGGGTTTCCTTCCAGCCGTCGAGGCTGGTGGGGCTGCTCGGCTTGGCGCTGGGCCGCACGTAGTGTAAATGCTGCACGATCTGTTCGCCGGTCACGCCGAGCAGCAGGAGACGCTTGACGACGTTTCTGGCGGAATCCTCATAGTCGATATAGATCACGTCATGTCCCTGTTTGAGTTCCTGGGCGGTGGCGATCTGGGCGATCATGCTTTTGCCGCAGCCGGGTTCGCCGTGCAGGTCGTTGACCGCGCCCCTATAGAAGAGGCCTTGGCCGTCCTCTCGTTGGAACACGGTTGGCGTGGGCGGCAGTTCAATGCCGGAAGCGAGCTGGGTGAGGTCTTCGAACTGCCAGCTGGAGGAGGCGTTTTTACTTGCCTCGTGACTTTCCATTGAACCGTTTTGAACCGATGCGACGGGTGTTGAACCGGCTTGAACCGGCATTGTTCCAGTGTTTTGAACTGCTTCCGGGTGACTTTCCTCCATTTGACTCGCAGCCGCGTTTTGGGTGAGTTCGTCGAACTCGCCGGGCGTCATGCGTTCGATTTTCGACTGCTCGCATGGGTCCGCGTGCGCTTGTACGCCGTTGACCTTCTCCATCGCGCCGCTGAGAATGCTGGCCCATTCGCGTGCCGCCTCACGCTCCTTGCCTTGACGGTCGGGGGCCACCTCGGCGATGAACCGTGGCTTCAATTGGCTGATGGCGTCGAGCGCTCCACGATGGCCTTCCTGCGCGAAGTTCACCAACGCCCAGACGGCCTGCAGCGTGGTGTCATGCCTTGAGCCTTTGGAAGCGGGGTTGGCGAGCGTCTTGTTGAGGAACGTGTTGACGGCCTTGCACATGCGGTCGTCGTATTCCCTCGGATTCGAGGGGGTTAAAGTGTTCGAATTCGAACACTTTAATTCCTTCGGGTTCGACATATTGTCGGGCTTGCGCAGATAGTCCACCCACTTCCATGGCAGTGTCGCCAGATCCGAGATGTGGGGGAGTGTGCTGGCGAATGCGCCGCTTGGCGTGTACCAGCAGTACATTTCGCCACTCGGGTGGATCGACGGCCAGACCACGGAATACCGGTGGCCGGGCTGCAGGATGTCGACGCCCTCGATGACGCCGCCCTTCCACGCGAGGCCTTCGGGCACCTTGTAGAACAGGTGGCGTGCCGGACTGTCGATGCCGTGCGCCGTGCTGCTCCACGTGGCCGGAAGCATGCCCAGTTCCTGAGAGAGTTCGCTGATGCCTTTCGCCCCGTCCGCCTTGACCTGATGGCCTTGTGCGGCGTCGATGTCCAACACCAATACGCCTTCGGGGATGACGATTCCCGTGTTCGCGTCCGGGGTCGCCTGCGACCAGACCTGTACTTGTTCGTCGGTGACGGGTTTGCGGCTGCGTCCAGTGAAACCGCTGGGTGGTGGGTCTTGCGGCCTTCCGGCAGGGGGTATGACCTGCATCCAGCCCGCCGCACGGTACAGTGGCGCGGCCGTCGCATAGCCGTAGATGTCGGTCATTCCTGAAACTCCTTTGACGTGATGTGAAAATGTGGTTGGTGCCGTGCACGCCTTTGCATACGTGCCGGCCGCTTGGATACGGCTACGGCGGTCGGGACTGGTATCAGTCCTTGTCGGAATCCTTGCTCTTGTGCCAGCCCAGGAGCACGAGTCTCACGCTCATGAGCTGCAGGCTTTCCGAGTCGACGTCACAAAAACCGGCCTGGTCGGAGGCGAGGGAATCCATGTCCTTCATCAGCTCGAGCCACTGGTTCTGCAGGTGTTCAGCAGTTCGTCCATCAGAATTCACCGGTTTCCGGCATCTGTTCGGAA
>ENA-OQHD01000193-OQHD01000193.1-human-gut-metagenome-genome-assembly--contig:-NODE-193-length-25848-cov-4.711209_pt1 | contig 25848 bp, 37 predicted proteins | sample MGYA00242560_ERZ504711 | MGnify/ENA primary metagenome ERZ504711 (study PRJEB26092, sample SAMD00036198) | human gut metagenome | host: Homo sapiens | study: EMG produced TPA metagenomics assembly of...
GGGAATCTAAAAACGCTGCAAATTCGTCTTCGTCATAATAAATAAAGGTTAGTTTAGATGGGGGCTTTATTACTTGCTGTTTCTGGATTTGAGAGATCCTTAGTATTGTCCATTGGACACCATTACCTTTCCGACGAGCGGAAGGCCTTTCTTTCATTATTTCCCTTTTGAGGGATTATTTGATATAATTATAGCATATATGATATTAAAAGTCAATATAGGTCAGTCAATTAGGAAGGAAAAGTTATGAAACATAAAAAAATGAAGCAAAAAAGGCATAAACTAGCCAAAGAACGTAAGAATGTATCAGGTGAGCCAGGAGAACTAATCGCTAAACGATATTTTATGTATTTAAAGCGGTTCCAAGCAGTTGGATTTTTTGAACCCTTTGCAAATTCGGTTAATTGCTGAGACGTTTGCACATATTCCTACTAGTTACTTCTTCGACGAAAATCGTAACGATTGGTGGAATTATTATCAAATGGAGGTTGACTATTGTGAAATTTTGAACTTCCAGCACAAAAAGAAACACCTGATTACAATCAGATGTTTATGTAATTTTTTACCTTAGCAAACTCTCGATTAAGATAATGTTGCAAGCCTTCAAAAATCTCTAGTAACTGGAGATAATTAGACAAACTTGAGCGACCAGGGATATCTACCACATCCAAAGAAATGCGGTCCAAGTCCTTTTCGTAAAGAATACGGAAGGATACCACTGCTTGATCAGAAAAATAATTCTCTCCTGACATAATGTAGCACTCATAAATGATGCCAACAGGATTCGCAACCTTCAACTCAATACGAACTGCGCCTAAGCCCAAGGCCTCCACTTGCTGAAAACGTTCCAACATAGCCTGTCGCTGACTAGGAATAAAATTTGTGATATCCATAGTGGCCCTCCCGACTTTCCTTTTGTATATTATAGCCTAAAGCTGAGAAAAATGCTTGCGAAGGGATTCCTGATAAGACTATCCCCCCATGAATCCTCATCTAGCTTCTTTATATTCTCTAAAGTCTGATTTTATAGTGTTTATCGTAATGTAGTAAGTGTGTTCTACATGACTAAGTACAACATATTGTTGACGACTACCAAAAATCTCATTGGAAGTTACCTTATCTGCTTTTAGGTCAGTCTATAATTCTGCTACATGCTTTGTATCGCCATTCCCTAAAAATGAAAAGTATTTAGTATGATCGTAGCATAATCCTTCCACACTTTGAGAAGGTAAATTTTAAAATCCTCTTTATCATAACTTTTTACTAAAATAGCCAGAACATCACATTCTACTATCATTCTTATTTCTCATCTTCGTCCATTGAAAGCACAGACAAGAAGGCTTCTTGTGGTACCTCCACCGAACCGATGGCTTTCATACGTTTCTTACCGGCTTTTTGTTTTTCGAGGAGTTTACGTTTACGTGAAACGTCACCACCGTAACATTTAGCCAAGACGTTTTTACGAAGAGCTTTGATATCTGTACGGGCAACAATTTTTTTGACCAATAGCCGCTTGGATAGGAACTTCAAATTGTTGACGTGGAATAATTTTCTTAAGTTTATCAACGATAAGTTTTCCACGTTCGTAGGCAAATTCTCTATGGACAATAAAGCTAAGGGCATCGACCTTATCACCATTAAGGAGAATATCCATTTTCACCAATTGTGAACGACGGTACTCTGACAATTCATAGTCAAAACTTGCATAACCACGAGTTGATGACTTCAATTTATCAAAGAAGTCAAAGACGATTTCAGCAAGTGGAATTTGATAGATAACGTTAACACGATTATCATCAATATATTCCATGGTTTCAAAATCACCACGTTTACGTTGCGCCAACTCCATAACAGCACCAACATACTCTTGAGGAACCATAATTTGAGCTTTGACATAAGGCTCTTCAATGGTATCAATACGTGTAGGATCTGGAAATTCAGATGGGTTGGACACTTCAAGCATTTCACCGTCAGTAGTGTTAACATGGTAAACTACTGATGGTGCAGTCATGATGAGATCGATGTTAAACTCACGTTCCAAACGCTCTTGGATAACATCCATGTGAAGAAGGCCCAAGAAACCACAACGGAAACCAAAACCAAGGGCTTGAGACGTTTCAGGCTCAAATTGAAGACTGGCATCATTCAATTGGAGCTTTTCAAGAGCCTCACGCAAGTCGTTATATTTATTTGACTCAATTGGATAAAGACCAGCAAAGACCATTGGGTTCATTTGCTTATAACCATGAAGTGGTTCTGCGGCTGGATTATCCGCAAGTGTCACTGTATCACCGACACGAGTATCCGCAACTGTCTTAATTGAAGCTGCTACATAACCAACATCTCCAGTCGCAAGGTAGTCACGGCCAACAGCTTTAGGAGTGAAAATACCAACCTCAGTAACGTCAAAGGTCTTGCCATTAGACATCATTTGAATCTTATCACCCGTTTTAACCATTCCGTTAACCACACGCACTTGGAGTATGACGCCACGATACGCATCATAAACAGAGTCAAAGATAAGGGCTTGGAGAGGTGCTTCCACATCACCTTGGGGCGCAGGAACTTTCTCAACAATTTGTTCGAGAATCTCTTCGATACCAATGCCAGCCTTAGCTGATGCAAGCACAGCTTCCGAGGCATCTAATCCGATAACATCTTCAATCTCTGTACGTACACGCTCAGGATCTGCCGCTGGAAGGTCGATTTTATTGATAACTGGTAAGATTTCCAAGTCATTATCAAGTGCCAAGTAAACATTGGCAAGTGTTTGTGCTTCAATCCCTTGAGCTGCATCTACCACCAAGATAGCACCCTCACAGGCGGCAAGGGAACGTGACACCTCATAAGTAAAGTCCACATGTCCCGGTGTGTCGATAAGGTGGAAAATATAAGTCTCGCCGTCTTTAGCTTTGTAGTTAAGCTCAATGGCATTCAGTTTGATAGTGATACCACGTTCGCGCTCAAGATCCATACTATCAAGGAGTTGTGCCTGCATCTCACGACTTGATACAGTCTCAGTCTTTTCCAAGATACGGTCAGCAAGCGTTGATTTACCATGGTCAATATGAGCAATAATCGAGAAGTTGCGAATCTTCTCCTGTCTTTGTTTTAATTCTTCAATATTTGGCATTTTATTCTTTCCTAATTCTTACTTGTGATTGTTAAAAAACGAACCGTCACCTCCTATTATACAAAAAATGACAGGCATTTGCCTATCTCTAATATCTGCTTTATGACTGCATTTAGTCCTTCTTATTTCTTAAAATTATCATTGTAGTGCTTATTAATAATAGCTGAACGCTTGTTCTCTATTGAACTACTTGAAAATGGAGCTAAACCAAAGGCTAGTACAATAATTCCCAATAGAATAAGACTAAAAAATGGGTGCTCAGCAATATAGTGTAAGATGTCTGATATGGGAATCCACCTTTAAAAACATAATTATTTATAACTGTATTATCAGAAACATTATGTTTTATCAAGCGAAAAAAGAGAGCCATTCGCTCTCCCTTTTAACCTTAATGGAATTGCATACCACCATCAACGATGATTGTTTGACCTGTGATGTAGTTTGAGTCAGGTCCAGCTAGGAAGCTAACTGCTGCTGCAACATCTTCAGGTTCTGACAAACGTTTGAGGGTAATATCTTTAGCAAAAGTTTGCATACCCCACTCATCATCTTTACCAGCATTTTACCAACTTCGTGGGCAATGTCAAACATCATTGGAGTCTTAACGATACCTGGTGCATAAGCATTTACAGTTATACCTGAATCAGCTAAGTCACGCGCCAAAGTTTGAGTAATACCACGAACTACGAATTTAGTTCCACCATATACAGTTAAGTTAGAGTTCCCTACGACACTTGCTTGTAAAGTTGCATTGATAATTTTACCACCATGACCAAGTGATTTAAATTGTGCTTGGGCAGATTGTGCACCTCAGATAACTCCACCAACATTAATGTTAAATGTACGTTGAAACTGTTCTTCAGTAATAGTGTCAAGGGGTTTTGTTGGTGCCACACCAGCATTATTAACAACAACATTCAAGTCGCCAAAGTGATCAACTACTTTTTGGAAAGCTGCTGCTACCTCAGCTTGTTTAGACACATCTGCTACAACGGAAAATGCCTTGTCTTCTGACAACTCAGCAACTGCTTTTTCAGCAGTTTCAGCGTCATAGTCCAATACCCCAACTTTAAAACCATCTTCAACCAAGCGTTTTGCAATCGCAAAACCAATACCTTGACCTGCACCTGTAACAATAGCAACTTTTGACATACGAAATCCTCCTCTACCAATTGTAGTCACAAGCTTAACCACAAGCCCTATCTCAATTGGAATATGCTAAGTTAATCAAGTTCTGGCAAAGTCATTTTCATAGGCTTTTTCTTAACTCATTTAGAATCTTACCACTTTATGAAAGCGTTGTTAATAATTTGTCATGCTTTTTGAAAGCAAATAAGATCACCACTAGTGACCTTATGTGTATTATTTTTCAAACTTAAACCCTAGTGCTTCCATATCACCTAGGCCACCTAAGGTGGTAACCTTAGTATATCCTCGTTCTTTCAGTACTCCTGCAGCAAATTCAGCACGAGATCCCATTTTACAATAAAGATAAATTGAATCGTCCTTTTTTAGCTGGAATGTCAGCTGTGAAAAACTGCGTGTGAGGTATTAATAAAGCATCCTTAACATGACCTTCTGCGTACTCTTCTGGAGTCCTGACATCAATTAATAGTCCATCCTGAGCTAATTCTGATTGAATCTGTGCTATATCCATCCTACTCACCAAACCAAATCTTAATTTCTCGAGCCGCAGATTCTTCTGAATCAGAGCCATGAACGATATTTGGAATCATGTCACCATCTGGTGCTGTTGCAAAGTCTCCACGAATCGTTCCAGGAGCAGCATCCCCAGGATTAGTTGCTCCCATCATATCACGCCATGACTTAATAACACCTGGGCCGGACATAATACCAATAACTGCTGGACCACTCATCATGAATTCAGAAATACTAGGGAAAAAAGGTTTATCAGCCAATTGGGCATAATGTTCTTTAAGACGTTCTTCGTCAAGCATCAGCATCTCCATACGCTCAATAACGAAGCCACGTCGCTCAATTCGATCAAGCACTTGACCAATTAGATGGCGTTTAACAGCATCTGGTTTAATAATAAAGAATGCTTTTTTGCATATTCCCAACCTTCATTGATTTTCTTTCCATTTTATCATAAGAAGTATCAATTTTGCAGAGCTAAACCTTATATAGTCTAAAACTATATCCACAGTAAGAAATTAACTAGTTTTTCATTAGTTCCCATAAGAAATAATATAGATGTAAATAGACATTTCGAGGTGAAATTTAGTGACAAAATCTAAATTCCAATTAGTCGGTTCTCTTCTTCGTCCTGCGGATCTCCGTAAATACAAGGACGAAATTGAGCATCGTGACGACATCCAGTATCCTTTCTATGATGCCCTTCCTGGTTATCAAGAAACTGAAACTGCATCTATTAAGCGAATGTGGCTGACCAAAAAGCTAACGGAATTGACATCCTTACCGATGGGGAGTTTGGACGTTCTATGTGGCACTTGGACTTTGTCTAGGGACTCAAAGGTATTGAACGCTACATTGCTGAGCATGGTTATACTTTTAAAGACCATGATGGTGGTCAATATGAAACACGTAAAGATATCGGTATTCGTATCACTGAGCCTCTCTCAGGTAAAAACCACCACTACCTAGATATTTACAAATTGGTTAAGGCTGAAGCTGGTGATGAAGATACCAAACAAACTATCTGGGGACCTGCTCATGCCTACACTGAACTTGCTATCTTTGATCGATTGGCTGTTCCTGGACAAGTCTATGAAACAAATGAAGAACTCAAAAAAGGTTTGATTAATGCCTATAAAGAATTCTTGGATGAATACAAGGCTGTTGGTGGTAAAATCGTTCAATTTGATGACTGCCTCTGGGAACTTTTTGACCCATCAAACCCTGCAAGTTTCTACTCAGACGGCAATGGTGATTTGGCAGAATTGGCCGATGAATTTGTTGCTATCAATAATGAGGTTGTTGACTATACTCACGAACTTGGTTTAACGGTTTGGACACACAACTGTCGTGGTAATTATGAAATCCGTTCTGCTGCTGAAGGAACTTACGAAGACATCACTAAGAAATTCTTGGCAGAGCAACACTATGACTGCTTCTTCCTTGAATGGGATAGCGATACAGCTGGTGATATCAAAGCTCTGGAAGCCCTTAAAGACAGTAAAGCTGAAGTTGTATTTGGGCTATTGTCTTCTTAAACGACTGACCTAGATGACGAAGAACGTGTTCTCGATTTGCTTGAAAAAGCGAGTCAAATCCTTCCAAAAAACGATCTCTTCCTCTCTCACCAATGTGGTTTCGCCTCATGTGACTCAGGTAATGAGCTGGCAACACCTCAACAATGGGCTAAAATCAAACAAGGTCAAGAAATCGCTAAGAAATTCTTTGGCTAATCGATATTTCTATTCGCTCCTCTCTAAAACGAAAAGCCTTCACTCTTGTGAGGGCTTTTTATGTTAGCATCAAGCATCTATAAAAGTTTGCAAATCCTTAAGAGCTCTTTCTGCGATTTTTTCATAACGCTCTTTCTTGTCACGAATACGTGGGCCTTCTAATTCTTTGATAATACCAAAGTTAACATTCATTGGTTGGAAATGTTTGCTTTCAGCATGTGTCACATAATATGGAAGGCTACCGATTGCTGTTGTATGAGGGAAAATAACTTCATCTTCACCCTTAAAGAGACGGGCTGCATTGATTCCAGCAACCAAACCTGAGGCAGCTGATTCAACATAACCTTCAACACCAGTCATTTGTCCAGCAAAGAACAGATTAGGGTTTGATTTTGATTGGAAGGTCTGTTTAAGCAAGTTTGGCGAATCCATGTAAGAGTTACGGTGCATTACCCCATAACGAACAAATTCTGCATTTTCAAGACCTGGAATCATTTGGAAGACACGTTTTTGCTCTCCCCATTTGAGGTGGGTTTGGAAACCAACGATATTGTAGAGGCTACCAGCCGCATTGTCCTGACGAAGCTGAACAACCGCATAAGGTGTCTTGAAGTCACCATCACGTGGACCCATATAATCTTCAGGATACTCCAAACCAACTGGTTTCATAGGACCGTAGAGCATTGTTTTAATACCACGTTTAGCCATAACCTCGATAGGCATACACCCTTCGAAATACTTTTCTTTTTCAAAAGAATTCAAAGGAGCTTCTTCAGCTGTAGTCAAGGCCTCATAGAAGGCCATGAACTCTTCCTTGGTCATTGGACAGTTTAGATAAGCTGCTTCACCCTTATCATAGCGTGACTTAAGGTAAACCTTGTTCATGTCGATAGTTGCTTTATCAACGATTGGTGCAGCGGCATCATAGAAATAGAACCCGTCTCCACCGTTAAGCTCATGAATCTTTTCAGCTAAAGCATCAGAAGTTAGGGGACCTGAAGCAATAACTGTAATAGCATCATCAGGAATTTCTGTGATTTCTTTACGGATAACTTCAATTAAGGGATGACTTTCAATTTCAGCTGTCACTGCTTCTGCATAGCCTTCACGGTCCACCGCCATGGCACCACCTGCTGGCACACGGTGAGCTTCTCCATTACGCATAATGATAGAGTCCAAACGACGCATTTCTTCTTTTAGAAGCCCTACAGCATTGGTCAAGCTATCTCCACGGAAAGAGTTAGAGCAAACCAATTCTGCAAAATTTGTTGTCTTATGCTGTGGTGTTGCTTTGACCCCACGCATTTCATAAAGTTTTACTGGAATACCACGTTTGGCAATCTGATAAGCCGCCTCGGATCCGGCCAAACCAGCTCCAATCACGTTAATATAATCTGCTTTTGATTGAGACATGACACTAATACCTCTTCGGAAACAAGATGAAATCCTGCTCCCACAAATCTTTCTTCATTTTTACTCTTAGTAGTATATCAAAAAAGCTCCTCATCTGGCGACTAGGAGTCATCTGTATTTATTTAAAAGGGGTAAAATGATAGTCACTTTAGCACCACCCGTGCCATTGTCATTTGCAAGAGAAAGACTACCATAGTGTAAACGAATAATATCATTGGCAATAGTCAGACCAAGGCCACTATGATTGCGACTCTGTCTGCTTTTATCCTCTTGATAAAATAGCTGAGTAGCGTTTTCAAGAGATTCAAGGGAAAATCCAGGACCAGAATCAAGGCATATAAACTTGAATTCATCTTCTTCTACCCTAGCGGTCAGGAGCAACTGACTGCCACTGGGTGTATGCTCTACGGCATTTGAAACAATATTCATAATAGCTCGATTCAACAAGGACTTATCCCAATTGCCTATGCTTTCTTTCGCAATTTCCTTCTTGTCAAATACCACATTGATTTGTTTCGTTTGAGCTAATGACAAGGTTTGATCGTAAATGTCTTCAACAAATTCCTTAGCTGGAACTTCTTCAAGCGTCAGGGTCTTCTTCAAACTCATTTTGTTGATTTCTGACAACTCTTTTACATAAGTATCAACCTGTGCAATACCTTTTTGAAAATGCTCTAACAAGTCCGTTTGATTTTCATCCAAGGACGTCATAGCTAAGAGTTCCGCATTTCCACGAGCAACTGTTAGGGGCGTCTTTAAGTCATGTGTCAGGGCAGAAATCTGATTTTGTTTATCTTGCTCTGCCTTCCAATTTTCCATCAAAGACTCACGAAGTGCTATACGCATATGATCCAAACCACTTAAAACCTGATTAAATTCCTTAATTGTAGACTGAGAAGTTTGAAAATCCAAATCTTGTTGGGAAACTTTTTTCAGTAACCCTTAATATAGGTTTAAGTTGCTGACTCAATTTATTTGCATAATAAAAAGTTAAAATAATAAATATGATTAAGATAGATACAAACATTGAACCAATCATCATAAGATCAGCATTGGGAAAATGCTGGTTCATCCACTCATTACGGTACCGAGGTGATAGTTGATAATTGACAATGACTATGCCATCTGATCGTTCAAAAGACTGAAAATAGCCGTATTTCTCACCGTGAGCATTCTTGAATTGGTAATTTAGTAAGGATTCTTCTTGCAAGTTAACAGGCATGTTAGACTTTTTAAGCTTAAAATCCCTAGTTAAAAAGACATAACTCGTGCCATCAGGTAAAATCTCGGGATTAAAGACCTTAGAAGTTTCAATATCACTTCTCACAGCAGACAAATCACTCTCAACTTGATTTGCTGGAATCAAAACTCCAAAACGAAAAGACAAGCTGAACAAATACAAAATAAGAAGACTGCTGATTACAGAGAGAACTGTAAGACTGACGACATAAGATAACAAGATTGTTCTTAGAGAGTGTTCTCGCTTTTTTTATTAGTGCCACTTGTAACCAATCCCCCAAACTGTTTCAATAGGATTTTGCCCAACTTCTTTAAGCTTTGCACGGATATTCTTGATATGTTCAGCCACTGCTGCCGGACTGCCTTTATCCTCATAGCCGTACAAATGCGTGTAGATTTGTTCTTTTGAAAAGACTTGGCCTTTATTTTCAGCTAAAACTGGCAAATACCATATTCCGACTTTGTCAAATCTAACAACTGATTCTCAATATAAAGCTCTTGAGCAGACAAGTCAAACTGAAACTCCCCAAGTGAAAGCTTATGGTGACGCTCACGATGTTCACGTCTCAAGTGAGCTGCAACACGCGCTTGGAGTTCTTTAACCCCAAATGGTTTGCAAATGTAATCATCCGCACCATAACTCAACCCTTGGACAATGTCTGCTTCTTGCGTTTTAGCTGTAATAAAGAGGATTGGGCAATCCACCTGATTTCGAATCTCATGGCAAAACTGTAGACCGTCAACATCAGGCATCATAATATCCAGTAAAATCAGGTCAAATCGAGGTAAAGAGTTCTTATCCAAATCTAAAACACTTGTAAGCCCTGTCACATTATGGTTTTGGAGCTCTAAAGCCTTTACAACCAATTGAACAATATCTTTTTGGATCATCAATAACAAGTATTCGAGCCATAGCCTTTACTTTCCTTCAAAGTTATCCTTATCATATCATCTATAGAAGATAACTGACAAGGCGTAAAGTAGATAAATATGGGTTGGGTAAAAAACATAGAACAAATATTTTGACCCTTTCCCTCTTTGACCGTTATAAGAAAGCATTAAAGGTGCTGAAAATATTTCCATCCATTCAAAGTATTTGAATATTAAATCGTGAAAAGAAGGTCTACTTAAAACAATCCCCATTAGCAGCCAAACGAGACTAACACTCATAAAAGCAAGCACTTCTTTCTTAAGATTCCTATGACAAAGATACATAGCGATACCGGTCAAAAGCAACCACGTTCCTCCATCACTGATAAATGTATGGACTGGCAATACTGTGAAATTGAGTAAATTTAGTAGAAAACCAAACATAGGTTTGTTCACACTTAGCAGATAAAAAGGCATCATTAACCATGGAAGCAACAATGGAAAAAGTAAAGTTGGTATCCCTTTAAGGTATTTCTTTTCTTGAATCCATGCAATCCCTTGAAGAGCAACGAGCAAAATTGCGAATGACGACAGCATCATATTTTGTGGAAAGAAACCATCTGGTCTAACTAGAGGATGTAGAAAATTATAGAATCCAAATTGAATCAGTCCCATCACAATTGCTAAAGAATAAATCTTTAGGAAGTATTTCTTCCGGTTATGGGTATGAATAAAACCCTCAATCACACAAAAAAGGGAACAAGGGTGCTGCTAATCTACCAATCATAGCAAACCAAATAGGGATTTTCCCTGTATAATCAAAAAAATTAATGAATGTGGTCGAATACCATAGTAATTAGGGCTATATATTTGAGTTGGAAACCTGATAAACTTAAACGTTTCATAATAACTCTCCTTTCTTTTCATTCTTAGTATAAAAAATCAAATTTAAGGAAAGTATCAGTTTTTTTGACAAAATACAAAAAGCTATCCCAAGGCAAAAACTTGGGATAGCTTTCTTCTTTATTTTATAACAGATTCTTTGTAGTCACACTCTTCGTTACTACAGATAACTTGCTTGCCACCACCACGTACTTTCTTCTCCACGAGGTAATCGCCTGATTTAGGACAGTTACGTCCAATAGGGATATCCCACGAGGTAAATTCACAGTCTGGATAGCGATCACAACCATAAAAGACACGATTGCGTTTTGTCTTACGCTCGATGACCTGACCTTGCCCACAGGTTGGACAAGTCACACCAATTTCTTTAGTAATAGCCTTAGTATTGTGACAGTCTGGGAAGTTACTACATGCATAAAACTTACCGTAACGACCTAGCTTGATAACCTATTGGATGGCCGCAGTAGGTCACAATCAAAAGCCAGCAGGTTCATCCTGATTTGGATTTTTTCAATACCTTCTTCAGCTTTTTCCAATTCTTTTTGGAAAGGTTTGAAGAATTCATCAATAACCTTCTGCCATTGTTCCTTACCGATTTCAACTTTATCGAGTTTGGCTTCCATCTCGGCAGTGAATTTAACATCCACGATATCTGGAAAGAATTCTACAATTAAGCTATTAACGATTTCACCGAGTTCTGTTGGTTCAAAACGTTTAGCCACCAATTTGACATAGTAGCGACGTTGAATAACATCAAGCGTTGGTGCATAAGTTGACGGACGACCAACGCCATTTTCTTCCAAAGTCTTAATCAATGTCACTTCAGAGTAGCGTGCCGGTGGTTGCGTAAAGTGTTGTTCAGGCGTTGTCACAACCTTCTTAATCGTATCACCTTCAGCCATTTCAGGAAGCATTTTATTCTTATCAGAGTCGTTGTAAACGGCCATATAACCGTCAAACTTGATTTGACTACCATTTGCAGTGAAAATGACACCATTTTGAGACAAGGTCACCTTCATCGTATCAAATACTGCAGCCGTCATCTGACTAGCCACAAAACGATTCCAAATAAGGGTATAGAGCTTAAGCTGATCCTTATCCAAATACTTAGCAATACTTTCTGGTGTTTGGAAAACATTTGAAGGACGGATAGCCTCGTGAGCATCTTGCGCCGCTGAACTATTTTTCACCTTGCTTCCATGTTTAGAATACTTAGAGCCAAAGCGTTCCGTAATAAATTCAGCCGCTTGATTTTTAGCCACTGGACTGATACGTGTTGAGTCCGTACGCATATAGGTAATCAAACCTTGAGCGCCTGAACCAAGATTAATCCCTTCGTACAACTGTTGTGCAACCATCATAGTCTTACGTGTACGGAAGTTGATTTTATTAGCAGCATCCTGTTGTAGTGATGATGTTGTATATGGCAATGGCGCATTACGACGGCGTTCTTTTTTCTCTACCTTATCAACGTTAAAGTCGTCACTTATGATACGAGAGAGAACGTCTTTAACATCGTCATTATTGTTGAGCTTGAGCTTTTTACCATCAAGACCATAGAAGCTAGCCTGAAACTTCTTAGCACCCTTCTTAAAGGCACCATCAATTGTCCAATATTCTTCTGGTTTAAAAGCCTTGATTTCATTCTCACGGTCAATAATAAGCTTAAGAGCTACCGATTGCACTCGACCTGCAGAAAGACCTTTCTTAACCTTCTTCCATAGAAGAGGTGAAATAGAGTAACCCACAATTCGGTCCAAAACACGACGAGCTTGCTGAGCATCTACTAAGTCCATGTCAATGGCGCGTGGCTCTGCAAAGGCATTCTTCACCGCGTCTTTAGTGATTTCGTTAAAAACTACACGATTCTTATCTTCTGGCTCTAATCCAAGTATATGTGACAAATGCCATGAAATAGCTTCCCCTTCACGGTCCGGGTCACTTGCGAGAAAGACTTTCTTGGCTTTCTTAGCTTCTTTCTTTAATTCTTTGATAAGGGGTCCTTTACCACGAATATTGATATACTGTGGTTCGTAGTTGTTTTCAAAATCAATAGACATACTTGATTTTTTCAAATCACGGATATGCCCTACTGAAGCAACAACTTTATAGTTGCGCCCAAGGTATTTCTCAATGGTTTTCGCTTTGGCTGGAGACTCCACGATAACCAAAATTTTTCTTCGGTGTCGCTCTCTTTTTAGTCGCCTTTTTAGCCCTTGTTTTCTTCGTTGCTTTAGTTTTCGTTTTTGTTGTCGTTGCTGTCGCCATAGACTATTTCCTTATAATGTTATAAACTGGCTGCGCCACTAATCTGTCTAAAATATAGTCACAAGACATTAAAAAAAGTGAAACATCTTGGACCAAGCAACTAACATGATACCGTCCTTTTCTTTAACTGTCAATAAGAAACTTTTTTCTCTATAGGAGAAGTTTGATTTTTAATGAAAATTTCTGAAATGATGTCAAATCCTGTAGTAATGCACTTTGCGCCCTCTTGAATGAGGTGATGGCATCCATCCGATTTTCCATCTAAAATATTTCCTGGTATGGCGAAAACATCTCTTCCTTCTTCCATTGCACGCTCACAAGTAATAAGACTTCCCGAGCGAAGCTTGGCTTCAACCACCATAACCCCTTGACACAATCCAGAAATTATCCGATTTCGTTCAGGATAATGGTATTTAAGTGGCTGTTCACCCGGTCCGTATTCTGTAAGAACTAAATGATTTTTAGCCATATAGTCCTGTAAAGCTTTGTTTTCTTTAGGATAATATACGTCTAGCCCAGTCCCGATAACTGCAATGGTGTTACCTTTATTTTTTAAGGCCTCCATATGAGCACAAGTATCAATTCCACGCGCCAAGCCACTTACAATAGTAAAGGCATTCCCAAGTTCATGAACAATTTTTCGAACAGACTGTTTTCCTGTTTCAGAACACTTTCTGGCACCAACTACTGCTAACTTGGGTTTACTTAGCAAATCAATATTCCCTTGATAAAAGAGGAGGACAGGAGGATTATAGGAATGTTTCAGCTCAATGGGATACTCCTTATCAAAAATTGATAAGGTCGGAAAACGTTGAAAATCTTCCTTAAGCTGCTTAACATCTAAATTCTTGTATTTTTCCATAAAGAGAACGGCATTTTTAGACTTAGATACCACTGCCATATCACGTAAGCTCAATTTTTTATCTTGATTTTTTTGATAGTCTAAATGTTAAGGATGTTTAAATTCGTCAATCCAGCAGCTTTTAGTTTAAAAAGGTTCAAAGTTATTCATCTAACTACCTCCATTTCATTATTCGCAAGAAAAAAGCAAAAAAATGTCCCTTTATGGAACTTTTTTTGACTATAAGGCATTTTCAGAAGCAAAATATGATGCTGCTCCTAAGAGGTTACTATCGTTATGGAAATGACAAGATTGAATTGATATCGGATCAAAACCTAATTCGGATTCTTCATTAAATGACTCTTCATAAGCATTAACAAGACCTTCTATCAAAGAATTTTGTCTGCTAATGCCTCCACCAATAACAACTCTATCCAACTTGAGGAAACTCTGCAAATTAAGAATCAGAACAGCAATTTCATGACAATAGTCCTTAAATAGACGTTTTAGTTGTCCAGAGTGATTATCATCTAAAGCGGAGAAAACAGCTAAACCATCGTCCTGTTCTAAACCAAGTATTTGACTAGCTTCATGAATGAAACCTACCGCAGAACCTTTATTAGCAACAAGACTAAATAGAGCATGCTTAAATAGCCCCAACTGGAAAGGGAGAACGGTTTGACCCAAGCTTTGGGGACTTGGAGCACGCAAATATTGGGTAACCGACAGAGGTGTTAACAAGTCTCCCTGTGAGACAAGTCCTAAGCCAACACCAGTACCCAAAACCAAGGCAGCACCACAATCTAAATCCTGTAAACTACCATATCTTGCTTCAGCCAAAGCTGCCGCATCTGCATCATTAATAACTTTTACAGGCAGTTGAAATATTTTGGACAAGCGTGTCCCAAGAGGAATAGATGTTAAATAAGGGATAAGGCCACCCTTGAAAACAAAGCCATGTTTACTATTAATTTTGCCTGGACATGCAATGGCAATACCAGAGATATCATTCTTAAATGATGAGACTATGCTTTCTAAAATCCGCCAAAAGTCGTCAATTGTCGTTGGAGTTGACTCTTTAGATTGACTGCTAATTCTAAAATCATCATCAACTAATCCAAATTTAATAAAGGTTCCTCCGATATCAATAGCTAAAATCACTCCACTTCACCTACTTTTTTATTATTGACTTTATTGGTTCGAAGCTTCTTCTATGAATTGGCGTGACACCAAACTTATCTATGCCAGACAAATGTTCTTTGGTGCCATAGCCTGCATTTTTGGCAAAGGCGTATCCAGGAAACTCCTGCTCATAATCAGCCATCATCTTATCCCGAGTTACTTTTGCTACTATAGAAGCTGCTGCAATAGATAGAGAATTAGCATCCCCTTTTATAATTGAGGTTTGTTCTATAGGTAAATCCAAATTCATGGCATCAATTAGCAAATGTTCAGGTTGGGGATTGAGTTTTTTCAATAGCTTCTATCATGGCTAACTTGGTAGCTTCATAAATATTGACGTCATCAATCACATAATTATCCTTAATACCAATACCGACAGCTACTGCCTCCTTCATTACCTGATTATAGATAGCTTCATGTTTAGATTTTGGAATCTTTTTCACTGTCATTTAGACCTTTTATTTTGCAAAGCTTTGGTAAAATGACCGCAGCCGCTACAACTGGCCCAGCTAAAGGACCACGTCCAACTTCATCGACACCTGCGATGAGTTCTATTCCTCGAGCATAGAGTGATTTCTCATAATTAAGAAGTGTTTCTAAACGTTCTTCCTCAGCAAGTTCAGCGAGGATAGCCTTACGGCGTTTCCTAATGGCAGCTTGTACACCAGTCCGACTATCTTCCTCAAAACTTGCCCATCTAGGGTCGTCAAGATCCCTCAAAATAGCCAATTGTTCCTTGACTTCTTTAATTGTCGCCATCAGTATCGACCCCAACAATATCAAGAGTATAACGGCCTAGTTTTCCATCACGAACATCTTTGACAAAAAGATTGTAAAAACGGTCATAATCTTCACGAAAGCCAAGTTTTCGAGTCATTTCCATGATGATTTCTGGTGCTTCTTCTTCAAGGTCAATCCCTTTAAAGCGTTCCTCTAGTCGCTCTGGGTAGTAAGTTTTAAAGTAGTTGAGACCAAAAATCGTGACTTCATCCATTGGTAATAACTGGTCCTTGATGGCACCAGTTAAAGCGAGTTTCAATCCAACCAATTCATCTTCAAACTTAGGCCATAAAATCCCTGGAGTATCAAGAATTTCTAAGTCCTTATTAGACTTCAACCACTGTTGACCTTTTGTAACGCCAGGCTTATTTCCCACAACAGCAATCTTTTTACCAGCTAGGCGGTTCATCAAGGTAGATTTTCCTGCATTTGGAATCCCAATAATCATGGTTCTCAAGGTCTCTTTCTGAATACCACGTTCACGTAGTCGTTGAATCTTTTCAGTCATAAGACTCTTAGCAGCATCTGTTACCAATTTAACTGTAGATTGTTCCTTGGAATTAATGGCCAGGGTTTTAATCCCTTGACTCTCAAAATAGGTACGCCATTCTTTCGTACGATTATCGTCAGCAAGATCAGCTTTATTGAGAATTAAAATCTTTGGTTTATCGCCAACAATTTTGGTCAACATAGGATTCTGACTTGAAAGTGGCAAACGTGCATCCACCAAAATCGTTACAAAATCAACATGCTTAAGATTTTCCTGAACCTGTCGACGGGCCTTAGACATGTGACCTGGAAACCATTGAATAGTAGCCATGTATGCTTCTCCTTTTGTATTCTTAGCAAAATATCATTTAAAATCTTTAAAAAAGGCCAAATCATTGGCTTTGCTTTAGTTATATTATAACAGATTTAGTTTGGGATGCCCAATTGTTATCACTTGGCTAAGCCTCAATAGGCATGAAGTTACCAACAATTTTACCGATGATTCGAGGGTCTTCATCATAAGGAGCAAATTTGTCACCATACCGTTTATTAAGAGAAACCAAACGAAGACCATCCTCCTCACGATAAACCTTTTTGATATAGGTTTGACCATCCCAGTCTACAGCATAGACATCGCCATCATAATCAAAACCTGTTTGTTTGATCAGCACGACTTCACCATTTAGGTAGGTAGGTTCCATAGAGTCTCCAAATACCCATGATGCAAAATCATGATCTATTTCTTCATCGTAGAAAACTTCATCATAATTGCCATCACCAAAATAAGTATAACCTGTTCCGGCTGATAAACGCTCGAAAACTTTGTAAGTGTAAAGTGGGATAACGGGTGCTTTCTTCTTTTCTGCTTCTTGTTCCTCCAGAAGAGCTTTAGTGAATCGTAAAGCTTCTTGACGATTTTCCTCAGTTAATTCCAAGTACACTTCAACAATCTCGTGTTCAGACAGAAAATAGGTCTCGGCTACACCAAATAGTTCAGCCAGTACCGATAGATTCTTTTGATTGGGTTTTGTCTTACCATTTTCCCAGTTAAAATAAGAGGAGCGCGAAATCCCTAGATGCTTAGCTACTGATGCTTGACTCATTCCTTGTGCTTCTCGAATCTCTTTAAGTCTTTGTCCTGAAAACATAGCTACCTCCGTAAGTTAATAAACTAACATAAGTGTATCGAAAAAAAGCAGTTGACTTCAAGTGAAATCAACTACTTTTATATTTCACTTTTGTATTAATCTTTGACTAAAAATCCAAGATTATCGAGTGCCTCTTCAATATAATCTAAATCTTGTTGACTATCAGCTTCAACAAGATGATAATGAACACCGTTGGTTAATTCAGATAGTGGTCGAAAGTCACTTGACGCTGCTTGTTCTAAAAAATTGTCTAACATCTCGACGACAAGTCAACTTCAACAAGGCTTGAATTTCACCATAGGCTGGATGATCAATCATGATATTTTGAATACGTCCCCCATTATCGACAATGGCTAGAAGCTCTTCTTCCATATTATTCACCGTATGATTCACTTTAAACAGTCGATGTGCATAAGAATTATCATCACTAGTCTTATAAATGTAACCCCTGTTAGTTGAGATAATTTGAGAACCATCTGCTCGCAGAAGCGCAATATCTTGGACAATGATTTGACGAGTAACACCGAAATGTTCTGCCAAACTCTGCCCATTAATCGCTTCTTTAGACTGCTTTAATAGGGTCAATAATTCTTGCTTGCGATTTAAAGTCATAGACTAAACAACTCCTCTTACAACTATCGAACTTTTTCGAATACATTTTGAGAATCGTTAATGCTATAACGTAGTCTATCATACTATGGACAATAGTACCAAATCCAACTAAAACAAACAAGATATCAAAATAGCTTTTTTGGAAGTCCTCCCCCCGTTACTGAATGAAAAAAATCACACAAGCAATAACTTCACCTAGAGCATGAATAACCCCTAAAACAAAGTTAAAAATTAAAGATGATTTATGGTTTCTATTGTTTGAGGAAACCTTTTCAAATAAAGCGCTCCTAAACAACCAAAGATGATATGCGAGAATGCCCTAAAAACAATAACAATCGGATAGCCGGCCATAAAGAAGCCTAAACTAGACGCTAAGATAACAAAAGCTGCCACCCAGGGAGATATAAACATAGCTAGAAATAATGGAACGTGACTCCCTAAGGTATAAGAAGCCGGTGGAATGATTAGTTTAATTGGCATAATACTTGGGATAAGGATAGCAATCGCAGTTAACAAAGCTGCAAAGGTCATTTCTTGAATTCTTTTTTCGGCTTCATAATCTTCTCCTTTTTCTGTAAATACAATAGTATATTACATTGTATATACCTATATGTCAATATGCCATAAAAAACCTAGAGCCATAAGCTCTAGTCCTTTCTTATTTACGTTTTTTCTTAGCTTTCTTCAACTTGTTAGCTTGACGCTTCATCGCATGTTTCATGGCAAATGAACCGATCTTACCTTTAAGACCACCACCAAGCATTTGGCTTAGATCCATATTTCCAAGATCTGGCATACCAGTGCCACCCATCATGCCTTCAAGAGCAGACATGTCCATATTCCCCATATCAGGCATATTTGGCATGTTTTTCGGGCAGATTATTTGGGTTAAGACCCATTTGACGCATCATTTGCTCCATATCACCAGACATAATGCCTTGCATCATTTGTTTTGCTTGATTGAAGTCTTTAATAAACTTGTTTACTTCGATGAAGGTATTCCCTGAACCATTGGCAATACGGCGACGACGACTTGGAGTCAAGAGATCTGGATTTTCACGTTCTTCTGGTGTCATTGATAATACAATGGCACGCTTGCGAGCAATCTGCTTTTCGTCTACTTTAACATTAGCCAAGGCTGGATTGTTAGCCATACCTGGCAACATCTTTAGTAAATCCTCCATAGGACCCATATTTTGCACTTGGTCTAATTGGTCGATAAAATCATTGAAATCAAAGGTGTTTTCACGCATCTTCTCAGCTAACTCAAGAGATTTTTTCTCATCATACTCCTGAGAAGCTTTTTCAATAAGGGTAAGAAGGTCACCCATACCTAAGATACGGCTTGACATACGGTCTGGGTGGAAAGTCTCGATATCCGTAATTTTCTCACCAGTACCTGTAAATTTAATCGGCTTGCCAGTGATCTCACGAATTGAAAGAGCCGCACCACCACGTGTATCACCATCAATTTTAGTAAGAACGACACCTGTGATATCTAGTTGTTCATTAAACTCCTTGGCAACGTTAGCAGCTTCCTGACCAATCATGCTATCTACAACCAAGAGAATCTCGTTTGGATGAGCAAAATCTTTGATATCACGCAACTCTTTCATGAGGGTTTCGTCAATCTGCAAACGACCAGCCGTATCAATCAAGACATAGTCATTTTTATTAGCACGCGCTTGTTCCAAACCATTTCTGATGATCTCAACTGCTGGTGTCTCTGTTCCCATATCAAAAACAGGAACATTGATTTGTTGTCCCAAAGTTTTCAACTGATCAATGGCTGCTGGACGATAGATATCTGCAGCAATCATCATTGGACGAGCTTCTTGTTCTTTAATCAGTTTATTAGCCAATTTACCAGCAAAGGTTGTTTTACCAGCCCCTTGAAGACCAACCATCATAATAATAGTCGGAATCTTTGGAGAATTTCTCAATCTCAGATGTCTCAGACCCAAGAATTTCTGTCAATTCTTCATTAACAATCTTAATGATTTGTTGTGAAGCATCAAGAGTATCAATGATTTCGTGACCTACAGCACGTTCACGAACACGTTTGATAAATGTCTTAACAACTGGTAGAGCTACGTCTGCTTCAAGAAGTGCCAAACGAATCTCTTTAGTGACTTCTTGAACTTCTTTCTCTGAAAGTTTTCCTTTACGTCTTAATTTTTTGAAAACGCCTTGCAAGCGTTCCGTTAAGCTTTCAAAAGCCATATGCCATTTCCTCTCTTACTTTCTGCTTGAATCTAATCTCTATTATCAATGCTGCTCAGGATTGCAATTTGTTCCTGGAGATAGCTATCGTCTGCGTATTTTTCCATGATATCATCAAAAATTTGGCTACGGACGATGTAGTCTGAATACATATGTAATTTCATCTCGTAATCTTCTAAAATCTTCTCAGTGCGCTTGATGTTATCATATACGGCCTGACGACTCACACCAAATTCCTCGGCAATTTCTGCCAAACTATAATCATCCGCATAATATAGCTCAATATAGTTCATCTGCTTATCTGTTAACAAAGCTGCATAGAACTCAAAGAGGGCATTCATGCGATTGGATTTTTTCAATTTCCATAAGCTACATTTTACCATAAAATCATGGTGTTAGCACCATACTTGTGCAGAAAAAAAGCAGTGACTTCTAATTGTTCTCCAAATAAAATTCAAAACGGTCGCCAACATAGTAACTTCGTACATATTCGAAAGCCTGCCCGTCTTGGAGAAAGGAAATTTGTGTCAGACTCAAAAGAGCATCACCAGTCTTAACCTTGAGGTGCTTGGCTAGACTACTATTAGCCAAACTTGCTGATATTGTCTGCTGACTTTTTCCTATTTCATAGCCATTATCAGTTAATGTCTTGAAGAAATGTTCGGTAATTTCTGATTCCTTAAAACCTCGGATAATTTTCTCAGGGATACTGGTAATTTCATAGGCAACCGGAATGTCATCAGCAAAACGAACACGTTCCATACGAATGACATGGGACTGTGGCAAGACACCTAAATTCTTGATTTCAAACTCATTTGGATGTAGACGTTGATATGAAATAAGCTCACTAGATGGCTTCCTCCCTTGGGATTTGACAATCTCAGTAAAACTCGTAGTTCCACGCATTTTTTTACCTTAACTCGACTACTAGCAACAAAGGTTCCACTGCCTGGTTTGCGTTCTAAAATCCCCTCATCCACTAAAAGGTGTTATCGCCTGGCGCACAGTCATACGACTCACATCAAAAGTCTCGCAAAGATCTCGCTCGCTAGGAAGACGTTGCCCAATTTTCCAAGTACCATCATCAACATCTTCCTTAATCTTATCATGTATGCGAATATACGCTGGTAACATCCAATCCCCCTCCTTTTTTCCCTATTTTACTAAAAAAAGTGACAAAATTGTAAAGATAAGTAAAAGACTTACAGTTTCTCGTATAAATCTAGGTGCTAAGTCCATAAATTTGTGATACAATGATTGCATAAGAAATAATCCATATGTGATGCAAAAAGAAAGGGTAATAATGACTAACATTTCTACTTTGAATGATGTGCAGAAAATCATTGTTCTAGACTATGGTAGCCAATACAATCAGCTGATTGCACGTCGTATTCGTGAATTTGGCGTTTTTTCTGAATTGAAGAGCCATAAAATTACTGCTGATGAAGTACGTGCCATCAATCCCATCGGGATCATACTTTCTGGTGGTCCCAACTCTGTTTATGCCGAAGATGCATTTGGTATTGACGAAGAAATTTTCGAGCTTGGTATCCCAATTCTTGGTATCTGTTACGGAATGCAACTTTTGACCCACAAACTCGGTGGTAAAGTTGTTCCGGCTGGTGAAGCAGGTAACCGTGAGTATGGCCAATCAACACTTCGCCTTCGTGCCCAATCAGAGCTCTTTGCTGGAACTCCTGAAGAACAAGTCGTTCTGATGAGCCACGGTGATGCTGTTACAGAAATTCCAGAAGGTTTCCATCTTGTTGCTGACTCAGTGGATTGCCCATTCGCTGCGATGGAAGATACTAAGAAAAACTTTTATGGTATCCAATTCCACCCAGAAGTCCGTCACACTGTATATGGTAACGACATTTTGAAAAACTTCGCTTTTAGTATATGTGGTGCCAAAGGTGACTGGTCAATGGCTAACTTCGTAGATATGCAAATTGCACAGATTCGTGAAACAGTTGGCGACCGCAAAGTCCTTCTTGGACTATCAGGTGGAGTTGATTCATCTGTTGTCGGTGTGCTCTTGCAAAGAGCTATCGGTGATCAATTGACATGTATCTTTGTTGACCACGGTCTTCTCCGTAAAGGTGAAGGCGACCAAGTTATGGAGATGCTGGGAGGTAAATTTGGCCTTAACATTATCCGTGTTGATGCTTCTAAACGCTTCCTTGATCTCTTGGCTGGTGTTGATGACCCTGAGAAAAAATCGTAAAATCATCGGTAACGAATTTGTTCACGTTTTTGATGACGAAGCAAGCAAACTTAAAGGTGTTGACTTCCTAGCTCAAGGAACACTCTACACTGATATCATTGAATCAGGTACTGAAACAGCGCAAACAATCAAATCTCACCACAACGTTGGTGGTCTTCCAGAAGACATGCAGTTTGAATTGATTGAACCACTTAACACTCTCTTTAAAGATGAAGTGCGCGCTCTTGGTACTGAACTGGGAATGCCTGACGAGGTCGTTTGGCGCCAACCATTCCCAGGACCAGGACTTGCCATCCGTGTTATGGGTGAAATCACTGAAGAGAAACTTGAAACCGTTCGTGAGTCTGATGCTATTCTTCGCGAGGAAATCGCTAAGGCTGGTCTTGACCGTGATGTATGGCAATACTTCACTGTTAACACAGGCGTACGTTCTGTCGGTGTTATGGGTGACGGACGAACTTACGACTATACTATTGCTATCCGTGCTATCACTTCAATTGACGGTATGACAGCTGACTTTGCGAAACTTCCATGGGAGGTTCTCCAAAAGATTTCTGTTCGAATCGTTAACGAAGTTGATCACGTTAACCGTATCGTCTACGATATTACAAGTAAACCACCTGCAACTGTAGAATGGGAATAAAATAGTGACACTTTATAACACCAGAAACGTTGATTTTACTGCATTTAGCTAAAACTCAAGTGACGTTCGGAGACACAAAATGATTTGAATTGTCTCCAAAACTGTCGCCAAAAATCCTCTCACTGAATGGTTGTCGGTGGGAGGTTTTTTTGGCTCTCGCTAACACGTGTAAGGTGTTCAATGCTATAATTTAAGAGATAAACTATTAAGGAGACGACACAGATGGCGAAAAATTGAACCGTAAAATTTTTTGACGAGTTGAAAACGGCTTTGGTATCTTTTGGCGACAAATATTTTGTCGGAGAAGAATTGAACCGTTCCAAACTCACGGATGATTTACGAAATTATGATGAAGCACCTTTTAAGCAAATGTTTGAAGTGGATTTCATCAAGCAACATTTCATCAAGGAAGTGGCGGGGCAAAAGCTCTTTCAGATTGAACAGCTAGAGGAAGCAATTCTATATAATGATTATTGGGATACTAGCTATACAAAATATGAAAATCGTATCGGACTAGCTTCTAATGGGAAATTCTTAGAGGATAGTCAAGATGTTGTTTTAGATTTTCCGTTCAAGGATGGTATTTTGACTGCTTCTATGACAAAAGAAGATAATGAAGATGGTTATGATGATACATTTTTTGAATGAAGTGATTGAAAAAGATGAAATTGACCGTTGGCTTCACAAAGAATTGGCGAAAAATATCGTTAATGGGAAGCAGATAACCCAAAATATAATACCCAATCTCAGTTTTTTCCCCGAGGACCGCAAACCTATTTTTTTCAAACATATTCTTTAAAAAGTAAAAAAAGTAGTAAGGAGTAATAAATTGAAAGAAAAAAGTTATTTGTGAAAATAACTGGTAATATTTCTATCTCATTCCCCCTCAAAAAAGGTTTTGAGTAAAATTCAATGGAAATCAAAAAACTTTTAAAATAGTAACAATCACCACCATCTAGTCCACCAAAATAAGTAAATCTTTCTAAAATCCCAATATGAAAGGAATTTAGTGGTATAGATTACTATTGAGTGGAAATAAAACCCAAAAATCATCAAAAATGCGCTGAACACGGTAAGGCTGGATCCGGATCATGGGGAGTTGATGTACCAGATCCTCTATCTCACCTACTTCTCGGAGAGGAAGCTGGCCAACCGTGAAGCAATCCTTGCAGAGCTCGAGCGAATAGGTTCCAAATGTCGATGGTGACTTATCACAGTTACCTCAATATGGCGATCAAAGCCATAGACCGCATTTTATGGGTTATACGGCTCGTGATTGTATGGAAATTCATCAAGCAATTTCTGCCCTGAACTAAAATTGAACTATTTCCGAACTGTATTTGAAGTCCTGCTTAATTTGCATCTGTATTCCATAAATTGTTAAGATGATAGCGTCGAAAAGTTTCATCGATGGACGGCCCTCTGCTCTCTAGGGGGCACTTTTTCATGCATAAGCCAGGAGTTTGGGTCGCACTGCCCAAGGCCCCCGGCCTTTTCATTTTCGGCTCTAGTTGAAAGGAGGACTTCCCAGTATGAATCAGAACAAACCTGCCGTCGTCAAGAAGCTGCAGGAGCGATTCAGAAATGTAAGCGTTGGTCGTGGACTGTATATAGCATTTGTGATGCCTACGATGCTGAGCATGTTTTCCACTCGTGCTTTCGCCGCAGATACCATTTGGACGAAGGCGAGTGCGATCATGCAGGATGTGTATAAGCAAATCCTCAGTATCAGCACTATTGCCGCAGTTGTTACGGCAGCCGTTGCGCTTCTTCTGATGAACTTCTCCAGATCCGGACGGACGGTTGACGAGTCCCGTGCTTGGTTGAAGCGGATCATCATTACTTGGGCTATCCTGAATAGCCTTGGCTTTATCATGGCCTATGTGACGCCTTTCTTCGCCGGTGGCACTTGGACGCCTTAAAGGAGAAACAAGATATGAAAAAAAGCATCATCTGCTTGGTATCCGGTATCATCGCTGGTATCGTCATGTGCTTGACAGCGGCTTACTTCCTGCCTGAGAGCAGCTTCGACGACGAATTGGGCTGCTTCTGATCTGACGCAGGAGGTGTTACATGGGTATCTTAGACAGCATTGTTGAGTGGATTGCCACGCAGATCATGAACCTGCTGGACCTGGTCACAGGCTCCGTTCTTGGAGCGCTGGGTTGTGACATGAGCACTTTCTTGCGTTACTTTCCAGCCGCTGAGACGCTCTACGAAGTCTTTGCAGCGATTGCTGTTGGCTTTATCCTTTTGAACCTCGTGTGGCAGCTCTTCAAAAAACTTCGGGCTTGGTGTGGGCCTTAGTGCGGAGGACCCTACCAAGCTCGCTATCAAGTCTATCCTCTTCATTTTTTCCTGGCACTGTTTGCCGATCAGATCATGGTGCTCATCCTGGGAATCGCCGGCACACCATATGACTGGGTTGTCGATACAGCACTACCTCCCATTGAGTTTTTCCAACTTCGGTAGCGTGCTTACGGTGATAGTC
>ENA-OQHD01000195-OQHD01000195.1-human-gut-metagenome-genome-assembly--contig:-NODE-195-length-25808-cov-3.716678_pt1 | contig 25808 bp, 33 predicted proteins | sample MGYA00242560_ERZ504711 | MGnify/ENA primary metagenome ERZ504711 (study PRJEB26092, sample SAMD00036198) | human gut metagenome | host: Homo sapiens | study: EMG produced TPA metagenomics assembly of...
GGCAAGTCCGCTGGTCGGGAAGATACACCTTAAAAAGTCTCCAGAATATTCCGGCTGTTTGATATTGTAAAAAGTAACCATCGGTACAAATGCAGTTGCAAATGCACAGATCAGTGCCGACTGTACTGTCTTGCATTTTGCCGAAAAGAACAGTATACTCGCTCCAACTGCCACAAGTGAAAGCAGCCCACCCGCAACCATGACCTTATACATTTTTGCCTACTGTAAATGCAGGAATATAGTACAGATATCCAAGCATCTGCAATGGATTTTTAAATACTTCCGCGCCATATAATATACGCATTATAATAGAAAAGACTGTCGTTCCGACCGCAAATACTGCGAAAATTAATGTAAATACCACAGCGATCTTTGTAATGGCAAGACGAAATCTTCCATGTTTCGTACAGCGCAGAATCTGATCCGATCCAGTCTGATACTCGGTCGCAAATACCGGTGTTATGATCACCATGAAGAAGATCATTACCAGGAACAGATAGATTTGATAATAGTCCAGCTGATCAGTTGTAAACTCCGAATAATAAGCAAGTGGTATCTGTATATGTTTCGTCATCTGATTGATTTTCTTCTGAACTTCCGGATTTTTATTCAGATTCTGAACATTTTCCCGGTATGCAGTATATACATTCTTCGCATCATCTTCACTGATATCTGAATACTCCAATGTATACAGGTTCTTTCCATTTGGAATAATCGTCTGTTCCAGTACTGCAATGATATCCAGATGCGAATATACTTTTTTCACATATACGTCCAATGGAATATTCTGCCGCTCCAGAGACCCGTATTCTTTCAATACTTCTTTTATATCTGCGATTGTCTCACGGATCTTTGCTTCTGTCATCTCGCCATGCAGTGCTTTTTTAGTCTGCTTTTTTTGGCCTTTATCGCTTCGATTCCGGTGACCACCTGGATTGTTCCCGACTTGTCTGTCTTATAAGCCTGGATATAAGTTACCGGCAGATAGGACAGCACTGCCGAAAGTATCAGTGCCGCAATGATCAAAATACCGACACTTCTCGTCTTCAGCAGACGTTTTAATTCTAATACATACAGTCTCATCGTACTTCCTCCTTTCCCTGCTCCGGGAACATCCACAGATACAAATCTTCCATTCTTGCATCCGCCGGTTCCGATCCCGAAATGACCGGTCGCTCTGCCAGATAACGCAGTACCGTCTTGCCATCTTCACGGTTGTAAATGTTCACCACCGGAACTTTCGTCTCATAAGTCATTGCCTCTGCCATATCAAGAACTGCATTCCAGACTTTTCCTTCGACTTCTTTTACCAGTTCTTCTGTCTCTCCTACTGCTGCAATCTTCCCGTCTTTCATAATCGCATTGCAGGTGGCAATATATTCCACATCCGACACGATATGTGTGGAGATCAATACAATCCTGTTCCTTCCGAACTCCGATAACAGATTACGGAAACGCATTCTCTCTCCCGGATCCAAACCGCTGGTCGGCTCATCTAAGATGAGTACTTTCGGGTCATTCAACAATGCCTGTGCGATTCCCACACGGCGTTTCATTCCGCCGGATAATTTTACAATCTTCTTCTTTCTGACATCGGTAAGTGATACAATCTCCAGCAGTTCCTGTATCTTTTCCTTCGTCTCATTTTTTGCCGATTCCTTTTAATGCGGCCATATATTCCAGATAATCCTGTACCGAGAATCCTGGATAGAATCCGAATTCCTGCGGCAGATATCCGAAGATATCTCTGTATTTTTCTCCCAGTGTGTCGATCTCGATCCCGTCATAACGGATCTCACCGCCAGTCGGCTTCATGATCCCGGCGATCATCCGCATAAGCGTCGTCTTGCCTGCACCGTTAGCTCCAAGGAGTCCCCAGACTCCCGGTGTCAGTGTCAGGTTCGCATGATCAACAGCACATTTATCCTTATATTGTTTACTGACATCACATATTTCAAGTTTCATATTTATTCCTTTCTTTGCAAAAGCTTCTGTTATTCATTTCTATTTTTGAAGATTGTATGATGATAACCTTCTTTCCCTGATACAGCATAGCTCCTGCCGCAATCACGAGAATGCCGATCCACCATCCCGTATTTCCATACACAGATGGCAGCTTGATGTATAAAAGATACTGCAAAATCAAAAGGTCCCACACAGGCACCTTCACAAATCTGGATACATCTTAAGGTCTGATCTTCCATATCAAATTTTGGCTTCTATCTCTGCATCCACCCCGTGCAGAAGCTTTCTATCAAGAATAACGGTGCCAGATACCACAGCAGAACCATACCGGCCGATGCATAATTCTTACTGCTGATCACGATCATGCACAACAGGACAGTAACCAGATCTCCGACTGACAATACAACCATCCTGCTTAAAAGCATCCTTGCAAATCCATTCTTTGCCGCTTTTTCCATCTCATACATCCGATACCGGAAAGACTGCATCACATAAGGGATCCCGATCATCGCCATAACAGTTCCCAGTGCTCCGACCCAAAACGCAAGCTGCCTTCCCGTGAGCAGCCATGTCATATCCACTGCCCCCCAGGTCTGTTCCACAGAAGAATATGAGCGCAGTTATCATTACCAGCGCCTGTATGCTCCACATCTTCCATCCGATGAACGGAATCTGACGAATCAGAAATTCTGTAAAACCTGTCCGGGCTTTCTTCCTCTCGCTCAGTCGGTCAGCCTTGCTCATTTCCATGAATTTTTTCGATCTGTTCCGACATTTTTCTCTTCGCTTACCTGCAGCGATTCTCTTAACTGCAATGCTTTATATAAATACTCCTCTTCGATTGTTTCCCGTCTCCTACGCATCCGGCTTTCCCTCCTTTTTTCTTAATTTCTTCAATGAAATCCTGAGCCTTGACTGAACCGTTCTTGCCGGAATTCCGAGTATCTCTGCGATTTCACGAAACGAAAGTTCCTGTGCATATTTTAGATATACTACTTCTCTCTGCTCCTTTGAAAGCTCCCGGATCAGTCTTAGGAAATTGATATTACCTTCTGTCTTTGCATAACCGGTTTCCAGATAGATCATTTCTTCAGACAGCTTTTCTCGCCATCCGATGCCTCACTGTCTGTATCAAACCATTCTTCCCTTGCACCTTTCCTCCACTGGTCTTGCAGGTATTCGCAGCGACCTTATATAAGAATGCCCTGAACTTCCCCCTGGTGTCTGTAGTTAGGCATATACCGGATCACTTTCAGAAATGTCTCCTGTACCGCGTCTTCTGCCGCCGTCTTATCTGGCGCATGGTAGATACAATAACGGAGGATATCTTCGTAATACATCCCGATCAATTCTTCCCAGTATTCTGTTTCACCTTTTGCTATCTTCCTAAGTAATTCATTTTCACGCATCAAAATTCTTCCTCCTAAGGGCGTCCCCTATATATAGAACGTATTACATGAGATAAATGATCATATATTTTTCAATTTTTTGATTTTATAACTGCCATATGTTCGAAAAATCTGTCAATGGCAGGTTCTGTCGATATCTGGTAACAAAAAAAAAGGTGGGCATACCGCAAATACGAAATGCTGTATGCCACTTCTAATTTTCTTTATTTAATTTTGGCAATATCAATCAGTGTCAGCTTCTGGATATCTGTATTCTCCAAACTGGTGATCAGTGCTTTGGCCGTATCAATTGCTGTCAGCACATTAACACCTGTCTCGATCGCATTTCTACGAATCACAAATCCATCTCTTGAATGATCAGCTCCCTGCGGAGGTGTGTCGATAACCAGGTCGATCTTATGTCCGAGGATCAGATCCATAAGGTTCGGTGATTCCTGCTCGATCTTATTCACTGTCATAGCCTTTACTCCGGCATCTGTCAGAACCTTGGCAGTTCCTTCTGTAGCAAATATCTTATAACCGATCTTCTCAAATCTACGTCCGATCTCTACTGCTTCTTCCTTATCTTCATCACGAACTGTCATGATCATATTCTTATGTTTTGGAAGCTTGATTCCGGCACCGATGAATGCTTTATAAAGAGCCTCATCAAATGTCTTGGCAATTCCCAGACACTCTCCGGTAGACTTCATCTCAGGTCCAAGGCTGATATCAGCACCGCGGATCTTCTCAAATGAGAATACCGGCATCTTGATTGCAAAATAATCTGCTTCCGGCTGTAATCCAGGTGTATAACCAAGTTCTTTGATCTTGTGTCCGATGATCACTTTTGTTGCAAGTGGTACGATTGGAATACCTGTTACCTTACTGATATATGGAACCGTACGGCTGGAACGAGGATTAACCTCGATAACATATACATCTTCTCCACATACGATGAACTGAATATTGATCAATCCGATTACGTGTAATGATTTTGCAAGTCTTCTTGTATATTCGGCAATTGTCTCTTTTGTCTTCTGAGAGATGCTCTGTGCAGGATATACAGAGATACTGTCTCCGGAATGGATTCCGGCACGCTCGATATGCTCCATGATACCAGGAATCAGGATATCTTCTCCGTCACATACGGCATCAACCTCGATCTCTTTACCCTGTAAATACTTATCAACCAGGATTGGGTGATCCTGTGCGATACGGTTGATGATTCCGATAAACTCATCAATATCGTGATCGTTGATCGCAATCTGCATTCCCTGTCCGCCAAGTACGTAAGAAGGTCTTACCAGTACCGGATAACCCAGTCTGTTTGCAACTTTCTTCGCTTCTTCTGCTGTAAATACAGTTCCACCTGTCGGTCTTGGAATCTCGCACTGCTCAAGAATCTCATCAAACAGCTCACGGTCTTCGGCTGCATCTACATTTTCAGCAGATGTTCCAAGAATCGGAACGCCCATCTTCATAAGAGATTCTGTCAGCTTGATCGCTGTCTGTCCACCGAACTGTACAACTGCTCCGTCCGGTTTTTCCAGATCTACGATACTTTCTACATCTTCCGGTGTCAGAGGCTCGAAATACAGCTTGTCAGCGATATCGAAGTCTGTACTTACTGTCTCAGGGTTGTTATTTACAATAATCGTCTCGTATCCTTCTTTGGCAAATGCCCATGTACAATGTACAGAACAGAAGTCGAACTCGATACCCTGTCCGATACGGATCGGTCCGGAACCAAGTACCAGTACTTTCTTCTTGCCGGAAGTTTCAACTACTTCATTCTCACTTCCGAATACAGAGTAGTAATATGGTGTCTCTGCTGCGAACTCAGCCGCACAGGTATCAACCATCTTATAAGAAGCTGTGATGCCATTGTCATGACGAAGATCATGGATCTCACGCTCTGTCTTTCCTGTCAGTTCTGCGATCACATTATCCGGGAACTCTAAGCGTTTTGCTTCTTTTAATGTCTCTGCTGTTAATTCTTCTGTCTTTAATTTCTGTTCCATCTCTACAAGAATTGAGATCTTGTCAATGAACCAGTTGTCAATCTTTGTAATTCTATGAATGTCTTCATAGCTGATACCCTGACGGATTGCTTCCGCAATCTTCCAGATACGGCGGTCATCTACAACTTTCAATTCTTCTAACAGCTCCTCCCCTTTTAAATAAGAGAAGTCGTAAGACATAAGACTGTCTACGTGCTGTTCCAGAGAGCGGATGGCTTTCATAAGTGCTCCTTCGAAGTTATCACAGATACTCATAACTTCTCCGGTCGCTTTCATCTGTGTTGTCAGTGTACGTTTTGCACTAATGAACTTATCAAATGGAAGTCTCGGGATCTTTACAACACAGTAGTCAAGCATAGGCTCGAAACTTGCGTATGTCTTCTTTGTTACTGCGTTCTTGATCTCGTCCAGTGTATATCCAAGAGCGATCTTTGCTGCAACCTTGGCAATCGGATATCCTGTTGCCTTAGATGCAAGTGCAGAAGAACGGCTTACACGAGGGTTAACCTCGATTACACAGTACTCAAATGAATCTGGATTCAGCGCATACTGTACGTTACATCCACCAGTGATATTTAACTCACTGATAATATTAAGAGCAGATGTACGGAGCATCTGGTACTCTTTATCGCTCAGTGTCTGAGAAGGTGCTACTACGATACTGTCTCCGGTATGTACACCTACAGGGTCCAGGTTTTCCATATTACATACGGTAATGCAGTTACCATTGCTGTCACGCATTACTTCGTACTCGATCTCTTTCCATCCTGCGATGCAACGTTCTACCAGAACTTCCCCAACACGTGAAAGACGAAGTCCGTTTTCCAGGATCTCTACGAGTTCTGTTCTATTATCCGCGATTCCTCCGCCGCTTCCTCCAAGTGTATAAGCCGGACGAAGTACAACCGGATATCCGATGCTTTCTGCAAATTCAATACCTGTCTGCACATCCTTTACGACTTTAGAAGCTGCACAAGGCTCACCGATCTTCTCCATCGTCATCTTGAATTCCAAACGGTCTTCTGCTTTTTTGATCGTCTCGGAAGTAGTACCGATCAGACGTACATTATTTCTCTTGAGGAATCCATTCTCTTCAAGTTCCATAGCCAGATTCAGCGCTGCCTGTCCGCCAAGTGTCGGAAGAACACTGTCTGGTTTTTCTTTTAAGATCAGCTGTTCTACTACTTCAACTGTCAGAGGTTCAATGTATACGCGGTCTGCGATATCTTTATCCGTCATGATTGTAGCCGGATTAGAGTTCAGCAGAACTACTTCCAGACCTTCTTCTTTTAACGAACGGCAAGCCTGTGTACCTGCGTAGTCAAACTCCGCTGCCTGTCCAATGATAATAGGACCAGAGCCAATTACTAATACTTTCTTAATATCTTTAATTCTAGGCATTATTTTGCTCCTTTCATCATATCCATAAATCTGTCAAACAGGTATCCGGAATCCAGTGGTCCCGGACAAGCTTCCGGATGGAACTGAACTGTAAAAATGTTCTTTCCTTCATATGCAAGTCCTTCGTTGGTTCCGTCATTCACATTGATAAACGCTTCTTTTGCTACTTCCGGATCAATTGACGTACCGTCAACTGCATAACCATGATTCTGTGAAGAAATGTAAACCCTGTTGTTGGTCAGATCCTTCACCGGATGGTTACCGCCGCGGTGTCCATATTTCAACTTATAAGTCTTTGCGCCATTTGCAAGTGCCATAAGCTGATGCCCAAGACAAATTGCAAAAATAGGAATATCAGTATTATATAATTTCTTGATCTCTTCGATAATAGATACGCATGTCTCCGGATCTCCAGGTCCATTAGACAACATAATACCGTCCGGTTCAGAAGCAATGATTTCTTCTGCCTTTGTACCTGCCGGATAGACTGTTACTTCACAGCCGCGTTCATTTAAAGACTTGGCAATGTTCTTTTCGCACCAAAGTCCATAAGGGCTACCTTTGGTCCATTGCCTTCTAAGACATATTTTTCATCACATGTTACTTTTGATACCACATCACCAACTGTATAAGCTTTTAACTTTGGAAGGATCTCGTCTAAATTATAATTCTCATTGGTGGTGATCATTCCATTCATGGTTCCCTTTTCACGAAGAATCTTTGTAAGGGCACGTGTATCAATTCCTGCAATTCCCGGAATATCCTGTTCTTTCAGGAAATCCTGAATTGTTCTTTCACAACGGAAGTTGCTTGGCATTCTGGAAAGTTCTCTTACGATATATCCATCCGGCCATGCCTTCCTTGACTCCATATCCGGTGTGATGCCATAATTTCCAATCAATGGATAGGTCATTACTACGGCCTGTCCCGCATAAGAAGGGTCGGTTAATACCTCCAGATAACCTGTCATTGAAGTATTAAACACTATCTCACTAATCATGTCTTTTGTCGAACCGATACTGGTTCCGGTAAAGACAGTCCCGTCTTCTAATATAAGAAATGCTTTCATATATTCACCGTTTTTCCCTTCTGTGTTTCTTTTTCCTTTTTTATGAAGCCATCCCGCCGTCCCTCAGGTATATTCCTATATTTGGGCTAAAAAAAATTCGTTGTAACAAGGAAATTTTTTCTTAAAAAATATAGAACAAAAGGCAGTTTGTGCAAGCACAAAACTGCCTTGTTTTGATCCATCGGTACCAGACAATTTATGTCTTCACAAATTGTAAAACTTATACTACATAATCCGAGAATTTTCAACGGATATTTTGTTTTTTATGAATACTGCCAAAATATTACAATCTTGTGTAATCTCGGATCATCGATGTACTGGTACTTCACCTGTGATAACCCATAGTAGTCTGCCAGATTCTGCGCTGCTTTTGCAAGTTCTTTCTGGAAAATGTCATCATGCGCCTGTTGATAAACCGCATTGTCAGAGAATTTGAAAGTGGTCGCACTTTTCTTCGTCCAGATCGTCTGGTTCATGGCTCCCAATGCCTGTTCCGCATCATACTGCGTGTAATACATTCCATTTACCACATAATAATTGCAATCCATCTTGCTGCACTCCGGCATCTGCGTGTCTTTATCCAGGATATGTGTCTGGAACAGCTGTGTATCATCACAGCACATGTAATCATAACTGATATTTGTCTTATTCCCGGAAGTGTCTGTTTCTTGATTTGTGTCCCAGGATATCTCCTCGCCTTCTTCCTGCTGAAACACCGGATCTCCCCAGGTTGTGTCAACGTAATAATAATCGCCGTTGCACTTCACCAGATTCCATGCATGGTTTCCGCCTTCTGTCGTCTTTCCTGTCACATAAGTACAGAACACACCAAGCTGTTCCAGTAAGTATTGCGTTGCCTTTGAATATCCGGCACATACGGATTGCCTGTTGACAAATATGCTGTAAATGTTCTGGTTATCCGGTGCACTCTCGTCATAGTCCACTTCATCTACGAGTTTTTTTCATTACACATAGAGAAATTTTTTGATACTCATCTGCGTCAGCATCCAGACCTGCCAGCCACTTTGCTGCCGCCTGCGTAATCTCTGTCTGCATCGTCTGGCTTTCCTTAGCTGTATAAAAATATTTTGGTTTCAGAACCGTATAGCTTTCCGTTCCCTTATGCGTTGTAGCTGTCGCTGTTCCATCACACCAGAAGATATCCGGCTGATCTTTCATCAGCTTCTGGAATATCTGATTCGTCTCATCCGCATCTGTATCATGTACATAGATCTCCTCTGTATGATTTCTGACACCTTCCAGGATTTCCCGATAAACTTGCTTCTGTTCTTCCGGCAATTGCCGGTAATAGTATTTTTCTGTGTTCCTCTGCCGTTTTGGATACTTTCTGATAAGGAATCTCTTCCTGTTTATCGGAAATAAACTGTTCCATATCTATGCATCCGATTCGCTCTGCTGCCGCGATCCCTATGAATAAGATGCATATCAGAATCAGGATGAGCGATTTTCTTTTTTCTTCATTTTTCTATATATTCGCAAATGTCTTCTTTTCATGCTCTGTTTTTCGCTCCTGTTTCTATCATACTTAGGATTTCCTGCATAATGTAGGAATACTTTATTATACCGGTTTCTTTCTCTTTCCGCAATTCTCACATTTTTCTTACTTCTGCATACTCTGTCAGTAACAGAGTCTTAAAAGAGGTCCTATTATTATGAATGGAGCGACTCCAACCACTCAGGATACTCCTGATAAAGGCCGTCTGCAGATCAATCTTGTCTCCGACATCACTGCATATCCGATTCAGGGAGCCCGGATTTCCATCTCCTACACCGGTATCCCGGAAACTCCTTTAGAGCAGCTTACTACCGACAGTTCCGGACAGACCGATATGATCGATCTTGCCGCACCACCGCTGGAATACAGCCTGGACCCGGAAAATGAGATCCAGCCGTATTCAGAATACACCTTACAAATATCTGCTGCCGGATATGAATCCGTCAGCATTGCCGGAACAGAGATTCTGCCCCACGTAACAGCCCTGCAGAATGTCAGCATGAAACCCGTCGATAACCAGGAAGAAAATGAAGCTATGTTCGTCATACCCGCTCATACATTATATGCCACATACCCACCCAAGATTCCAGAGGATGAAATCAAGCCAACCATCGAATCCGGTGAGATTGTCTTAAGTCGTGTCGTCGTTCCTGAATATATTGTTGTCCACGATGGAAGCCCGCGGGATTCTACCGCAAGAAATTATTACGTAAAGTATAAAGACTATATCAAAAAGTGTAGCTTCCAGCGAAATCTATGCTACCTGGCCCGAAGATACGATCCGGGCAAATGTTCTGGCGATCATGTCCTTCACACTGAACCGTGTGTATACAGAATGGTACCGGAACAAAGGATATGATTTCACAATTACATCATCTACCGCTTTTGACCATAAATGGATTCCCGAACGGAATATCTATGATACGATCTCTGTGATCGTTGATGAATTGTTTGCCGATTATCTTTCCAGACCGAATGTGAAGCAGCCGATACTGACACAGTATTGTGACGGGCGGCAGGTGCAGTGTCCGAACTGGATGACACAATGGGGATCCAAATCATTAGGCGATCAGGGCTACTCCCCTATCGAAATCCTACGCTATTATTATGGTGATGACATGTACATCAACACCGCCGAAGCCATCTCCGGCATTCCGTCCTCCTGGCCTGGTTATACTCTGAAGATTGGCTCATCCGGCAACAAAGTCCGGCAGATGCAGGAGCAGTTGAATGTGATTGCAGGTGCTTATCCGGCTATTCCAAAGATCACTGCTGACGGTATCTATGGACCAGCAACTGCCGAAGCTGTCCGGGTATTTCAAAAGTCTTTGGACTGCCTCAGACCGGAGAAGTGGATTATACGACCTGGTATAAGATATCGGAGATATATGTGGGGGTATCGCGGATTGCGGAATTGAACTGACAACCATTTTCCCCACATGGGAAAAATGCTAACTTTGAGTTCTACGTCACCTAATGCTTTAAAAGGCATGGAAAAAAATGTCCATTCAATTTTTCGCATGACCTTTTGATTATATAATCTGAAGTTTTTCAATTAGTGTAATCCTTTTACAAAGTCCACTGCACTTTTTCATATCCTCTTCATCTGGATGCCCCTTTAGCAATACCACCAACCAGTTTAAATGGACCGAATGTATCATACCCTTTACAGCCAAATTTTCCAACCACACTGGCATGATTTTTTATTCAAAATCTGTTCTATAGATTTAAAATTTGCACTTCCACCATAAGTACAGATCAGAAATACCTTTTTATCGGCTGATAAATTCTCCTCAGAAAATTTTAATATTGACTGGTGGAATTTTGAATAATAGATTCCTGATGCGAACCCAATCATATCATAATCATTTAAATCTGCGTTCATTTGTTTTATAGCATCTATCAAATCTACCTGACATTCTTCTGCTATCCTTTTTACTAATTTTTCTGTATTTCCATGATGCACAGATGTGTATACAATCGCTTTTCTCATTTTTCTTCCTTTCTGCTCCGTCAATCCATTCACCAGATACCTGTTCATAAAAAATGGCAGTGATTTTCACTTGCAGCTTTTAATTGATGCAATAAGTCTTCATCTGTCATTTTCCCAACTATATATTTTACTGCGACATGCGCAGCCAAGCGCACAGAAAATCGGAAAGATCTCCTTTTTGATTTCTTCTATCCCCCAAAGAATATCCGATGCACATCATTAAACATCACAAACACCATAAGCGCCATCAACAGCACGATCCCTGCGAAATGTACATACCCTTCTTTCTCCGGCGGCACACGCTTTCCTCTGATTGCTTCAATGATCAGGAATACCAGTCGTCCCCCATCCAGTGCCGGAAGCGGCAGAAGGTTCATCACACCAAGGTTCGCCGACAGCAGAATTGCCAGATTCAGCATCTCTACAATAACGACAAACAGACCGTAGGAACGGCTCTGCTTATAGGTGGTATCTACCGTATTAACAATTCCGACCGGTCCGGAAAGTTCGTTCACTCCAATCTGTCTAGTCACTAACATCTTCAGACTGTCCAGTGTCGTGCAGATCCAGAATTTCACTTCATAGCCGCCATATTTGACCGCCGTCAGTGCATTGGCTTTGGTATAACCGGAACTGCCGATTCCGAGTCTCTTATATCCCAGTTCTTTGTCCATCTTCGGAGTCAGTGTAACGGTCTTTTCTTTTCCGTTTCTCAGCACAGTGACAACCACGTCTTCATCAGAGTGAAACTGATTATAAAAACTGACTTCACGGAAAATGTGGATCTTTTTATTCCCCATTTGCACAATCTCGTCACCTTTTTTCAAACCAGCTTCTGCTGCCGGATATCCGGATTCCACTGCCCCGATTACCGGCTTATCGTAACCAACCATTGCCGTTATGATCACTGCAAAGATAAAAGCCAGAATAAAGTTAAACACAGGCCCTGCCGCTATGACTGAGATTCGCGCCCATACGGATTTATTATTAAAGTTATTCGGCGAATCATTCGCCTCTTCATCTTCCCCCATCGCACAGAACCCTCCGATTGGAAGGATACGTACGGCGTATCTGGTCCCTTTATATTCTTTTGAATAAATTGCCGGTCCCATTCCTATAGCAAACTCATCTACATCAATTCCATTTTTCTTCGCCAGTAAGAAATGCCCCAGCTCATGAAAAAATACGATGAAGCTGAATAACAAGATTGCTAATATAATTCCCAAATTTCTAATTACCTCCTGCTGTTGATTCTTTCATAGGTCGCTGCTTCTGTCTCCAGAATCTGTTCCAATGTTGGATTTTCAATATTTTTGTGTGCCTTCATACAGTCTTCGATGATCTCCGTGATCTCCAGATACTTGATTTCTCTGTTCAGGAACTTGCTTACCGCAAGTTCATTTGCTGCATTGAATACAGTCGGAAGGCTTCCGCCCTTTCTTCCTGCTTCGTATGCAAGCTCCAGTCCATAGAATGTATCTGTATCCGGCTTCTCAAATTCCAGTTTTCCCAATGTCCAGAAGTCTACTCTGTCCCCCGGGAGGAATCTTCTCTCCGGATAATATAATGCATACTGGATTGGAAGCTTCATATCCGGTGTTCCAAGCTCTGCAATGATCGCACCATCTACATACTCTACCATAGAATGAATAATACTCTGTGGCTGTACTACAACCTGCACCCGATCCACATCTACATCAAATAACCATTTGGCTTCGATGACTTCGAGACCTTTGTTGACCATTGTAGAGGAATCAATTGTGATCTTACGTCCCATTGACCAGTTTGGATGCTTCAATGCATCTTCCACCTTGATTTCCATCAGTTCTTCTGAATTTTTTTCCACGGAACGGACCGCCGGATGCGGTCAGAAGAATCTTATGAACTGCCCCGTGACGATTGCCCTGTAATGACTGGAAAATGGCGCTATGCTCACTGTCTACCGGGAGAATCGATACTCCCATCTTTTTTGCCAGCGGCATAATGATATGTCCTGCCGTTACCAACGTCTCTTTATTGGCAAGCGCAATATCTTTTCCTGCCTTGATTGCTTCAATTGTAGGACGGATACCGATCATACCGACAACCGCTGTCACAAGAATCTCTGTATCATTCATGGTTGCGACTTCCAGAAGTCCATCCATGCCTGCCACGATCTGCGTGTCCGTATCTGCTACATTCACACGTAATTCCTCTGCTTTTTCTTCTGACCATACAGCCACGATCTGCGGATGGAATTCACGGATCTGTTCTTCCAGCATCTTAATATTACTTCCGGCTGCCAGTCCAAGCACTTCAATATCGCCGTTCTCTCTGACCACTTCCAGCGTCTGTGTCCCGATAGAACCAGTGGAACCTAAAATTGCTATCTTTTTCATATGAACCTCCTACAATCTGCCTGCAAGAAATGTTGCAAGATAATAAATGATCGGCGCCGTAAAGATAACACTGTCAAATCTGTCAAGAATTCCGCCATGTCCCGGAATCAGTTTTCCATAATCTTTGATATCATGATTACGTTTGATCGCAGAAGCTGCAAGATCACCAATCTGTGAGATCATTCCTCCAACTCCACAGATAATTGCATACTGTCCAGGATTCACACCTGCTCCCGTAATTTTATTTGCCGCAAATGCAAAGATTGCTCCGAGAAGAGCTGCTCCCACAATACCGCCGATTCCACCTTCTACAGATTTCTTTGGGCTTAACTTCGGTGCCATCTTATGCTTTCCAAAAAGCATACCTGTACAATACGCACAAGTATCGCATCCCCATGAACTCAAAAAGATAAGCCATACTGCAACAGCTCCGTCATCCAGCATTCTTGTCTGGTATACATAAGACAGCATCACTGCAACATAAAATACACCAAAGAATACCGTCATCACCTGCTCTGCTTTAAATACCGGAAATGAGAATACATATACCGCCATCAGTACAACCAGAAATACAATCGTAAGAAATGTCACATACTGCATCTGTCCGGTATATAAGATTCCGTAATATACAACGGCTGCCAGATAACCGGTAAAGCCTAATATCTTGCTCTGCACATCCACAACTTTATAAAGTTCCGACAATCCGATCAGACTGATCAGTGCCAGAAAACCGAACAACAATCCGCCACCGGTTCCAACTGTTGCTATTAAGATAATGACCAGAACAATCCCACTTAATAATCTTGTCTTAAACATTCTGTTCTTCTTCCTCCTTCACACCGCCGTAACGTCTGTCGCGGTGATTATACTGTTCAATCGCCTTTTCCAGTTCTTCTTTTCTGAAATCCGGCCATGGAACATCTGTAAAATAAAACTCTGTATATGCCAGCTGCCATAACAGATAGTTGGAAAGTCTGAGTTCCCCGCTTGTGCGGATCATCAGATCAGGATCCGGAATTCCCTTTGTATCCAGATATTGTTCAAATGTCTGTTCTTCAATCTCATCCGGATTCACTTTTCCATCTATACAATCCTTTGCAAGCTTCCGGATTGCACGGACCATCTCATCACGGCTTCCATAATTGATCGCAATCTGGAAATTCAGACCGCCATTATTCTTCGTTGCCTCTTCCAGTTCCAGAATTCTCTTCTGAATATCTTCATCCAGTCTGGTGATATCTCCAATCACACGAACCTTCATATCATTCTTTGCTGCTGTCTTCAGACATGTCTTCATATAATTACGTAAAAGCTTCATCAATGCATTGACTTCATCATCCGGACGGTTCCAGTTTTCTGTAGAAAATGCATAGACAGTCAGGTACTTAATCCCCATTCTCCAGGCCTCTTCACAGATACGCTCTACATTCTTACTGCCCTGTGCGTGACCATAATTCCGGGGCATTCCCTTGGCCTTAGCCCAACGGCCATTTCCATCCAATATGATTGCAACATGCTTTGGTACATTCATATGATTATTTCCTCCTACTAACACATTCGAACTTATGTAATCGCAAAACTTTTTCAGTGCTCTTCAGTCATACAAGAACAGAGGGGACAGTTCCAGATTCTCTGGATCTTATCCCCTTCTTATTCTATCCCATTTTATCTGCTGCAGATCTTATACTGTCATAACCTCTTTTGATTTTGATTCTACAGCTTTATCCACTTCTTTTACATATTTATCTGTCAGTTTCTGCAGATCATCTTCCATGTCCTTGATCTCATCTTCTGAGACATCTGTTCCTTTTAATTTCTTAGCTGCATCAATTCCGTCACGACGGATGTTACGGATTGCAACTTTTGCAGCTTGCCCCCTTTTTTCTTAACATCTTTAACCAGTTCTTTTCTACGATCCTCTGTAAGTTCCGGGAAGAGAAGACGTACAGTTGTTCCGTCATTGGTAGGATTGATTCCGAGATCAGAAGTCATAATTGCTTTCTCGATCTCTCTTACCATGCTTTTCTCCCATGGCTGGATCTGGATCATACGCGCTTCCGGTACAGATACGTTAGCCACCTGCTGGATTGGTGTCGGTGTTCCATAATAGTCTACTACAATTTTATTTAACACATTTGGATTCGCACGTCCTGCACGGATTGCTGAAAGTTCTCCGTCCAGATTTCCAATTGTTTTTTTACATCTTTTCCTCAAATGTTTTTCATTCTTTCATTCATAGCGTGATCTCCTTTTATCGCAATAATCCATAATAATACTTATACTGTTACTTTTGTTCCTGTAAATGTTCCCTTCATCGTCTCAACAATGCTGTTCTCTTCATTCAGTCCGAATACCAGCATCGGCATCTTATTCTCCAGACACATAATAGATGCTGTCAGGTCTACAGCCATCAGCTTCTTATCAATAATTTCCTGAATAGAAATCTCGTCATATTTCTTTGCTTCCGGATTAACCTTCGGATCGCTGTCATAAATTCCGTCAATTGCTTTTGCAAGAAGCATAGCATCTGCTTCAATCTCAATTGCTCTTAAAACCGCACCAGTATCTGTCGAGAAGTATGGATGTCCTGTTCCGCCTGCGAAGAACACAACTTTTCCTTCATTCAGTGCTTCTACTGCCGCATCTTTAGAAAACAATGTAGTAAATGCGCCACACACAAATGGTGTAAATACTTCTGTCTTCATTCCTGCATAACGGAAATATCAGATACATAAATACAGTTCATAACTGTTGCCAGCATCCCGATCTGGTCTGCTTTAACACGGTCTATCGTCTCGCTGGTTCTTCCTCTCCAGAAGTTACCACCACCTGTTACAATCGCAACCTGTACCCCATCATCTACAAGCTGCTTTACCTGTTTTGCAACCCCTATACAGGTAGCTTCATCAAATCCTGTCTTTTTGATCGCCTGCGAGAGCTTCCCCGCTGAGTTTTAACAATACTCTTTCATAAGTTCTTACTCCTTACTATAAGTTCTCTTTATGCATTCACATACTTATCATAAAGTATATCATAGGAATCAAAAAAAGGGAATATGAAACCCTCACATTCCCTTAAAAAATCCTTTGAATTTTAGCTGTTAATTACGGAAAACAACTTCCCCTGTCTTCTCATCCATACTTTCTACGATTGCCAGCGACTCCAGATGAATTCCTTTGGAAGCGGATGATATCTCCACCAACCTGAAATCCTTTCTCGATCACAACACCAGCTCCGACCAGCTCGGCTCCTGACTTTTTAACCAGTTCTGCCAGTCCCTCCAGTGCTTTCCCGTTAGCAAGGAAATCATCAATCAGAAGAACCTTATCTCCTTTTCCAAGAAATTCTCTGGAAACGATAATATCATAAACTCTTCCGTGTGTGAATGATTCTAACCTTTGTTGTATATAACATCCCCTGCAATATTCTTTGTCTGTGTCTTCTTTGCAAATACAACCGGTACATCAAATACTTCAGCCGCAACACATGTCGATTCCGATCCCAGAAGCTTCGATCGTAAGAATCTTCGTAATCTCCTCACCTTCAAATCTTCTCTTGAATTCCTTCCCGATTTCCTGAAATAGCTTTACATCCATCTGATGATTGAGAAAGCTGTCCACCTTTAAGACGTTGCCTTCTTTTATCTTTCCATCCTTGCGGATTCTGTCTTTTAATAACTGCATCTTAGCGGCCTCCACATATTTTTCTAAACGTTACCCCATATTGTAATGACTTTTCGTTCTGATTGCAAGTCATTTATACATATATTTTTTTGAATATATGATCTATTTTATATCTTCCTTCTCAAAAAACTCCCATTGCGATCTGCTCACTGGTAATCGGAAGTTCCTTAAACCAGATTCCTGTCGCATTGGCAATTGCATGTGCAAGTGCCGGTGCAGGAGTATTAATTACGATCTCTCCGATGGATTTTGCTCCGAACGGTCCCGTCGGCTCAAAACTGCTTTCAAATTCCACCTGGATGTTTCCCATATCTCTTCTGGACGGGATCTTGTACTGCATGAAAGAATTATTCAACATAGTTCCTTTGTCATTGTACTGGATGTTCTCATAAAGCGTCATGCCAATTCCCTGTACCAGACCACCTTCGGTCTGTACTCTTGCAAGATTTGGATTCACTACTGTTCCGCAGTCCACAACCGCTTTATAATCCAATATCTCCACATGACCGGTCTCTTTGTCCAGTTCAATCTCCACAGCTCCTGCCATGAATGGCGGCGGTGATGTCGGTGAACTGTTACTTTCTGTTGCTTCCAGTGCACAGCCATTTCCACACATTGATTTCGTACCAATATCTATCAGTGATACAGACTTCCGTGCTTTTGGCCATTCTACACGGTCGCTTGCAAATTCCAGTTCTTCCACCGGTGCATCCAGCATACCGGATGCAATCTCAAGAATTCTGGCGATCAGTTTCTGACAGGCCTTTTTCTACCGCATTTTCCTGTTACATATGTCGTACTTGACGCATAAGATCCCGAATCGTATGGAGATGAATCCGTATCTGCTCCGAGGACTTCTATATTTTCCACCGGACAATCCAGGTATTCTGCCGCCATCTGTGCAAGGATCGTATCACATCCGGTACCCATATCTGCCGCTGCGATCATCAGAGTATAGAATCCATCATCATTCATCTTAATGGTTGCAGATCCTACATCGACACCGGAGATTCCGGAACCCTGCATAGCCATTGCGATTCCCACACTTCTGACTTTGCCGTTTCCCATATCTTTGTATGGATATTTATCTTTCCATCCGATCAGCTCCGCAGTCCGTTCAAGGCAACGGTCAAGTGCACAGCTCTTCGCCGTCTCACCGTAATATGCCGGCATAACGTCGCCTTCTCTTACCATGTTCTTAAGACGAATCTCCACAGGATCCATATGAAGTCTCTGCGCCATCTCATTTACCGCAGATTCCACCGCAAAGATTCCCTGTGTTGCTCCATATCCGCGGTACGCTCCTGCTGCCATGTGATTTGTATAGACAACATCATATGCAAAACGGTGTGCTTCTGCAGAACTATATAAAGGAATGGATTTGTGTCCCGATAATCCGACCGTTGTCGGACCGTGATCTCCATATGCCCCCTGTATTTGACAGTGTATACACATCAATCGCACGGATTTTTCCTTCTCTGGATGCACCAAGACGTACATGAACTTCCATCTCATGTCTTGGAGACGATGCAATCTGTGATTCTTCTCTCGTAAAGATCATCTTCGATGCTTTCCCGGTCTTCCATGTAACAAATGCTGGGAATAATTCAGCCACAACCGACTGTTTGCACCAAATCCTCCTCCGATCCTTGGCTTACTGACACGGATCCTGGATTTCGGAATTCCAAGTGCATTGGAAATGATTCGTCTTACATGATATACGATCTGCGTGGAACTTAAAATATTCAGTCTTCCATAAGCATCCATAAAGCAAGTGGTACGGAATGTCTCCATCATGGCCTGCTGCGCAGCCCTGACGTGATAAGTTCCTTCTACGACCTCATCACAATCTGCCAGCACTGCATCCACATCTCCGTCTTCCGTAGAATCGCTTGCACAGAGATTTCTCTTATTATCGGCGCCTACCTTGCAGAGTGCTTTCCAGTTATCTTCCGGATGTACCAGAACATCACCATCTTTTGCCATATGAAAATCCAGAACTGCCGGAAGCACTTCGTATTCCACCTTCAGCATCTTTAACGCTTTATCCACACATGCCTCATTCTCACCTGCAACGATTGCCACCGGATCTCCCACATATCTGACATGCCGGTCCAGGATCAGCCGGTCATATGGGCTGAACTCCGGGTAGGTCTGTCCTGCTGTTGTAAATCTTTCCTGCGGCACATCTTCCCATGTGTAAACGTCTTCAATCCCCGGCACTCTTTTTCGCCACATCTGTCTTTACTGATTTTACGATCGCATTGGCATGCGGGCTTCGGAGTACCTTTACGATCAGGCAGTCCTTTGGAGCAAGATCATCCATGAATACCGGTTTTCCCTGTCACCAGTGCCATTGCGTCCTTTTTTTCTTATCGGTTGTCCGACTGCTTTCATGATCTTTCTCCTTTCTTTCTGTATTCGATAAATGCTTCCATTGCACGAAGCTGTCCTTCATATCCGGAACATCTGCAAAGATTTCCCGCAAGATATGCCTTGATCTCTTCTCTTGTCGGCTCCGGATTCTCGCGGAACATGGCAATTGCATTCATGATCATTCCCGGATTGCAGAAACCGCACTGTTCTGCACCCTGATCTGCAACAAATGCACCGAATTCTTTTGCTTCTTCCTGAAGTCCTTCTAACGTATCTACCTTGCATCCGTCGACTCTGGCTGTCAGCATCGAACAGGATAATACCGGTTTATCATCTACAAACACTGTACACAGGCCGCAGTTCGACGTCTCACATCCACGTTTTACACTATAGCATCCATGATCTCTGACAAAATTCGATCAGAAGCTGATCGCTGGATATTTCCGCTTCTCTCATTGTCCCATTTAAAAGAATCTTTACTTTCATATCCTACTGATCTCCTCCTTTTTGTATTCAGTGCTTCCAATGTCCTGCGGATCAGAACATATGCCAGACGGCTTCTGTATTCTTTGCCGGCGCGCATATTACTGTCCGTCTTCACCTGTGAAGCAATGCATTCTGCCTCTTTCTTCATCTCTTCTTCAGTACAGACACCGCTCCATACTTTTTTCTCTGACTGCTTCTGTCAGTTCCAGTCGGACCGCTTTCTGCGGTCTTGCACCGATACATACGCATCCATTTTCAGCATTTACTGAAACCGCACATGTCAATACCGGTAAAATCTGTCTTGGAATTTCTATGTGCCAGATAAATCATATTTCTCTGATCCCTTTTTTACAATGACTCTGACTAAAATGTCATTGTCTCTTTTCATCTGCGCAAATTCCTGTAATGGAACAATCCCTCCTTTATACAGTTCTACGTAACTGTCCATTGCAAGAAACACTGTCAGTACATCCGAAAATCCATAGCGTCCGAATATACTTCCACCAATCGTTGCAAGGTTCCGGAACTGTACGCCGACAATATCACTGACCGCATCTTTTACTGCGCCTTCACACCACTGGTTCAATCTTTCATGACATTCCAGTTCACGGAGTGTCGTCATACATCCGATCCGGAATTCTTCTTCTGTCTCTTCGATCTGATTCAGACCAAGTCCTGACAGATCAATCGCTTTCTGTACATTCCGGTTCGACATCTTAAGCCACAACATGCCGCCCAGAATGCAGTTCGTCCTCTTCTGGTTCAGTTCATATGCCTGTTCCAGACTTTCTGCCTTCACATATTCCTTGATTTTTAACATACGCCTTTATCCTTATCTCTCTTTACTTAGCTTTATCCAGTTTCATCTATTCTTACTTTTATCAGTCTCACCTTTTTATCTATTCGTCTTTATTCCAGTGTAATCGCACCGGGAAAACAGACTCTGACGCAGGCAGGTTCCCGCCCTTCCCTGATTCTTTCAATACACCCGTCACACTTTTCCATTTTTCCGTCCTTGTCAAAATGGATCACGTCTTTCGGGCAGACCTTTTCACAGGCATGACATCCAATACATTTTTCTTTGTCTGTCAGTACAAATCCAGTCTTCGGATCTTTGTAAATTGCCTGCACCGGACAGGCTTTGATACAGATACCGCAGTGAGCACAGCCCGGACAGATATTTTTTCCAAACTGATTTTCACTACCTTTTTGACCGTCCGATAGCTCTTTGCATCTACATCTTCCACATCATGGTGTGCATCCAGGCAGGCTATATGACAGGCATAACAGCCGACACATTTATCCGGATCAAATTTTAATCGGTAACTCATGCCTTCACCTCGCCTTTTTCTTTCTCGATTTTACAGAAATAACTTTTATATCCCGGGAATCCTGAAATTGGATCCAGATAATTTCTGTCTATCAGATCATTTGCCTCACCCTTTGCATTGCCATGATAGACGTGTACAATTCCCGGCTGGCTGTTCAGGTAAACCGCCGCAATTCCGCAGATACTTCCCACCGGGGAAGATACCCTCACCATGTCACCATCTGCAATACCATACTTTTTCGCATCTTCCGGATGGATTTCTACCAGTGTTGCCTTTTCAAGTCCTGCAAGCCACGGTACCCGGTATGTTCTCGCATGGAAAAGCTGTGGTTTTCTGGAACCGGTATTCAGGATCAGTGGATATGCTTCCCTGTCCATGCCTGACACCTCACGGAAATCTCTGTATTCCGGAAGTCCGGAATATCCATGGCTGTCTTTGTAACGTTCGAGTATCTGTGATACAAATTCCACCTTACCGGATGGTGTATGAAAGCCTTCTTTTTCATATCTCTTAAATGCCGGCGGAATGATCACACGTCCTTTTACCCCTTCCGGATGCGCCCGCAATTCCTCCAGTGTGACACCGGATGGCTCCAGAATATATTCCATATATTTCTCATAGCCATGTTCCAATGCTTCATCATGTAACTGCATGGCACGAAGCATGCCGATCATGATCTCAATATCATTCTTCGCCTCTCCGACCGGTTCGATTGCTTTTTCTGACAGGAAGAACATTCCTCCCCGTCCATTCAGCACAACATCTCGTTCAAAGGAAGACGCTGCCGGAAGAACCAGGTCTGCCATCTTGCTTGAATCTGCAAAAAAACAGATCTACATTCACATAAAAATCCAACGCTTCTAACGCCTTCTGAAAATATTCCGGTTCCGGCCACATTCTGTGGTTCAGGCCGAATCCCACCACAGCTTTCAGCGGATATGGTTCTTCCTTCAGAATATAATCTGCAATTCTTGTACACTGCGCTTCCTCACACGGGAGATCAAACCATGCCGGAAAATCTTTCTCACCGATGGCTTCTATCGTATCCAGCCGTTTTACTTTTCCATATTCATTGCAAGGAGACACCGGACCCGGTCTTGACGGATTACCACCCGGGATATCATAGTTGCCGGTAAGTGCGATCAGACACATCACTGCCCGGTAATTCTGCATTCCATTAATATTATGTACAACTGGAGACGCTGAAAACATTATGCCAGCCGGACCGTTAGACGCATACATTCTGGCAGCCTCACGGATCAGTTCTTTATCTACACCGGTGATTTTACTCTGCTTTTTGCCGGTGGAAATTGATTCACATACGCTTTGTACTCTTCAAAACCATATACATATTTTTCTACAAATTCTTTATCATACAGCCCTTCTTCTATGATCACCCGTGCCATAGACAGCGCAAGTGCTCCGTCCGTTCCCGGCAGAAGTTTCAAGTGGATATCCGCTGCCTGTGTCGTTACGGTCTCTCTTGGATCTACGGCTATGATCTTCGCCCCACGTGCTTTTAACGACTGATAAGGTCTTGCCATTCCCACATTGGAATGATACAGATTGTTACTCCATACGAGAACCGTCTGTGCATGCATCAGATCCGGAAAGCAGATGTCATTTCCATAAATAGATCTCCATGCCATTGCCGCCGACTGAAAACAGGTACTGGATTCCGTACAGTAATTCGGAGACCCGTAAGCATTGGCAAGCCGCAGAAGTGCCGGTCTGTACCATTTCGGATATCCCGCATAAAATGCTGCCGCCTGCGGACCATATTCTTTTTTGATCCTGAGAAGATTCTCTGCAATCATCCGATACGCTTCATCCCAGGATATGCGTTCAAATTCCCCGCTTCCATTTTTTTCCGATCCGTTTCATCGGATACAGAATCCTGTCTTTGTTATAAACATACTGCCTGGAAGCAGCTCCTTTGGAACACAATCCCCCACTCTGTCCCGGAAGATCCCGGCTGCCTTCTACCGACACAAGCGTTCCTTCTTCTACATAAGCATCGATCGGACATCCCGCTGAACAGATATTACAGCGGACTTTTTTTATTACTCTTTGATTCATGCTGTTTCACCCATCAATGTTTCTATGTTTATTCGTACATTTTATTATAACAAGTTGCTTTTCAGTTTTCTATCTATTTTTCAAATTTCTGTCTTTCTTTCCTTTCATGATCTCAAAGTACATAATAAGAAGAAGTGTTCCCGCCAGCACCCATGCCGCCGGAGATGCCAGACAGATTCCCATATAGCTGCCAAAATGTGATGCAATCAGCGATGCACCGCTCCGTCCGACAAGTTCTGCAATCCCCGCTGTCATCGGAAGCAGTCCATATCCCATTCCCTGAATTCCGTTTCTATACAAATTAACAATAACAAGAGGCAGGAATGACACGCTTACACACCTCAAATAAATATCCACATATTCCATGATCTGATTTACATTCTCTGATACAAAGAATATCGTCATATATTTTCCGACAAAGAAAATAATCACACCTGTCACAACCGCATAAATAAATCCAATCAATGTTGCACTCTTAAATCCTTTACGGATTCTCGTATATTTCCCCTGCCCCCATATTCTGTGCACAGTAAGTCGCCATCGTTGTACCAAGCGCAACGTAGGCCTGTGTAAACACCTGCTCGATCTTGCTTGCTGCCGCAAATCCGGCTGCAGCTGTAGAACCGAGGATATTCAGACAAGACTGTACAACAATCGTTCCTATCGCCGTGATGGAATACTGAAATGCCATCGGAAGTCCGATCTTCAGCTGCCATCCGGCCAGATTCTTATCTATTTCCCAGTCTTCTCTATGAAGATACAGTGCGGGAACCTTCTTTGCAATATATAGCAGACACAGGATTCCCGAAATTCCCTGTGCGATCACTGTCGCATAGGCTGCCCCTGCCGCTCCCATTCTAAATACAATGATAAACACCAGATCCAGCACAATATTCAAAAGTGCTGCAATCACAAGAAAATAAAGCGGACGCTTACTATCACCCAGTGCCCTTAATACACTTGCAAGATAATTGTAAAGTGCCTGTGCCACAATCCCGCCGCAAATGACCATAATATATCCGTAAGCTTCTCCATACATGTCTGACGGTGTATTCATCAAATGCAGCACCTTCGCCATACTGATCATGCTCAGCAATGTAAGAATAATGGTTACGATCCCTGTAAGTACCGCACCGGATGCCACAGACTTCTTCATCGCCTTCATGTTTCCGGCTCCGAAGTGCTGTGCTGTAACAACCGTAAATCCCGCCGTAACTCCCTGCAGGAAGCCAATGATCAGAAATACCAGTGTTCCACATGCTCCTACCGCCGCCAGTGCCGCATTACCGACAAATTTCCCGACGATCACCGTATCTGCCATATTATAAAACTGCTGAAAAATATTACCGATAAAGATCGGCATTGTAAAATTGAAAATGATCTTCCCTGGAGTGCCGGCCGTCATATCTTTTTCCATCCTGTTTTCCTCCTTTTCCGTCATCTGTGTATATCGCTATCTTTCATCTTCAAGCTGCCTTCTATGTGTTTACGTTAAGAAAAGACCCTGATATCGCTTCAGAGCCTTTTCTCGCAAAACTTTATCCATTATATAAAACACGGAAAACAATTGCAACTATTTTTCTGCAGATTTATTTACAAATCCAACTTTATTAAGCGGCCAGTACCGGAATCCTGCTTTGGCCAGAATTGCCTCTTTCTTTACATACGTGTTATCCCAGTATCTGGAATCCAGACTATTGTTCCGGTTATCCCCCATTACAAAATAACTATCTTCCGGAACTTCATAAGGTCCGAAGCTTCCTGCCATCTCTTCCGGGCAGAAGCTTACCGCCTGTGTCTGCTCTTTTCCATCAATGTAAATCTTCCCGTCTTTCACGGTAACCGTCTCTCCTGGCAGTCCGATCACGCGCTTAATAAAAATCTTGGACGGATCATCTGGATATTTGAAGATTACAATGTCATATCTCTCCGGGTTATCCTTTATATATGCCAGACGGTTTCCCAGTACACGGTCCCCCTTCATGATCGTATCCTGCATGGATTCCGACGGAATCACGGCATTGATATACACCAGTTTGTTCATTGCAAATACAACACAGAATATGATCAGAAATGTTTTCAGATAATCCCATACAGCCGCCATACCGGTCAGTTCTTC
>ENA-OQHD01000196-OQHD01000196.1-human-gut-metagenome-genome-assembly--contig:-NODE-196-length-25796-cov-2.932604_pt1 | contig 25796 bp, 39 predicted proteins | sample MGYA00242560_ERZ504711 | MGnify/ENA primary metagenome ERZ504711 (study PRJEB26092, sample SAMD00036198) | human gut metagenome | host: Homo sapiens | study: EMG produced TPA metagenomics assembly of...
ATTCTTCGTGCAATTTTTAAAGCTTTTTCGCTATTTGTTCATTTATGGATACCACCTTTTTATGAGCTTTTTTAATCATATCATTCATAGAAGAGCAAGTCAATATACGCAGAAAGCATGAAAAGTGAAACAATTTATTGTGAGAGTGTGCTGTTTGTGAAAAGATGTGCCGGATGTGCAGTGGATTACTGTGCAGTGGATTACAAAAAGTCCATTTAAAAATGTAGAGATATATAGTATAATAATGTCATGTTTCAACTAATATCGTCATTTCTGACGTAATTTTCCAGATAACCTGCAAATTAAGAAATGCTGAATCAATGAATGATGAAGTTATGAACGGGAAACCAGATAGAGAATGAAGATATATTTTGAGGTGAAAGGGCTATATGATGAAAGAAAAGTATGAATCTCTTCCGTTGGCGACATTAAAAGACCTGGCAAAGGCAAGAGGATTAAAAGGAATTTCCACCATGAAAAAAAGCTGAACTGATCGAGCGCATGCTGGAGGAAGACGAGAAAGTAAAGAATAACGCAAAAGAAACAGTAAAAGAATTATCTGCCAATACCGGAGATAAAGAAGTTCATGACATAGACAAGCTGGACAGTGGTATTACAGTGCGGGGGATTCTTGAAGTTATGCAGGATGGATATGGATTTATCCGTAGTGCGAACTATCTGCCGGGAGATAATGATGTCTATGTATCCCCATCGCAGATCCGTAGATTTAATCTTAAAACAGGAGATATTCTGGAAGGAAATACCAGAATCAAGACGCAGCAGGAAAAGTTCAGTGCACTTTTATATCTGTCAAAGGTAAATAACATTGATCCGATGAAGATCATGCACAGAAAGAATTTTGAAGATATGACGCCGGTCTTTCCGAATGAAAGACTGAGCCTGGAGTGCGGGAAGACAAGTACGGCCATGCGTATTATGGATCTGATGTCTCCAATCGGAAAAGGACAGAGAGGTATGATCGTATCGCCTCCGAAGGCCGGTAAGACAACTTTGTTAAAGCAGGTGGCTTTATCCGTGCAGAAGAATAATCCGGAAGTACATCTCCTGATTCTGCTGATCGATGAACGTCCGGAAGAAGTAACAGATATCCGCGAGTCTATTGAAGGGGAAAATGTAGAAGTTATTTATTCAACATTTGACGAACTTCCGGAACATCACAAGCGTGTATCTGAGATGGTGATCGAGCGTGCAAAACGTCTGGTAGAACACAAGAAAGACGTGATGATCCTGATCGACAGTATTACAAGACTTGCAAGAGCATATAATCTGACTGTTCCACCATCAGGAAGAACCTTGTCCGGTGGTCTCGATCCGGCTGCACTTCATATGCCGAAGCGAATTTTTTGGTGCGGCAAGAAATATGAGAGAAGGCGGAAGCCTTACAATTCTTGCAACAGCACTGGTAGATACCGGAAGTAAGATGGACGATGTGGTATACGAAGAGTTCAAGGGTACCGGTAATATGGAACTGGTACTGGATCGCAAGCTTTCGGAAAAAAGAATGTTCCCGGCAATCGATATTTTGAAATCAGGAACAAGAAGAGAAGACCTGCTGCTTTCAAAAGAAGAACAGGAAGCGGTAGAAAGTATGAGAAAAGGTCTGAATGGACTGCGTCAGGAAGAGGCGGTAGATAACATTCTGAATATGTTCTCAAGAACAAAGAATAATGAAGAATTAATACAAATGGTAAAAAAGACAAAATTTATCTAGACAAATATTGATTCTTGTGCTACAATGAACAAGCTGTGTAAATGAAAAGAAATTTACGGCACATTTATGTGCGTGTCAAGAAAATAAAGAAGAGGTGAAAATCATGAAAGAAGGAATACATCCAAATTATTATCAGGCAACTGTAACTTGTAACTGTGGTAATACATTCGTGACAGGATCTACAAGCGAAGAAATCCATGTAGAAATCTGTTCTAAATGTCATCCATTCTACACAGGACAGCAGAAAGCAACTCAGGCTCGTGGCCGTGTTGATAAGTTCAATAAGAAATACGGAATGGACAAATAAGATTACAGGTATTGGGTTGAGGTTTTTGAATCTCAGCCCTTTTTTCTTATAATTTTAATTATATAGAACTTGTAATGATACAGAATATATGAAGGAGAGTATATGAAATCATCGAATATTGGCGGGCAGGCGGTGCTGGAAGGTATCATGATGAAGAATCGGGACCGTTATGCCGTAGCTGTCAGGAAGCCGGACGGGGAGATCTTTGTCCAGACAGAGGAATTTCACAGTGTTACCGGCAGATATAAGAAACTGACGACAATTCCGTTTGTCAGAGGAGTGTTCAATTTTATTGATTCTATGGTACTGGGAATTAAGACACTGACATTTTCAGCATCATTCTATGAAGAAGAGGAAGAGAAAAATTTTTTCCCGAAGCTGAACAAAAGAAAAAAGGAAAAACAGGAAAGTCTTTGATGGCGGGACGGTTGCATTTTCTATTGTGGCTGCAGTGGCGATCTTTATGGTCCTGCCATATTTCCTGTCATCATTGATGAAACCGATTGTTCCGTCTTATCATTTGCGGACAGTGATCGAAGGCTTTGTAAGAATCGGAATCTTTATTATCTATATTTTACTGATCTCGAGGATGGAAGATATCCAGAGAACATTTATGTATCACGGTGCGGAGCACAAGTGTATCAATTGCATTGAACACGGACTTCCGCTCACGGTGGAAAACGTAAGGAACAGTTCCCGGCAGCACAAACGCTGTGGTACAAGCTTCCTGCTTTTTCGTGCTTGCGATTAGTATTATTCTGCTGCTCCTGATCCGGGTAGAGTCACCGCTTATGAGAGTGGTTGTACGTATCGTGCTGCTTCCGGTGATCGCAGGTGTTTCCTATGAGGTGTTGAAGCTTGCGGGAAACAGTGACAATCCAGTTGTTAATCTGCTGAGTAAACCTGGAATGGCAATCCAGAAGATGACGACCAGTGAACCGGATGACGGGATGATAGAAGTTGCGATACAGGCAGTAGAAGCAGTATTTGACTGGAGGGCTTATGAACGGGACAATTTTCACACTTCGTAATCTATACAGGGACGGAACCATCTGTCTGGAAAAAGCTGGGATAGCGGATGCAAAGTTAGATGCATGGTACCTGTTGGAATACGAGACAAAGATCAGCAGAGCCATGTTTCTTGCTGATCCGGATAAAGAGGTAGAGAAGGATAAAGCAGAGCACTATCGGAAAGATATTGAGACAAGAGCACAGAGAATCCCGCTTCAGCATATTACCGGTGAACAGGAATTCATGGGGCTGGATTTCAAGGTGAATGAGCATGTGCTGATTCCGAGACAAGATACAGAGACACTGGTAGAAGAGGCGCTGAAGAAGATCCGGCCGGGGATGCAGATCCTGGATATGTGTACAGGATCAGGCTGTATTCTGGAGAGCATTCTGAAATTTGCGGAAAGGAAAGGAATCTGCGTGTCCGGAACCGGATGTGATATATCAGAGGAAGCATTGAAAGTTGCGAAGGAAAATGATAGCAGACTTCAGACCGGAGCGGTTTTTATACAGGGAGATCTGTTCGAGAACATCGCAGAAACATATGACATGATCGTATCAAATCCACCGTATATCAGAACGGAGGAAATCAGCAGTCTGGAAGATGAAGTAAAGCTTCATGATCCATGGATTGCACTGGATGGGAAAACGGACGGATTATACTTTTACCGTCTGATTGTGAAAGAAAGTGTAAAACATATAAAAAAAGGGTGGATATCTTCTGTTTGAGACCGGTTTTTGATCAGGGAAAGGATGTATCGGCTCTCCTGGAAGAACAGGGATATGAAGAAAAGTCCAGGTAAAAAATGGATTTGGCGGGACTTGACCGCGTTGTTATGGGAAGGTACAATAAAGAGTAATGTTAAGGAGGAAATACCATGTTTGATAAATTAGAAGATCTGCGCATCCGTTTGGATGAGATATTAAATGAACTTCAGGAACCGGATGTGGCAAATGACCAGAACCGCTTCCGCAAACTTATGAAAGAGCAGAACGACCTGACTCCGATTGTAGAGGCGTATAATGAATACAAAGAATGCAAACAGGCAATTGAGGACAGCCTCGAGATGTTAGAGGAAGAGTCTGATGAAGAGATGCGTGAACTTGCAAAAGAAGAATTGAATGATAACAAAAAGCGTGTAGAGGAACTGGAACAGGAATTGAAAATCCTTCTTCTTCCGAAAGATCCGAACGATGAAAAGAATGTTATCGTCGAGATCCGTGCCGGTGCGGGCGGAGACGAGGCGGCACTTTTTTGCAGCTGGAAATCTACCGTATGTATATGCACTATGCAGAAAGTCAGAGATGGAAAGTCGAACTGGTAGAGTGTGAAGAGATTGGTATCGGCGGAATGGAAAAATGTAACATTTATGATCGACGGAAAGGGTGCGTACTCAAAGATGAAATACGAATCCGGAGTTCATCGTGTACAGCGTGTACCGGAGACAGAATCCGGCGGACGTATCCACACTTCTACTATTACTGTAGCAGTTATGCCGGAGGCAGAAGACGTAGATATCCAGATTGATGAAAAAGATATCCGTATCGATGTAATGCGTGCATCCGGTAACGGTGGACAGTGTGTCAATACGACAGATTCAGCTGTACGACTGACTCACTATCCTACAGGAATCGTGATCTACAGCCAGACAGAGAAATCACAGCTGCAGAACAAGGACAAAGCATTTGCTCTCTTGCGTGCGAAGCTGTACGATCTGGAATGCCAGAAACGTCATGATGCCGAAGCAGAGGCAAGAAAGAGTCAGATCGGTACCGGAGACAGATCCGAGAAGATCCGTACTTATAACTTCCCACAGGGACGTGTGACAGATCACCGTATCGGACTTACATTATACAAACTGGATAAGATCATGAATGGAGACATCCAGGAGATCATTGATGCCTGCATCGCAGCCGATCAGGCTGCAAAGCTTGCAAATATGAATGAGGAAATGTAAGAATCCGGAATATGACTATCAGAAAATAGCTGAAATTAAAAGAAGGTAAATATAAAGGATGGAAGCAATACAGTTTAAGCGTGCAGAATTAGAAGATCAGGAGATTATTGCGCATTACTTTGAACATCATACCAGCAGAAGCTGTGAGAGAACATTTGCCAATGTTTATCTTTGGTCCAGACAATATCCGGTGAAGTGGGCAATTGTACAGAATGCACTGGTATTCAAAAGTGAAGATGAGAATCACGTATCTTTTGCGTATCCGGCAGGAGCGCCGGAAGATGTAAAAAAGTGCACTGGAAGAGATGATGGAGTATTCTAAAGAAAAAGGCAGACCGTTCCTGATGTACAATGTGACACCGGAATATTTCGAACAGCTGAATGAATGGTATCCGGAAAGATTTCAGATTGAGTATGACAGAGACTCTGCAGATTACGTATATGAATCAGAAAAGTTAGCGACGCTTTCAGGGCAAAAAAACTCCATGGGGAAACGTAACCATATTAATAAGTTCAAAAGTTTGTATGACGGACGCTGGTCATATGAAAGTATGACAAGAGAAAATCTGGAGGACTGCTTTCAGATGGCATTAAAATGGCGGAAAGAGAATGAATGTGAAGACGACGATGCAAAAAAGGGGTGAGATGTGTGTGGCATTGAATTCCCTTCGTCTGTTCGAAGAACTTCATCTGACCGGAGGAGTTTACGGATTGACGGAGAAGTTGTAGCAATTTACGATCGGAGAACCTATCTGCGAGGATACGTATGTAGTGCATATTGTAAAAGGCATATGCAGATGTACAGGGTGCATATACAATGATCAACCAGCAGTTTGTAGAACATGAATGTATGAACTACAAATATGTGAACAGGGAAGATGATACCGGAGCGGAAGGACTCAGAAAAGCAAAACTTTCATACCGTCCTGTCTTTATGGTGGAAAAAGGGCGATGTGACAGGAAAAAGATGTTTGAAAGACAAAAAAGACTTGCAGTGAGAAAGGAGCAATAAAATGATAGCGGATAAGATGAAAAATATGGTGGCCAACAGTTCGGCTATCCGTGCAATGTTTGAGGAAGGTAACCGTCTGGCAGGGATTTATGGAGCTGAGAATGTGTTTGATTTCAGTCTTGGTAATCCGAATGTGCCGGCACCGGAGGCTGTAAAGAATGCGATCATCGAGATTGTAAATGACACAGATCCGGTTGCACTTCACGGATATACCAACAGCAACTGCGGATATGCGGAAGTAAGAGCAGCAGTAGCAAAATCTCTGAATGAACGTTTTGATACGCACTTTGAGGGAAAGAATATTGTTATGACAGTCGGTGCCGCAGGAGGTCTGAATGTTATCCTGAAAGCGATCATCAATCCGGGAGATGAAGTAATTGCATTTGCACCATATTTTGGAGAATATCGTTCTTATACAAATAATTACGATGGTGTGCTGGTCGAAATTTCACCGAATACTGTAGATTTTCAGCCGAAACTGGATGAATTCGAGCAGAAGATCACGCCTAAGACAAAAGCAGTCATCGTTAACAATCCGAATAATCCTACAGGTGTGGTGTACTCCGAAGAGACGATTAAGAAGCTTGCTGCCATCATGGAGGCAAAACAGAAAGAATTCGGAACGGATATTGTCCTGATCTCAGATGAACCATATCGTGAACTTGCTTATGACGGAGTAGAAGTTCCATACCTGACAAAGTACTATGATAATACGATCGTAGGATATTCATACAGCAAGTCCTTATCTCTCCCGGGAGAGCGTATCGGATATCTTGTGATCCCGGATGAGGTATGCGACAGTGAGAAGCTCAATGCAGCAGCAAATGTGGCGACGAGAATCCTTGGATTTGTAAATGCACCGACCCTGCAGCAGAAGGTAGTGAAAGCATGCCTGAATGAGCAGACCGATATTTCCTATTATGACAGAAACAGAGAAGCTTTATACAACGGACTGAAAGAGCTTGGCTTTGAGTGCATCAAACCGGAGGGAGCCTTCTATCTGTTTGTTAAGTCTCCGGTAGCGGATGAAAAGAAATTCTGTAATGCTGCAAAGAAGCATAATATTCTTCTTGTTCCGGGAAGTTCTTTTGGATGCCCGGGTTATGTGCGTATGGCATACTGCGTTGCATATGAAACAATCGTAAATTCCCTTCCGAAATTCAAAGAACTTGCGGAAGAGTATAAATAAAGCAGAGCCTGCCGGTTTATGGCAGGAACTTTACAAAGTCAGAACATGATCTGACAGTGAGAAAAGGACAGAGGTTTAGACGAATGGCTGTAAGAGCAGAACTTTTAAAAAATATACGACAGGCAGAGCCTTATGTACCGGGTGAGCAGCCGCAGAATAAGGTGATCAAGCTGAATACAAATGAAAATCCTTACCCGCCTGCTCCGGGAGTGGAGCGGGTGTTGCGTGAGATGGATACAGACAGATTCCGGTTATATCCGGATCCGGCAGCAGAAGAACTGACCGGATGCCTTGCAGAGTATTATGGGGTAGATCGGGATCAGGTTTTGTGGGAGTCGGCTCGGATGATGTATTATCTATGTGCTTCCTGACAATTTTTAATTCCGGGAAACCGGTATTATTCCCGGATATTACCTATTCTTTTATAAAGTGTGGGCAGGGCTGTACAAGATTCCATATGAGACACCGGCACTGGATGAACAGTTCCGCATTGTAAAGGAAGATTATTACCGGGAAAATGGTGGAATCATTTTCCGAACCCGAATGCACCGACCGCAATTTATGAAGAACTGGATTTCATAGAAGATATTCTGGAACATAACCGGGATTCGATCGTGATCGTGGATGAAGCATATATTGATTTCGCAGGCAGATCAGCACTGGAACTGATCGACCGTTATGATAATCTGATTGTGACGTCAGACTTTTTCAAAAGCCAGAAGTATGGCTGGCATGAGGATTGGTTATGCAATCTCCAACCCTGAATTGATCCGCTGTCTGAATGATGTCAAGTATTCTTTTAATTCTTATACAATGAATCAGACGGCGATTGCATGTGGTGTTGAAGCAGTCCGGGATAAGGAATATTTTGAAGAACACGTTCGTAAAATTATAGAGACGAGAGAATGGGCAAAAGAAGAATTGCACGGCTTGGATTTGAATTTCCTGATGCAAAAGCCAATTTCATTTTTGGCAACGCATCCGCAGACAGATGCCGGCAGACTTTTTGAAGCACTGAAGGCAAATGATATCTATGTCAGGCACTGGGATTCAGAACGGATCGGCCAGTATCTGAGGATCACAGTCGGTACAAGGGAAGAGATGCAGGTGTTATTTGATTTTCTGACGAAATATATTAAGGGAGAATAGTTTAGATGAGTGATGCATTGATCAACTGGTTTGTAGTAAATCTCGGAGGAAAGGTTGGAAAAGAGCTGATCCTTTTTATCATCTCGATGGTTCCGATCCTGGAACTGCGTGGAGGGCTGCTTGCAGCAGGACCGACATTTCTGAATATCCCGATGTGGCGTGCGATTCCGGTCAGTATTATCGGAAATCTGCTGCCGATTCCTTTTATTCTGCTTCTGATCACAAAGAATTTTTGACTGGATGAAAGGAACAAAGAGGTTGAAGCCGGTTGTTGAAAAGCTTGAAAAAAAGGGCGATGAGCCAGAGTGCCAATATTGAAAAGTATGAGTTCTGGGGACTGGTTGCATTTGTGGGCATTCCACTTCCAGGCACAGGTGCCTGGACAGGGGCATTGATCGCAGCACTGCTTGGAATCCGTTTCAGAAAGGCATTCCCGGCGATCGTGATCGGTGTTTGTCTGGCAGCATGTATCATGACGATCATTTCTTATGGAATCGTTTGGGGGGATATTTGGTTAAACTAACGGCAGGAAAAGGAGGCATGAACGATGCTGATGGAACAGAATGAAAAGGGAAGAGATACGATATGGCGTGTCGTAATGGCAGTGACAACAGTACTGATCCTTCTGATCGGTATTTTCTTCCTGACAAAGCTTTTTACTGCAAACCCACTGGAAGGAACCTGGAGTGATACAGAGAACGGAATGGTACTTCATATCAAAAGTGACGGAGTGATGGAGATCACGCAGGCACTGGAGGCGGAGACTGTGACAGTTCCTGTTGAATATTCAATGGACAGGAATACAAAAAGGTTTGCGGTTCATATAAAGACGAAGAACTTGAAAAAGCGGCAGAAGAAACGAAAGATTTGACAGAGTAGGATCTGAGAGATATCGCAGATGTGATGGAAGGCACATATGAATACAGTGTGGATGAACAGGTGCTGACACTGACAGAGATGGAATATGGAAGCCAGAAGACCTTTGTCCGTGAAGAAGACTGACCGGACAGAGCTTTTGAAAGGATGAAGAAATTGTATAGAAATCAGACAAAAGAGATTCGGATCGGTGATGTAGTGATCGGTGGGAATCACCCGGTTGCGATCCAGTCTATGACCAATACAAGGACCGAAGATGTAAAAGGGGTACTGTTGAGCAGATACATAGGCTGGAAAAAACGCAGGATGTGAGATCATCCGGTGTACTGTTCCGACAAGGGAGGCAGCGAAGCGTTAAAAGAGATCAAAATGCAGATCCTATTCCGCTGGTTGCAGATATTCATTTTGATTACCGGCTGCAATCGCAGCCATTGAGAACGGAGCCGACAAGATCCGGATCAATCCTGGAAATATCGGTACAAAAGAACGGGTTCAGGCGGTAGTTGACAAGGCAAAAGAATACGGTGTGCCGATTCGTGTCGGGGTGAACAGCGGATCACTGGAGAAGCCGTTAATTGAGAAATATGGCGGAGTCACCGCAGAGGGAATTGTAGAGAGTGCTTTGGATAAAGTGCATATGATCGAGGAGATGGGGTATGACAATCTGGTGGTCAGTATCAAGTCTTCGGATGTTCTGATGTGCGTCAAAGCACATGAACTGATTGCGGAACAATGTCCTTATCCGCTTCATGTCGGAATTACAGAATCCGGTACCGTATATTCAGGGAATGTAAAATCTTCTGTCGGACTGGGAATTATCCTGTATGAAGGGATCGGAAATACGATCCGTGTGTCTCTGACAGGAGATCCGGTGGAGGAGATCCGTACAGCAAAGCTGATTCTTAAGACTCTGGGACTCAGGAAAGGCGGAATCGAAGTCGTTTCCTGTCCGACCTGTGGCAGAACCAGGATCAATCTGATTCACCTTGCAAATGAGGTGGAGAAAATGGTTGCAGACATTCCACTGGATGATATCAAAGTTGCAGTTATGGGATGTGTGGTGAACGGTCCAGGAGAAGCGAAAGAGGCAGATATCGGTATTGCCGGTGGAATCGGCGAAGGACTGCTGATTAAAAAGGGACAGGTCATTAAAAAAGTAAAAGAAGAGGAACTTCTCGATACATTGCGACAGGAGTTGTTGAATTGGAACAGGTAAAAAGTGAAAAAGTAATTTTTTAATGTATTTCCGACGCTGAAAGTCGGGGACGAACTGCAGATGCTCTTTTCGGATGTAGAAGTTAAGAAGATCACGACTAATTCAGGTCGTGATTTTCTGCATATACATATCCTTTGCAGGCATCTGATACAGAAGAAGCAGATCTGGCTGATGGAACAGCGGATCAAGGAACAGTTATTTGGAAGAGCCGCAGTAAAGATCGAAATCGTGGAAGAGTTTCAACTGTCGGAGCTTTATACGCCACAGGCGATTCTGACGGAGTACAGGGAAAGTCTGATCGAAGAGCTGCGGCAGACCAGTGTACTTGCTGCAAATATGTTTGCAAGGGCAGATCTCCGGTTTGAAGAGGGAAATCTGATCCACCTGGAACTGCTGGACACGATCGTATCAGAAGGACGGAAAGAAGAAATCGTCACACTGGTGGAACGGGTTCTGCGGGAACGGTTCCGCATAGATGCAAAATTACTGGTAGCTTATAAAGAGACGGATCAGGAAGGCACAAGAGAGTACGATGAGCAGCGGATTCAGCAGGAAATCAATGCGATCTTTGAACGTCGTGCAAGGCAGCGTGGTGAAGAACCTGAGAGGGCAGCGGAAAATCAGGAAATAGGATCAGATACAAAGAAGAGGCAGGCCGAACCGGGTGAAAAGGCAGCAGGTGGAAAAGAAAAACGCTGCTGCAGGAAAGGAACCATCAGGCAGGAGAAAAGAATTCAGAAGAAGGAATTTAAAAGAAAGATTATGTACGCCCACTGAAGCTGGGAGATGATCCGAACCTCATCTATGGCAGGAATTTTGAAGATGAGCCGATCCGCTTGGATCAGGTCGTGGAAGAAATGGGAGAAATTACCTTTCATGGTAAGATCATCAGTCTGGATACCCGTGAGATCAAGAATGAACGGACGATCATCATTTTTGCGGTCAGTGATTTTACAGATACGATCAGCGTGAAAATGTTCATTAAAAATGAGCAACTGGCAGAGATTCTCGGAAGTCTGAAAAAATGGCGGTTTTGTCAAGATCAAAGGAGTCACTACCATTGATAAGTTTGACGGGGAACTGACGATCGGATCTGTCACCGGAATTAAAAAAAATCGGTGATTTCACGGTCAAACGAGAGGATCTGAACCCGTTAAAGAGAGTGGAACTCCACTGCCATACCAAAATGAGTGATATGGATGGTGTTTCAGAAGTAAAAGATATCGTAAAGAGGGCTCATGACTGGGGACACCCTGCTATTGCGATCACGGATCACGGGGTAGCACAGGCATTCCCGGATGCCAACCACTATATTGAGACACTGGACAAGGACGATCCGTTTAAGGTACTTTACGGGGTGGAAGGCTATGTAGTAGATGACCTGACCAAGATCGCGGTTCATGCAGGAACGCAGACGCTGGATGACACGTATATTGTGTTCGACATTGAGACGACCGGTTTTAGTGCCATCCGGGATAAGATCATTGAGATCGGGGCAGTGAAAGTTGTAAACGGAGAGATCGTGGACCGGTTCAGTACGTTTGTCAATCCGCAGCGTCCGATCCCGTTTGAGATCACGAATCTGACCAGTATTACGGATGAAATGGTACTGGAAGCGGATCCGATTGAGAATGTACTTCCACAGTTCCTGGAATTTGTCGGGGATGGAGTCCTGGTTGCCCATAATGCTTCGTTCGATGTGGGATTTATTGAACAGAACTGCCGGTATCAGGAGATAGAATACAGATTTACTTATGTGGATACGGTGGCAATGGCGAGAGTTCTTTTGCCGACGCTGTCAAAATATAAGCTGAACCTGGTGGCGAAGACACTGGGGATTTCCCTGGAAAACCATCACCGTGCGGTAGATGATGCAGGGGCGACAGCGGAGATTTTTGTGAAATTTGTAGAGATGCTGAAGAAGGATCATATTACAGATCTTAAGGGCATCAACCGGTTTGGAGAGCGGAATGTGAATGCGATCCGCAAAATGGCAACGCATCATATCATCATTCTTGCGAAAAATGACATCGGAAGATACAATCTGTACCAGCTTATTTCAGAATCTCATATGACCTATTATGGAAGACGGCCGAGAATCCCGAAAAGTCTGCTCAATGAGCATCGGGAGGGGCTGGTCATCGGAAGTGCATGTGAAGCGGGTGAGCTGTATAAGGCAATCCTGGAAGAAAGGCCTGCAGAAACCATTGCGGAACTTGCGGACTTTTATGATTATTATGAGATCCAGCCGATCGGTAATAACCGGTTTATGATCGGGAGCAGCAAGGTGAAAAATGTCAATTCAGAGGAGGATCTGCAGGAGATCAACCGGAAGATCGTAGAACTGGGTGAGCAGTTCAAAAAGCCGGTCGTGGCAACGTGTGATGTGCATTTCCTTGACCCGGAAGATGAAGTCTACCGAAGGATCATCATGGCGGGAAAAGGATTTGATGATGCGGATACCCAGCCACCGCTGTTCCTGCGGACAACCGATGAGATGCTGGAAGAATTTGCCTATCTTGGATCTGCAAAGGCAAGAGAAGTGGTCATTGACAACCCGCAGAAGATCGCAAAAATGATAGAAAAGATCTCGCCGGTCAATCCGAACAAATGCCCGCCGGTCATTCAGGATTCGGATCAGGAACTGAGAGATATCTGTTACAGGAAAGCTCATGAGATGTACGGGGAAGACCTGCCGGTACAGGTTTCTTCCAGACTGGAAAAGGAATTAAATTCCATTATTTCCAACGGCTATGCCGTTATGTATATCATTGCACAGAAACTGGTATGGAAGTCCAATGCGGACGGATATCTGGTTGGTTCACGTGGATCAGTAGGATCTTCGTTTGTAGCAACGATGTCAGGAATTACGGAGGTAAATCCACTCAGTCCACATTATTATTGTGAAAAATGTCATTACAGTGATTTCGATTCCGAGGAAGTACGTGCTTTTGCAGGAGGCTGTGGATATGATATGCCTGACCGTATGTGTCCGAAGTGCGGAGCGAAGCTGATCAAGGCGGGATTTGACATCCCATTCGAGACATTCCTTGGATTTAAGGGGGATAAAGAGCCGGATATCGACCTGAACTTTTCAGGAGATTATCAGGCAAAAGCTCATAAATATACAGAAGTATTGTTTGGTGAGGGACATACGTTCAAAGCCGGAACGATCGGAACACTGGCGGACAAGACTGCCTACGGATTTGTGAAAAATTATTATGAAGAGCGTGGACAGAGGAAAAGAAGATGTGAGATTGAGCGTGTGACGGAAGGGTGTACCGGAATCCGCAGAAGTACCGGGCAGCATCCGGGAGGAATCGTTGTACTTCCGCATGGTCACAGTATCAATGAGTTTACACCGGTGCAGCATCCTGCCAATGATATGGAGTGCGGGATCACTACGACCCATTTTGATTATCATTCCATTGACCATAACCTTTTAAAGCTCGATATTCTCGGACATGATGATCCGACCATGATCCGAACGCTGGAAGATTATATCACCTCGGATGCCATGCCGAATGAGTACAATGCAGAGCATCCGTTCATTGCGACAGAGATCCCCCTGGACGATAAGCGGGTGATCGAGCTGTTCCACGGAACAGAAGTACTGGGGAATTAAACCGGAGGATATCGACGGATGTAAGATCGGAAGTCTGGGAATCCCGGAGTTTGGTACAGATTTCGTTATCCAGATGGTGCAGGATACCAAGCCTCAGACCCTGTCAGACCTGATCCGTATTTCCGGTCTGTCCCACGGGACAAATGTATGGCTTGGAAATGCACAGGAGCTTGTCAAATCAGGGACGGCAACGATTTCTACCGCAATCTGTACCCGTGATGATATCATGATCTACCTGATTAATCAGGGCGTGGAAAGTGCTCTCGCATTTACGATCATGGAAAGTGTGCGAAAGGGAAAAGGACTGAAACCGGAATGGGAAGAGGCGATGAAGGCACAGAATGTGCCGGACTGGTATATCTGGTCGTGCGAAAAAGATCAGTTATATGTTCCCGAAAGCTCATGCCGCAGCTTATGTTATGATGGCATACCGGATTGCATACTGCAAGATCAATTATCCGCTGGCATATTATGCAGCTTACTTCAGTATCCGTGCGGACGCATTCTCTTATGAGATCATGTGTCAGGGGAGAGAGAAGCTGGATTATTATATGAAAGATTATAAGCGACGCAGTGATACCCTGACGAAAAAAGAGCAGGATACGATGAAAGATATGAAGATCGTGCAGGAGATGTATGCCCGTGGGTTTGAGTTTGTTCCGGTGGATCTTTATAAGGCGAAAGCAAAAAATGTTTCAGATCGTGGACGGAAAACTGATGCCGTCCTTTGCAAGCATTGAAGGCATGGGAGATAAAGCTGCGGAGGCAGTCGAAGAGGCGGGAAAGGACGGGCCGTATCTGTCACTGGATGATTTCCGGCAGCGGACAAAAGTCAGCAAGACAGTGATCGATCTGATGTCGGAGCTGGGACTGTTTGGAAATCTGCCGAAGAGCAATCAGTTATCGTTGTTTGAATTTTTAAAGGGTGCTGTGCTATAATGTGCATAACGCTTTTGCGGAGTAAAGTATAGTGGAGGAAATAGAGAATGTACGATTTCGATGAAATTACGAAGACGGATCCTGAGATTGCAGATGCGATAAAAGCAGAGATGGAGAGACAGAACTCCCATATTGAGCTGATCGCATCAGAGAACTGGGTAAGTAAAGCAGTTATGGCAGCGATGGGAAGTCCTTTGACGAATAAATATGCAGAGGGATATCCGGGAAAAAGATATTATGGCGGATGTCAGTGCGTGGATGTTGTGGAAGATCTTGCAAGAGAGAGAGCAAAGAAGCTGTTCGGCTGTGAATATGTCAATGTTCAGCCACATTCCGGTGCACAGGCAAATATGGCAGTTATGTTCGCCATGCTTGAGCCGGGAGACAAGATCATGGGAATGAATCTGGATCATGGCGGACACCTGACTCATGGTTCACCGGTTAATATGTCAGGAAAGTATTTTGATGTGGCACATTATGGTGTCAATGAAGATGGTGTGATTGATTATGATGAGGTACTGCGGATTGCAAAAGAGCATCAGCCGAAGCTGATCGTAGCGGGAGCAAGTGCTTATGCAAGAACGATCGATTTCAAGCGTTTCCGTGAGATCGCTGATGAGGTGGGAGCATACCTGATGGTAGATATCGCACATATCGCAGGACTGGTAGCAACAGGACTTCATCCAAGTCCGATCCCGTATGCCCACGTAACGACGACGACAACGCATAAGACACTTCGTGGTCCAAGAGGCGGAATGATTATGTGCAGTGAGGAGATGAACAAAAAGTTCAACTTCAATAAGGCTGTATTCCCAGGCATCCAGGGTGGTCCGCTGATGCATGTGATTGCAGGAAAGGCAGTATGCTTCAAAGAAGCACTTCAGCCGGAATATAAGACTTATATGGAGCAGGTTGTCAGGAATGCAAAGGCTCTTTGCAATGGCTTAAAGAGCAGAGGAGTTAAGATCGTATCAGGTGATACAGATAACCATCTGATGCTGGTAGATCTGTCCGGTACAGATATCAGCGGAAAAGAGCTGGAGAAGCGTCTGGATGATGCTCATGTGACAGCCAATAAGAATACAATCCCGAATGATCCACGTTCTCCGTTTGTGACAAGTGGTGTGAGACTGGGAACTCCGGCTGTTACGACCCGTGGCATGAAGGAAGAGGATATGGATAAGATCGCAGAGATCATCGCTATGGTGATCGAGAGCGAAGATAATGTAGAAAAAGCGAAAGCTATGGTAGCTGAGCTTACAGCAAAATATCCGCTCTGTTAAGAACAAATAAAAGAGAATAAAAAGAATGCGGAGGTAGCAGTTTGAAGTTGATTCATTTATCCGATCTGCATATTGGAAAAATGAGTGAACGAGTTTTCCATGCTGGAAGATCAGAGATATATTTTAGATCAGATTACCTCCATCATAGAGAAGGAAGCACCGGATGCAGTATTGATCTGCGGTGACATTTATGATAAACCCGTTCCGCCCTCAGATGCAGTGAGGGTTCTGGACGGGTTTTTGACTTCTCTGGCACAGAAAAAAGTGCCGGTTTTTCTGATCAGTGGAAATCATGATTCGGCAGAAAGACTGGCATTTGGTTCGCAGCTAATGATGGAAAGCCAGGTAATCTTTTCACCGGTCTATGATGGAGAACCGGTGAAATATTGTATGAAAGATGAATATGGGGAAATGTGGATCCATCTTCTTCCATTTTTTAGAAGCCGGCAGTGGTACGTCATGTATTTCCTGAGGAAGAGATTACTTCTTATCAGGATGCGGTTTCCTGTGCGGTGAAGCATATGCAGATTGATCCGACAAAGAGAAACGTGCTTCTTGCACATCAGTTTGTAACCGGTGCGGCAAGATGCGATTCTGAAGAAGTTTCGGTCGGAGGTGTAGATCAGATCGCAGCAGAGACATTTCAGGAGTTTGACTATACAGCACTGGGACATATCCACAGTCCGCAGAAGTTTTCAAAAATGGAAAAATGCGATATTGCGGAACACCACTGAAATATTCGTTTTTCCGAGTGTGGACAGGAAAAAGTCAGTGACGGTTGTGGAACTGAAAGAAAAAGGAACAACAGAGATCCGGGAGATCGGTCTTTTACCGCTCCGGGATCTGAGGAGTATCATGGGGGAGTTATCTGGAAGTTTCTTCCAGGGAATTTTATGAAGATACCAATACAGAAGATTATGTCAGGATTATTCTTACGGATGAAGATGATGTTGTCGATGGAATGCAGAAGTTGCGGACGATCTATCCAAACCTCATGCAATTAGAATATGATAATCAGAGGACAAGAGAAGCAAAAGAGATCACAGAGGCACAGGTGGCAGAAGAGAAAAGTGAGCTGGAATACTTTGAAGAACTTTTTTGAACTTCAGAATAACCATCCCATGTTACAGGAACAGAGAGAGTTTGTCAGTGGACTGATCGGGAAACTGAAAGAGAATGAACTATGAAAGGAGAGATCAGATGAAACCTGAGAAACTGGTCATCAGTGCATTTGGACCATATGCAGACAGAACAGAGATTGATTTTACAAAGCTCGGGGGACAGGGAATCTATCTGATCACCGGGGATACAGGGGCAGGAAAAACGACAAATTTTTGATGCGATCACCTTTGCCCTGTACGGGGAGGCAAGTGGTCAGGTCAGAGATTCAGCCATGTTCCGCAGTAAGTATGCTGCGGAAGAGATAGAAACGTATGTGGAGTTTCTTTTCTCGTGGCGTGGAAAATCTTATCAGGTGATACGAAATCCTGAATATCTGGCACGAAAAAAGAGGGGAACGGGTTATACGGTAAGAAAATCCGATGCCACGCTGGTGTACCCGGATGAACGCCAGCCGGTAACGAAAGCGAAAGAAGTCACCAGGGCAGTCACGGAACTTCTGGGACTGGATTACAGGCAGTTCACGCAGATCGCCATGATCGCACAGGGAGATTTCCAGAAGCTTCTGCTGGCAGGAACAGCACAGCGTGGAGAGATCTTCCGGCAGTTGTTCCATACAGAATTATATCAGAGCCTTCAGTTGAAGCTGAAAGATGCGGTGAAAATGCAATGGAAGCAGTATGATGAGCTGAGAAGAAGTATCAGCCAGTATCTGAACGGAATCCGTTACGGACAGGAGGCAGAAGAACTCACAGAGAAACTGGAAGAGATGAAAAAGTCCGGGTTTGATGGAAGAGTTGTGGAAGGACTGGAGCTGTTACTGGAACTGACGGAGAGAGAAAAAAGAATTTCTGATGCAGCTTGAACAGAAAGAAAAAGTGCTGGAAGAAAGCATTTCAGAGTCAGAAAAGAGACTACAGAAATGTATGCAGAAGCAGGAACTGGAGTCTTCTCTGCGATTGCAGGAAGAGCAGAGAGAACCGCTCCTGCAGGCAGCCGGGAAAGCGGAAGAAGAGCGGAAAAAGAATCCGGAACTGCAAAGGAAGGCGGAAGAGCTGGAAGGAGAAATCCGTAAAATCCGGGAACGGATGGAAAGAATCCTGAGGATTGAAACGCTGGGGCAGAAAGCGGAAAAGCTGGGAGAAGAACTGGAAAAGTGCAGAAAAAGTGTCAGGAGCATACTGCACAAAAAGAGCAGCTTCAAAGAGAACTGGATCGTTTTGGAGCTTTGGAGGCAGTGAGAGAGAAATATTGCGGACAGCTTGCAAATCTGCAGGAACAGGCAGACCGGCTGGAATCTGCAAAAGATGCATATGGCACGAGGATGAAAAAAGAAGCTGCACTGACAGAAAAAAATGAGGCAGTTGCAGGAAGAACTGGATAACCGGAAGGAAATGCTCAAAAAAATGGGAGAGGAGATAGAAAAATCCGGGGATGCCGGGGAGATCCGTCTGAGTCTGTATCAGAAAAAGAATAATCTGACTGTACAGTTGAACCAGGCAGAACGGCTGATCGAGGCGAAAGAAGAACAAAGCTCGTTGCAGAAAAAAGCTGGAATTTACAACCGGACGTTATTTGAAAGCAAGAGAAAACTATCTTCCGGTAAAAGAAGCATACGAAAGAGAGTTCCGTCTGTTCCTGGATACGCAGGCAGGAATTCTTGCAGAAGGGCTGAAAGAAGGAATGGCATGTCCGGTCTGTGGTTCAGTTCATCATCCGGTTCTTGCAGAAAAATGTAGCGAGGAAATTTTCCAAAGAAAGCGTAGATCAGAAGAAGGCGGCAGCGGATGAGGCAGAAAAAAAGTGTCAGAAATTACAGTGCAATGGCAGGCAGCCTGAAAGAACAACTGGAGCGACTGAAGAAAAAATGCAGAGCAGATGGAAAAAGGATGCAGGCTATCATTTGGAAGATGCAGAGTGGGTAAAATGAACGGCTGCAGAAAGAAATCAGAACCTGTGGAGAGGAACTGAAAAAAGGCAGAGGAGACACTTGTTCAGAGAGAGAAGCTTGTAAAGGCAGAAAGGAACAGAAAAAAATGACAGAACAGCTTCAGGTGGAGCAGTTACTTCATGAGCAGGAAAAAAAGGTATGGCAGAAGCCCAGGCACAAAAGAGCAGTGCAAGAGAAATTCTCTGTCAGATTCTCGGGAAAATGGAGAAAGATGAAAAGAGAAAATCTGACTCTCTGAAAGATAGTGAAGTTCAGGAACTGACTGTATCGGCAATGAAACGGTTAAAATCCTGCACCGGAGAAATCTCAGAAAAAAAACTCTGCTGTAGAACAGGAAATCCAAAGACGGGAGGAGCTGAAAAAAAGGAAGAAGGGCGACTCCGGGCAATCGTGGAGCAGGAGAAAGAAAAGACTGTGCAGCTTCAGGCAGAGAAAAAATCTGTAGAAGAACGGATCAAAGAAGAGCAGGAAAAGAATGGGGCTGAGAGTGAAAGAGAGGAAATCTTAAAGGAGCAGATCCTACAGAAGCAGGAAGAACAGAAAAAGCTGAAAGCTCTACAGCAGAAAAACCAGCAGGAATATGAGCAGATTCTGCAGAAAAAAGCAGAAAATGAGGCCACGATTCAGACAATCCGGGTACAGCTTGAACAACTGGAAGATGTAAATGAAGAAGAAATCCTGAAAGAGAAAAGCCGGATGACAGAAGCAAAAAAGCCAGATGGCAGAAGGAAAAAAAAAGAACTTTATGTCAGGTATTCAGGAAACCGGGAAATCTATGATAAAGTTAATGTACAGAGAGATCTGCTGGAAGAAGTAGAAAAGAAGTATGTATGGATGAAGTCACTTGCCGATACGGCAGGCGGCAATCTGAATGGCAAGCAGAAAGTAGAACTGGAGACCTATATTCAGATGGCATATTTTGACCGGATTTTACGACGTGCAAATCTGCGTTTCATGACAATGAGCAGTGGACAGTATGAGTTAAAAAGACAGAAAGCACCGGAAGATAAAAAAGGAAAATCCGGTCTGGAATTAAATGTGATCGATCACTACAACGGCAGTGAGCGGAGTGTTAAAACCCTGTCCGGTGGAGAGTCATTCCAGGCATCTCTGTCGCTGGCACTGGGGCTGTCAGATGAAATCCAGGCCAATGCGGGAGGAATCTGCCTGGAGGCAATGTTCGTGGATGAAGGTTTCGGTTCTCTGGATGAGGAAGCACTGGAGCAGGCAATCAAGGCATTGGGAAATCTGACGCAGGGAAACCGCAGTGTGGGGATCATTTCTCATGTGGCTGAACTGAAAGAACGGATCGAAAATAAGATAATCGTGACGAAAGAGCGGGGCGGAGAAAAATTAGGCAGCAGGATTGAAATTATATAATTTCATGCTTTAACTCGGAAAAGTATTATGATATACTTAAGAGAAGCGAATGCTTAAAAAGGAGGTACAAAGGAATGATATGGGCAAAGGAAGAAACTCTGCCAAGAGAAGAGATCGAAAAGATCCAGTTAGATAAGCTGAAGACGACGGTCAGCTATATTTACGACAGAGTAAAACCTTATCGTGATAAGATGGATGCAGCCGGAGTGAAACCGGAAGATATTCAGACGCTGGAAGACCTGGAAAAAGCTGCCTTTTTACATATAAAGCAGATTTTCGAGATCATTATCCGGATGGGACTTTTTTGCGGTAGATGAAAAAGGAAATCGTACGTTATCATGCAAGTTCAGGAACAACCGGCAAGCCAACTGTGGTCGGATATACAAGAAAGGATCTGGATATCTGGCTGAATAATGTGGCAAGACTGGCCTGTATGGGCGGTGCCACTGCGGATGATGTGGCACAGATCTCATTTGGATACGGTACATTTACAGGAGCACTGGGGCTTCATGGTGGACTGGAAAAGATCGGAGCGGCGGTGATCCCGATGTCTTCGGGCAATACAAATAAGCAGATCATGTTCCTTCAGGATATGGGGGTGACCCTTCTTGTGGCAACGCCATCGTATGCACTGCATTTAGGAGAAGAACTGCGTCACCGGGGAATTGACCCTTCTAAGGATCTGAAGATCCATATCGGTTTGTTCGGCGGGGAAGGCATGACAGAGCCGATGCGTGATGAGATGCATAAAGTCTGGGGCGATCAGTTTGTCTGTACCCAGAATTATGGTATGAGTGAGCTTTGCGGACCGGGAGTTGCAGGGGAATGTACGGAGCTTTGTGGTATGCATATTAACGAAGACTGGTTTATCCCGGAAGTCATTGATCCTGAGACTGAGGAGGTTCTTCCACCGGGAGAACTTGGGGAACTGGTAGTGACCTGCCTTGGAAAAGAAGCACTTCCGCTTGTAAGATACCGCACAGGAGATCTGACAAGACTGATGTATGAACCGTGTAAATGTGGAAGAACGACAGTCAGGATGGAGAATCTTTCAGGACGTGCCGATGATATGCTTGTGATCCGCGGTGTGAATGTATTCCCGGGACAGATCGAGGAAGTTCTGTTCAAGATTGATGAGATCGGACCACATTATGAAATTCTGGTAGAGCGTAAGAACCGTCTGGATGTGATGACTATCACGGTAGAACTGATCGATGACCGTCTTCTAGACAGTTACGGACAGTTGAACGAACTGGAGAATCGGATCAAGACAAGATTAAAGTCCCAGCTTGGACTCGCAACGCAGATCCGGCTGGTTGCACCGAACTCTCTGCAGCGGTTTGAGGGAAAAGCAAAACGTGTGACAGATTTACGAAAGGATGGATTGTAAAATGGCAGAAAAAGTAATTATGCTCGGAAATGAGGCGATTGCCCGCGGAGCATACGAGGCGGGAGTGAAGGTTTCTTCCGCATATCCGGGAACTCCGAGTACTGAGATCAGTGAATATCTTGTCCAGTACAGGGATGATGTATATGAAGAATGGGCACCGAACGAGAAGGTGGCTACAGAGGTAGCGGTCGGTGCAAGTATCGCAGGTGTACGTTCTATGGCCTGTATGAAGCACGTAGGTCTGAATGTGGCAGCAGATCCGCTCTATTCAGTATCTTATATGGGAGTAAACGGTGGACTTGTTCTTGTTGTTGCGGATGATCCGGGACTTTACAGCTCTCAGAACGAGCAGGATACAAGAATGGTTGCAAGAGCAGCACAGATCCCGGTCATCGAACCGTCCGACAGTGCCGAGGCAAAAGATTTCTTTAAGGTAGCTTTTGAACTCAGCGAGAAGTTTGACCGCCCGTTTATTTTCAGAACGACAACGAGACTGGCACATTCGCAGGGACTGGTTGAGCTTTGTGAGCGTGAAAATGTAGAAGATAAGGAATATGTAAAGAATGTTCAGAAAAAATTGTCATGATGCCAGGGAAATGCAAAGCAGAGACATATCGAAATCGAACGTCTGAACAAGGAGTTGGCAGAGACAGCCAATACTCTTCCAATCAATAAAGTTGAAATGAACGATACAAAGATCGGAGTTATTACCAGCGGAATCCCGTATCAGTATGTAAAAGAAGCATTGCCGGAGGCTTCTGTACTGAAGCTGGGAATGGTGAATCCGCTCCCAAGAAAGCTGATCGAGGACTTTGCAGAAAAAGTTGATACACTCTATATTGTAGAGGAACTGGATCCGGTGATCGAGACGCAGGTAAAATCCTGGGGGATCCAGGCAATCGGCAAGGAGATCTTTACGGTACAGGGCGAATACAGTGCCAATATGCTCCGTAAAGCGATCCTGAAGCAGGAATTGGAACTGAAAGAGTCTGCAAAAGCACCGGGAAGACCGCCAATCCTCTGTCCGGGATGTCCGCACAGAAGTGTATTTTTTGTCCTGAACCGTCTGAAAATGCATGCAGCAGGTGATATCGGATGTTATACATTGGGTGCAGTTGCTCCGCTGAGTGTCATTGATACAACGATGTTATGGGATCAAGACTTTTCGACACTCCACCGGAATGGAAAAGGCCAAAGGGAAAAGAGTATATCAAGAACTGGGTTGCCGTGATCGGTGATTCTACTTTCATGCATACAGGTGTTAATTCACTGATGAATATGGTTTACAACAAAGCGACCGGAACCGTGATCATCATGGATAATTCTACGACAGGAATGACCGGACATCAGGATCACTCCGCAACCGGAAAAACATTGCAGGGAGATCCGACTTATGCCATTGATATTCCGGAATTATGTCATGCAGTCGGAGTGAAGCATGTTCATGTGGTAAATGCGTTTGATATCGAACTGCTTCAGAAGACGATCAAAGAAGAAGTGGCAAGAGATGAAGTTTCCGTCATCATCACAAAGACTCCTTGTGTTCTGCTTGACAAGAGAAAGAAGCCATTGTATCTGGCACATGAAGATCAGTGTAAGAAATGCGGTCTCTGTATGAAGCCGGGGTGTCCGGCCATGACAAAGAATGCAGACGGAAGTGTTCATATTGATGATACGATGTGTACCGGATGCGGGCTGTGCGAGAAACTGTGTAAATTCAATGTGATAGAACTTGTGAAGGAGGGCGAATAAGATGGCAGTAAAAAAATATTATGATCGTCGGTGTCGGTGGACAGGGAACCCTTCTCACGAGCAGAATCCTCGGAGGTCTGACGATCGCAGGTGGCTATGACGTCAAACTTTCGGAAGTACACGGTATGGCACAGAGAGGCGGAAGTGTTGTAACATTTGTCCGTTATGGCGACAAGGTCGCAGAGCCGATCGTAGAAGAGGGACAGGCAGATGTTCTGATCGCATTTGAGAGACTGGAGGCACTCCGTTATGCACATTTCCTGAAAAAGGATGGTGTGCTGATTGTGAATGACTGGAGGATTGATCCGATGCCGGTGGTGATCGGAAATGCAGAATATCCGGATCATATCATTGAGGATCTGGAAAAGGAATACAAAGTTTATAAAGTAGATGCCACAGAAGAATCCAGAAAGCTGGGTAATCCTCGTGTCTTTAATCTGATCGTCCTTGGAATTGCCGCACAGCATATGGATTTCACAAAAGAACAGTGGTATGAAGTAATTGAAAAGACTGTACCTCCGAAGACGATTGAGATCAATAAAAAAGGCATTTGAGGTTGGATTTAATCTTTAAATATATATGCAGGGAAAGGAGAAAAAAACGATGATCAGACAGCTTTCAGTATTTGTGGAAAACCAGCCGGGGAGTATGATGAGAGTGACTTCTGTACTGACAGAAAGCCATATTAATATCCGGGCGATCTCCACATTTGATACACCGGAATTTGGGATCATGCGTCTGGTAGTAGATGAGCCGGAGTGTGCAAAAGAAAGTCTGACAGCAAAAGGGTTTGTTACAAGGATCACGGAAGTAGTCGGGGCTGAGCTTAAGGATGAAAAAGGCAACCTGAACCGGATGCTTACGATCCTTGCAGATGGAGAGATCAATGTAAATTATATTTATTCGTTTGTGATCCGCGAGGGAAAAGCACCGGTGATCGTATTCCATACGGATGATTTTGACAAGGCACAGAAAGTCCTGGAGAAGGCAGATGTGAAACTGGTAGAGGAAGAAGATTTATAGAAAAAGGAGAAGCGAAGATGGCGGCAGTATCATTAGAAAATTGGGAAGAACGGATCCGGGATCCCAAAGTGGAATGTATGAGCAGTGACGAGATGGCAGCACTGCAGAGCAAGCGTCTTGTAGATGTGGTAAAAAGAGTATATGACCATGTGGATTTTTACCATAAAAAAATGAAAGAGACCGGTGTAGAGCCGGGGGATATCCGCTCCATTGACAGAAATGTGATAGAACGTTTTGATAGATACTGTAATCCCTGAAACAGACAGGGAGAGCGCCCGCTTCACTATGGAGATGGCGTACCGTTTAAATTTGAAGAGTGAATGCGAGGGAAAAAGGTAAAACGTGCCTGCGTTAAATGTGATGATAAAGCCTGCGTCAGCCTCCGGATGCTTGGGCGGCACCAGAAGGTTGACGCACATCGGGGGAATAGCCGCGCGGCTCGCGGCACATCAGCATGCGGATCTGGTCGTCGTTTTTCTCCAGCCACTTCATCTGCTCATATACGGTGTTGCCCGGGATGTGCGGCACGCCGCCGGTGATGACGCGCATCGGCTCGCCGGAATGCGTTTCCACGGTTGTAAAAATTCCTTTTAAAGCTCATATTCTGCCTCCATCCTGCATGGTTTCATGCCTTTTGTCACCCTTACCCTATCAAATTGCGACCGGAAATGCAATTTGCAGACTGAACGAAACCGCAGCGCGTATTTTTCCGCTTTTTTACAGAGGGTTTTGGAAAAGCGGATACCCATAAAGCGCTTGCTGGTCTGCTTTTTGCGTATACCATGTCCGGGGCAAATCCCGCCGCATTGACATTTATTTTGCCGGTATTTATAATGGTAGCAGGTAAACAAGCGGAAAATGGCGGGCATCAGGCATGAAGCATC
>ENA-OQHD01000198-OQHD01000198.1-human-gut-metagenome-genome-assembly--contig:-NODE-198-length-25477-cov-3.274162_pt1 | contig 25477 bp, 44 predicted proteins | sample MGYA00242560_ERZ504711 | MGnify/ENA primary metagenome ERZ504711 (study PRJEB26092, sample SAMD00036198) | human gut metagenome | host: Homo sapiens | study: EMG produced TPA metagenomics assembly of...
GCCGGCTCCTGCCACGCATCCGCCCGGACAGGCCATGCCTTCGAGAAGATAACCGTTGTACTTTCCGGCCTTTGCCATTGTCAGCAGTTTCCGGCATTCCTTCAGACTTCTGCATTTGCCATCTGATTTCGCGGTCCGGTATTTTTCACGGATTACATTTTCCACAGATTTTTGCAACGCCGCCGGAGACAGCAAAGTTTCTTCCGTCCACCGATGCATCGCTGACGCCGTCCGGATCTTCCTCAAGTGCACTCACATCTACCTGGCGCGCATCGAAAATGCCCGACATCTCTTCAAACGTCAGAACGAAGTCCACCTCACTGCGGACAGACCGGCGCATGGCCTCCAGATTTTTTCGCCGCACACGGTCCGACAAAGACAACCTTCGCATTCGGATTGTGTTTCTTGATCAGACGCGCCGTCAGCGTCATCGGGGTCAGTGCCATCGAGATACAGCTTGCGTAATCCGGGAACAGTTTCTTCGCCATTACAGACCAGGCCGGACAGCAGGATGTCGCCATAAACGGCAGTTTCTCCGGAACTTCGTTCACAAAATCCTCTGCCTCCTGTGCCGCACAGAGATCCGCTCCGATCGCAACTTCAAAGACATCCGCAAAACCGAGCTTTTTCATCGCCGCACGCAGTTTTCCAGGCGTTACTTTCGGTCCGAACTGGCCGACAAACGCCGGTGCCAGCGCTGCATAGACGCGCTCTCCCGACTGGATCGCACGGATTACCTGGAAGATCTGGGATTTGTCCGAAATAGCGCCGAACGGGCAGTTGACGAGACACTGGCCGCAGGATACACATTTCTCGTAATCGATATCCGCTTTTCCGTTCTCATCTGAACCGATGGCATCCATTCCGCAGGCTCTCGCACACGGACGCTCCTGAATGATAATAGCCTGGTATCCGCATACCTTGGCACACTGACCACATTTGACGCATTTATCCTGATCAATATAGGATCGTCCATTGGTGCGGTCCAGCGTAATGGCCTTTTTCGGACAGACTTCCACGCACGGATGTGCAAGACACCCCTGACATCCCTCCGTGATCAGAACCCGTTTTTCATGACAGGCGTTGCATGCAAATTTGATGACATTAATGAGCGGCGGTGTATAATACGTCTCCGCCTGGTCCGCCAGTTTGATATTGTCCGAGATCGGGGCGTGCTCTGCCGCGCTTCTGCACGGAAGTCCCATTGCAAGGCGAAGCCGCTCTCCTACAATCGCCCGCTCCAGAAACACATCATTTCTAAAATTTCCGACCTCGCCGGGAATTACACGGTAAGGAATTTCCTCGATCGTCTTTTCCACCGGGAGTCCACGTCATACGCCATTTTTGCAACTTCCGTAAAAATGGCATGGCGGATTTCCTGAATTCTTGTTTCTACTCCTCTCATTCTTTCTTCCTCCTGCTGTATTTTCCTCCGCATCTTTTCAGTTAAAATTATTCCGCTTTCTATTACTATACTTGATTTCGAAAGTATTGTCATCTTTTTCCCGTAATTTTTGCTGAAAAATTTCGGTCTGCACAAAAAAGAACCTGCCGTCTCTGTATCATTTCACAGAAGTGACAGGTTTCTTATTTTTACCGCTCCCAGAGATCCGGGGCGAGTTCGTCGTTTTTTCATACGCTGCATCAGTTCATCCACAGCCTGTTTCGGGTTTTTGTTTTCAAACAGAACCTGATTGACTGCCTGAATGATCGGCGTTTCGATTCCGAAATTTTTCTGACAAGGTAAGCCCCGCTTTTGCGGAATAGACACCTTCAACAATCATTTGAACCTCATCCATCGCCTGCTGCATTGTTCTTCCCTGACCGATCAGATATCCTGCTTTCCTGTTCCGGCTGTGTACGGACGCACACGTTACAATCAGGTCACCGATGCCGGAAAGGCCATAGAAGGTTTCCGCATGGGCACCCATCGCCGTGCCGAGCCGTGCAATTTCCGCGATCCCGCGGGTAATCAGAGCCGCTTTCGTATTGTCGCCGTAGCCAAGACCATCCGCCGTTCCGGCTGCCAGTGCGATGACAATTTTTCAGAGCTCCGCCAAGTTCAATTCCCGTGATGTCCGGGCTTGTGTAAACGCGGAAGACCGGGCTCATGAACACATTCTGCACATACAGTGCGCTCTCGCGGTCATGCGCGCCGACAACGATCGTGGTCGGCAGGCCGCGGCCGACCTCCTCTGCATGGCTCGGTCCGGAGAGAACAACGACATTCGTTCCCGGCACTTCCTCCTCGATGATCTGAGACATCGTCATCAGGGTATCGGCTTCCACGCCTTTTGCCACATTGACGATGAGCTGGCCGTCCGGAATATCCGCCGCATACTTTTTACATGTGGTTCGCACGTACGGGGATGCTTTTGCCATCACAAGGATGTCCTGTCCGGAAAGGGAGCCGCGCACATCGCAGGTGAACTTCATTTCATCCGGCAGTTTTACGCCCGGAAGCTTCGTCAGATGCTCTCTGTGTTCCTTTAAGCTCTCAATTTCCTTTTCATTTTCCGAGCAGATCGTCACGTCATGCCCGTTGTTGCAGAGCAGGAGGCCGAGGGCGGTTCCCCAGCTTCCTGCTCCGATGATACTAATCTTTGCCATATTTTATTTCTCCGACTTTTTGGATAAATACGTTTTCCGCTCTGTTCCCGCGATGAGGCGCTTGATGTTTGCACGGTGCTCCCAGAAGGCAAGCACGGCAAGAAGTGCGATCACCACGTACATCTCATAGAGATACGGCGGTTCCAGCGCAAAGCAGCCCGCCTGTCCCATGATAACGGCCATCGCAAAAAATGACAACGTAAACCATCATGGAACCGAGGGAAACATAGTGTGTTACTGCAAGATTCAGGAAAAATCAGCGCTGCACAGACCAGCGTGATTCTCCAGTCAAACGAGATAATCAGACCCGCGGTTGCAGCGATTCCTTTTCCGCCGCGGAAGCCTAAGTAAAACGGGAAGTTGTGGCCGAGAATCGTTCCGGCCGCAGCATACACCGTCAGCAGTTTCAGCAGTTCCGGGTGCGATGCACCGAAGATCAGGCGTACCGTCAGGACCGCCAGAATGCATTTGATGCAGTCGCCGGCAAGCGTGATGGCGCCTGCTTTTTTCCCTAAAGTCCGGAGCGCGTTGGTCGTTCCTGCGTTTCCGCTGCCGTGTTCCCGGATATCAATTCCCTTCGTCCTTCCATAAATATATGAGGTCTGAAAAATGGCCAAATGCGTATCCGATCAAAAGGCATATGATCCGTACCATAACTCTTTACTGCTCCTTCTCTTTTCGTTCTCTGATGATGAATTTCAGCGGTGTGCCGCGGAAGCCGAACGACTCTCTGATTTTATTCTCCAGATATCGAACATAGGAGAAATGCATCAGTTCTTTGTCGTTGACGAAAATAACAAATGTCGGCGGTTTGACCGAAACCTGTGTCATGTAGTAGATTTTCAGTCGTTTTCCACGGTCTGACGGCGGCTGCTGCATTGCCATTGCCTCGGTCAGAATCTCGTTCAGGACACCGGTCTGTACGCGCAGGTTCTGGTACTGCAGAACCATGTCGATCGTCTCGAACAGCTTCGGAAGACGCTGTCCTGTCTTCGCAGAGATGAACAAAAGCTCTGCGTACGGCATGTAAGCCAATGTATTTCTTACTTTTTCGGTAAAGCGGTAGATCGTCTTGTCATCTTTTTCCAAAGGCATCCCATTTATTTACCGCAATGATCATACCTTTTCCACGCTCATGGGCGATACCGGCAATTTTTGGCATCCTGCTCGGTGACGCCCTCGGTTGCATCGATCAGAAGAACAACGACATCTGCGCGCTCTACGGCAGATACTGTACGGATGATGCTGTACCGCTCCAGCTCCTCTTTGATCTTGTTTTTCTTTCGAAGGCCTGCGGTATCGATGAAAAATATATTCATTTCCATTGTGCATGATCGTGGTATCGATCGCATCGCGCGTCGTTCCGGCGATGTCGGATACGATGACACGGTTCGAGCCCAGCAGTTTGTTGACCAGAGAGGATTTTCCGACGTTCGGTTTTCCAACAATGGCGATGCGCGGAATCTCGCTCTCCTCCTCGTTTTCCATCTCCGGATCAAAGTATCCTGTCACCTCATCGAGCATATCGCCGATGCCGAGCTTTCCGGATGCGGAAATGGCGTGCGGCTCTCCGATGCCGAGGTTATAGAATTCATAAACATCCATCATCTGACGGTCAAAGTTATCTACCTTGTTGACAACGAGTACAACCGGCTTGCGGCTTCTTCTGAGCATATCAGCTACTTTTGCATCGGCATCTACAAGTCCCTGACGGACGTCTGTGATGAAGATGATGACATTTGCGGTATCAATGGCGATCTGCGCCTGGTCTCTCATCTGGGAGAGAATGATATCTTTGGATTCCGGCTCAATACCGCCGGTGTCTACCAGCGTAAATTTGTGGTTCAGCCACTCTACGTCGGCATAGATGCGGTCACGGGTTACACCCGGTGTGTCTTTTACAATCGAAATATTGTCTCCGGCTAATACATTAAACAGGGTGGATTTACCCACGTTCGGCCGGCCCACAATTGCTACAATCGGCTTGCTCATACATTGTTCTCCTTCTGTGTATCATCTCCTGGTTTTCCTCCACAACGGCTTTCACCAGGTCGCTGCCCGGCTCATCGATAATCTGTACCGGTGTTTTCAGGCGCTCTTCCACCTCTTCCACCGTCACATCATCGAGAAAGACGTTTTTTCCCGAACGGAGCATGTTGCACGGAAGCAGCAGGCAGTCGCCAAGATCTCTTCCCTCTAACTGCTCCATCAGATCCTTTCCGGTAATCAGACCGGATACGGTAATGGATTCTCCAAAGAAATAGTTGATAATCGTGACAACCTCCGCCTGTACATTCGGATATTTTTGCACGAATTTTCTGCATGTGTTTTTCCAACGACGGCGCCGCAGCTTTTCCGGTCGCAATCGTTACATGGCGGTGACGGTCATCCCCTTCTCGTTTCGAAAGTTCTTCCGCAACCTCGTCCTCCAGAAGCCGGAGCATTCCCACTCCGTTTTCCAGCTGGATATAGCCATCGTAATTTTCCTCCTCCGGGATCGGCTCTCCCGCCAGCAGATACCATTCATCACCAGCATGGATAAAGTGAAGTCCCCACTGTTCATACAGCTTTTTCTGCCATTTGTGAATCGTGGCAAGAACTTCTTTTGCATCCTCCCTGGTAAACGGTTCCAGAGGCGCCAGTCCGTCGCGGTATTTCGAAAGTCCGACCGGGACAACCGAAACACTTTTCAGATGCGGCAGATATTTTGACAGATCCGAAATACTGCGCTCCAGCTCTGCGCCGTCGTTGTATCCCTTGCAGAGCACAATCTGTCCATTCATCTCGATTCCCGCCTCGTAAAGGCGCTGGACCTTCGGAAAGATATTGCCCGCAAAACGGTTGTGCAGCATTTTGCAGCGGAGCTCCGGGTTCGTTGTCTGGAACGAAATATTGATCGGTGCCAGATGGTAGCGGATAATCCGGTCGATATCGTGGTCGCTCATGTTGGTCAGTGTAATATAGTTTCCCTGCAGGAAGGACAGACGCGAATCGTCATCCTTAAAATACAAGGTGGGACGCATTCCCGGCGGCATCTGATCGATGAAGCAGAAAATGCAGTTGTTGCTGCAGGAACGGTACTGATCCATGAACTCGTTCTCGAATGTGATGCCGATTTCCTCGTCATACTCTTTTTCGATTTCCAGGTCCCATTCCTCGCCGTCCTTTTTCCGGATCGTGAGTTCCAGATACGTGTCGTTGGTCTGGAAGTGGTAATCGAAGACGTCCTCGATAATTTCCCCGTTCACGCGGAGCAGTTCATCTCCCGGTTCGAGTTCCAGTTCTTCGGCAATACTGCCCGGTTCTATTGTCTTGATAATGTGTTTCGTCTTGTTTTTACACAGATCTTACGTTTTGGCCTTTCCATTTACTTCTTTATAACTTCTCTTTGCCCAGTAAAAATGCGTGCTTTTTTTTAGCATACCTTCCGGACATTCATCCATTATAATAACAACAACCTGCACAAAAAGCAAGGATTCTTTCGTTTTTTGCTTGACGCGCCCTTTCCCAAGATGATATAAATAGGAAGTAAATGGTTTGTAAAAAATGTCGATTACTGGAGGTTTGTATGGCTAATTTAGATTTACTTGAAAATTCCATTCCGGTTGCTCCGTTAAAGCTCGCAGCTCTGCCGGGCAGTATGGAAATGGCTAAAAAAAGTTGATGCGTATCTGGTTCAGTTCCGTAAAGAGCTCGCCGAGCGCCGCAACGGGGTTTCCTTTTCCGGATATTCCGAGGATTCTTTTCTGATTGACTGCGAGTGCCCGCGTTTCGGTTCCGGCGAAGCAAAAGGAAAGATCAACGAATCCGTCCGCGGTGCCGATCTTTACATCCTGGTTGATGTCTGCAACTACAGCATCACCTACAAGGTCTGCGGCTACGAGAACCACATGTCACCGGATGACCATTATCAGGATCTGAAACGTATCATCGCTGCTGCAACAGGAAAAGCACACCGGATCAACGTAATCATGCCTTTCATTTATGAAGGAAGACAGCATAAGCGCACCAAACGTGAGTCTCTCGACTGCGCACTTGCTCTGCAGGAGCTGATGAACATGGGGGTTTCCAACTTTATCACCTTCGACGCACACGATCCTCGTGTCATGAACGCAATTCCGCTCGGCGGCTTTGACAACTTCATGCCAACCTACCAGTTTTTAAAAGCCCTTCTTCGTTCCGTTCCGGATCTGACGATCGACAACGATCATCTGATGATCATCAGCCCGGACGAGGGAGCGATGGCGCGTGCCGTATACTTCTCCAACGTGCTCGGCGTCGATATGGGTATGTTCTATAAGAGAAGAGATTACTCCACCATCGTAAACGGAAAGAACCCGATCGTGGCACATGAGTTCCTCGGCGATTCCGTAGCAGGAAAAGATGTTGTCATCATCGACGATATGATCTCCTCCGGTGAGAGTATGCTCGACGTTGCAAAACAGGTCAAAGAACGCGGCGCGGAACATGTCTTTGTCTGCACCACATTCGGCCTCTTCACCGACGGTCTTGAGAAATTCGACGCTTACTATGAGAAAGGCTATATCAGCAAGGTCATCACCACCGACCTGACCTACCGGACACCGGAACTCGTTTCCCGCCCTTGGTATGAGCCGGCTGAAATGAGCAAATATATGGCAAGCATCATCGATACGCTTAACCACGACGTATCCGTTGCAAAAGTACAGTCTACGACAGAGAAAATCAATAAGCTGCTGGCAAAACACAGATAATCGATTTTGTGTCCGCCGGATGCATACAGCAAAAAAACGGATCTGTTTTTTCCAGGTCCGTTTTTTGATGCTTTCTATTCTGTTTTCGATCCTGTTTTCAGACCAGGGAAAGGAATGCCGCGAGGTTTCCTCTTTTTCCCTTCGATGCACGGTGGGAATACAGGAAATCCGGGTTGCAGCAGGTGCAGAGGTTCGGCAGATGAATCTGCTTCTCCGGCACTCCTGCTGCAAGAAGGATCTGATGATTCGCCTCCCAGAGATTTAACTGGTATTTTCCATCTGGTTTTCCGTAGAACAGTTTCTCATGCAGTGTTTCCGGGAATGCTGCCCGGAACTCTTCGATCACGTCACCGCTCACCTCGTAGCAGTCCTGGCAGATCGACGGGCCGACGGCTGCGATCACATCTTTTGCTTCTGTTCCAAACCGTTCGTGCATCGCATCGAGCGTTGCCTGTCCCATCTTGTGGACCGTTCCACGCCAGCCGGAATGTGAAAGTCCAATTTGCACGGTGCACCGGGTTCGACAAAGTAGAGCGGCACGCAGTCCGCATAGAATGTCGCAAGTACGACGCCCGGCTCGTCAGTGATCATACCGTCAATATCATGAAAAGTCGCGGTCTCTTGTCACGCCGCTGCCGCAGTCTGCTTTCGTCACATAACGGACCTTCGTCGTGTGTGCCTGATCGGAGGTAACAATGTTTTCCACTTCAAACCCCGCCGCCTCACAGAATCTTCTGTAATTCTCCCGCACATTCGCCGGATCGTCGCCGCGCGAAAAGCTGAGATTCATGCTGGAAAGATGTTCCTTACTCACCCCGCCGATCCGTGTGGAAAATGCATGGCGGATGCCCTCAATTTTCTCAATCGCCGGCCAGGTCAGATAGACCACGCCGTTTTCCGCCTCGTTGACATGCATCGTTTTTTTATCGTTTTGTTTCCATTGAATTGGTATCATAAAAACTCCCTTCCTACCAGCCGCTCCCCTGATAATAAAAACGCGTTCGCATAGACGCGGATCTCCTCCGGTGTCTCTGCCACGACGTCGAAACGGCAGGGCACATCCATCGGGATCTGGTGGAGCATGCGGTAGTAATCTGCTGTTTTTGAAATTTTCTTCTGTTTCTTTCCATCCACGGCGCTTGTCGGGTCTCCGGCTGTCCGGCCGGTGCGGTATTTTACTTCGATAAAAATGTATGTGTCGTCCTGTTTTGCGATCAGGTCGATCTCACCGAAGCGGCACCGGAAATTCCGCACCAGGATGTGATATCCCAGACTTTCCAGATATTCTGCCGCACGGCTCTCCTGTCTCGTTCCTACTTCCCGCTGGTTCAAATGCGATACCCTCTCCTTTTTTGATGCGGTGCCTTTACACGAAATGGCCGATAAACGACTGCCGGTGGATCGGTGACGGGCCGATTTCTTTTAAAGCAGCGATATGCTCTGCCGAACCGTAGCCCTTGTTCGATGCAAAACCGTAGCCCGGAAGCACCTTGTCGTACTCTTCCATCAGGCGGTCCCTTGTCACCTTCGCAACAATACTTGCCGCCGCAATCGAAACACTCTTGGCATCTCCCTTGATGATCGGCACCTGGCGGATGTCCACCTGCGGGATTTTCACCGCATCGTTTAAGAGTACATCCGGCTTCACGGAAAGCTTGCTGATAGCCTCCCGCATCGCCTCGTACGTTGCCTGTAAAATATTGATCTCGTCGATCCGCGCCGGGGAGGCATAGCCGATGCCGACGGCCACTGCCTCGCGCATGATCACATCGTACAGCTCGTCGCGATTTTTTGGCCGTCAGCTGCTTGGAATCGTTCAGATACAGGATTTTACTGTCACGCGGCAGAATGACCGCACCTGCGACCACAGGGCCCGCCAGAGGGCCTCTTCCGACCTCGTCGATGCCGCAGATCCAGCCAAGATCCTCATATTTGTGCTCGTAGATCTTCATCTGTTCCGTGCGCTCGCGCTCATTTTTTAAGGCCTCTTCCTGTTTCTGGTATTTTTGAATCAGATTTTGTACGCCGGCACGGGAATCCTCTTCATATTCCAGATAAAGGGCGGGCAGCTCCGTCTCCAAAGCTGCCGCGAAAAATTTCCCGTATGGCGGATATCGATTGCTTTTTTCTCTGTCATCGTTGTTCTCCGCATTTTTTATTTTGATAAATCCATTTATTCCGGTTTTTCCAGCGTGATTCTGCCGAGCTTTCCGCTCCGGAAATCATCCATCAGAAGCCGTGCTGCTTTTTCGTAATCGAGCTCATTTCCCTTTTTCAGGCATCCGCGCACACGCGCAATCTCACCCAGGATTTCCACACGATCCGTCACACCTTCAAAGCCAAAGCGTTTCTCCAGCGTTCCCGGGTACTCTGCCGTCAGATAATCGATGACGGACAGCGCCAGCTCCTCCACGTTCAGGATCTCATCGTTGATGGAACCGATCATCGCAAGATGCAGTCCCACCTGCTGGTCCTCAAACTTCGGCCACAGGATACCAGGTGTGTCCAGAAGCTCCAGCTGTTTGCTCAGACGGATCCATTGTTTTCCCTTCGTGACGCCCGGTTTGTTTCCGGTCTTCGCACAGGCTCTGCCCGCATACGCATTGATAAATGTCGATTTTCCGACGTTCGGAATACCGACAACCATCGCGCGGACCGGACGGTTCAGGATGCCGCGTTTGCGGTCGCGCTCGATTTTCTCTTTGCAGGCCTCCTGTACGGCGCTGTTGATCGCTTTCATGCCGGCTCCGGAACGGGAATTGACCTTCACAACAGAATATCCCTTTCCCTTGAAATATTCCATCCAGGCATCGTTTCCGCGCTCATCGGCAAGGTCCGATTTGTTCAGCAGGATCAGCCGTGCTTTGTTCTTTCCAAGTTCATCTATATCCGGGTTGCGGCTCGCTGCAGGAACTCTCGCATCGACCAGCTCAATCATCAGGTCGATGAGCTTTAAGTCTTCCTGCATCTGTCTGCGGGCCTTCGTCATATGACCCGGGTACCACTGATAATTCATGTTTCTTCTCCTTCTATGCTGCGTTTACACGAAACCGATTTTCTTCCACGGCGAAATCGTAAACCAGAGCTTTCCGACAATGCAGTCCGAATCCACGAGTCCCATGCCGTTGTGGCGGCTGTCCTCGCTGTTGTTCCGGTTGTCGCCGAGTACAAAGTACTGTCCCTTCCCGACCGTGATCGGCTCGGAGGCAAGTCCCGCGTTTGTGATGGCCGGAAATTCATCTTTTTCATTATAGACTTCCCCGTTGATGAGGATCTGCCCGTCTTTGATCTGTACCGTCTCGCCCGGCAGCGCAATCACACGCTTGATGTGGATGCTCGCCTTCTTGTCCTCACTCGTCCGGAACGCGATGATATCCCCGCGTTTCGGAGAACTTAAGCGGTACCAGGCGGAGTCCATCAGCACACGCTCCCCCGGCACGAGAGTCGGCTCCATCGAGCCCTCCTGCACCACGACACTTCTGCAGAAAAAACCAGGAAAATGCCGCCGCAAGAAGAATCGCTGCGATGATTTCCAGATTCCATACAAGCATGGAACGGATCTTTTTCTTGTAGAAATATTCTTTTACATATCTGGTATTCATACCCATAGTGTAATTCTCCGTAAGACAAAACCGGAGAAACACAATTGCTCATGTTCCTCCGGCCATCCTTTTAACGACTTATTATTTTACCAGCTCTTTCACTTTCGCTGCTTTACCAACACGGTCTCTTAAGTAGTTCAGTTTCGCACGTCTTACTTTACCACGTCTGATAACTTCTACTTTCTCAACGTTCGGAGAGTGTACCGGCCATGTTTTCTCAACGCCTACGCCGTTAGAGCTCTTACGAACAGTGAAGGTCTCTTTGCTTCCGCCGCCCTGTCTTTTCAGGACAACGCCTTCGAATACCTGGATACGCTCGCGGTTACCCTCTTTGATTTTACCGTAAACTTTAACGGTATCACCAACGCGGAACTCCGGTGCTTCTGCTTTTAACTGTGCATCTTCGATTTTCTTAATAATGTCGTTCATTTCTTTATCTCCTTTTTTTACCCTGGATGTTCTTAATGCCTTTTTGCAACAGCGGACCATCTCTTTACTCACAACAAGATACATTATACTATAATGCATCCGCAGATGCAAGTATTTTTTTCACTTTCCATTCGCCGCTGTACAGCAGACTGCGAAGCGCGAAAGAAAACCGCTGCAGGCCGTCCGCGGACGGTATGCCGGTAAGCCGTGCGACCAGACGGAAACCGTTTTTTTCCAGCTGCTCTTCGAGTTTTTCTTCCTCTTCCGAGAATCCGTCCGGGCACAAAAACACCAGCGGTGTTTCTTTTCCGGCAAAGCTGCGGATATACTCGCTCTTTGCTTTCATACCCTCCTCAAGCGTTCCCGGAAGCTGCAGAATCAGCAGATCATGGTCATCAAACAGATTTTTCTGTTTCCGGATCTTCTTTCGTCCGAGATCAAGGCTTACACCATAGCGTGTCATGCCTGCCAAAAGATCGTGCGCCCAGGCAGACGATTCCTCTTTTTCATTGCATGCGCAGGAAATCTGGAATGCATTTTCCAGAAGGTCCGGCCGCCGCTCGGCTGTCCGCACCAGAGAGGCCTCATGGCGCCATGCTTCGATCTTTTTGTGGTCACCGGAAAGAAGCACCTCCGGAACCTTTTTTCTCGTGCCATGTCTCCGGTCTTGTGTAATGCGGATACTCAAGCAAGTTGTCCTGCAGTGACTCAAACTGCGAAGATTCCTCGTTGCTTAAGACACCCGGCACAAACCGTGATACCGCATCCACCAGCACCATTGCACCGAGTTCTCCGCCTGTTAAAACATAATCCCCGATCGAGATATAGTCCGTTACTACTTCCTGCAGTACGCGGTCATCGATGCCCTCATAGTGGCCGCAGAGCAGCACAAGATCGTCCTCAAGCGCCAGCTCTTCCACCATCGTCTGGTTCAGTACTTTTCCCTGCGGTGTCAGATAGACCGTGCGCGGCTTTTTCCCGATCTTTTCGGCTACCGACTGGTAGGCGCGGAACACCGGCTCCGCCTCCATGACCATGCCCGCACCGCCGCCGTACGGGTAATCGTCCACGCGGTTGAATTTATTTGCTGAAAATTCCCGGATATTCGTCGTCTCGAGGGAAATATAGCCGTTGTTGATGGCTCTTCCGAGGATGCTGGTGTGCAGCCCCTGCTCGATCATCTCCGGGAACAGCGTCAGAATATGATATTTCATCGTTCTTTACTCTCTTTATCAGTCAATCAGGCCCGGAAGAAGGTGAATCGTCATCTTCTGCTCATCCAGGTCCACATCCAGAATGCAGTCATGGATCGCCGGAATCAGAACCTCTCCGTGCTCTTTCGAATCTACAATATAGACGTCGTTCGCACCGGTCTCCATCACATCGCGGAGCGTGCCGAACAGTTCGCCGTCCTCGGTGTACATCTGCATTCCCTGCAGGTCTGCGATATAGTATTCGTCCTCTTCCAGCGGAATGGCATCCTCTCTCGTCACATAGAGGCTGCAGCCTTTATACCGTTCGATATCGTTGATGTTGTCAATTCCTTTGAATTTTACAATGGCAAGCTGTTTGAAAAAATCGCACGCCAGTTACATGGAGTTCTTTTTTTTGCTTTTCCTGTATCGAGAAAAACGCGGTCCAGAGAAAGAAAACGCTCCGGATCTGTCGTCGGGTATACCTTTACCTCACCGCGTACGCCGTGGGTTGTGGTAATTACGCCAATCTGCAAATATTCTTCCATTCAAAAACCCTTTCCAACCAGTTCTACTGTGTATTGCGACTTGAGAAACACGCTTTGCGAGTTTCTCAAGTTATCGCGGCAGTCGCCAAGGTCCCGTGCAAGCACGGACTTTGTCTCGTTGCCCGCGTAAAGAAAGGAACCGGCAACAACTGTCGGTTCCTTTTCCTATCTTTTACTTACTGTAAAATTTCTACGACAACTTTTCTGTCGCTCTTTGAGGAAGCTGCTTTTACAACCGTACGGATTGCTTTCGCAATGCGTCCCTGACGTCCGATGACTTTTCCCATATCTGACGGATCTACTTTGAGTTCCAGCAGAAGGTCATCACCGCTGACGGTTTCTGTCACAACTACCTCAGATGGATGATCAACCAGAGATTTTGCAATTACTTCGATAAGTTCTTTCATTACAAGATACCCCCGTATGAATTATTTCTCGATACCAGCCTGTTTTAAGAGTTTGGCAACGATTTCGGTCGGCTGTGCGCCGTTAGCCAGCCATTTTTTAGCAGCCTCCTCGTTGAAGCTGATTGCGCTCGGCTCGCGGTTCGGATCGTAAGTTCCGATCTCCTCGATGAAACGTCCGTCTCTTGGGGATCTGGAATCTGCTACAACGATTCTATAAAAAGGAGCTTTCTTCTGTCCCATTCTTCTTAACTCATTTTTACTGCCATTTTCTTTACCTCCATTGTAAATTCATGTATTTATTTATATTTTTTCTTTTATGCTAAAAGGGAAGTTTGAATCCTCCTCTTTTACCACCCTTACCGACCATTCCGGTCATCTGTTTCATCATTTTTCTTGACTGTTCAAACTGTTTGATGAAACGGTTTACCTCCGCGATGTCAACACCGGCGCCTTTTGCAATTCTCTGCTTTCTCGACGGATTGATGAGATCCGGGTTTTCTCTTTCCTTTGGCGTCATAGAAAGTACAATAGCTTCCTTTCTTGCCATGTCATTTTTCATCCACCATGCTCTCAAGATCCTGGCCCTTCATCTTTGCGCCGACGCCCGGAAGCATATTCAGGATGCTGGAGATGCCGCCCATATTGCGCATCTGCTCCATGGAATCCAGATAATCGTTGAAGTCGAACTGCGCCTTCTTCATCTTCTGTTCCATGGCTTTTGCTTTTTCTTCGTCGATGTTTGCCTGCGCTTTTTCAATCAGGCTCATCACATCGCCCATGCCGAGGATACGGGACGCCATACGGTCCGGATAAAACTGCTCCAGATCCGAAAGCTTTTCGCCCATGCCGACATAGAGAATTGGTTTGCCGGAAACTGCACGGATTGAAAGTGCCGCACCGCCTCTGGTGTCACCATCTAATTTTGTAAGTACTACACCGTCGATGCCGACTTTATTGCTGAACATCTCGGCCACATTGACTGCGTCCTGTCCGGTCATAGCGTCTACTACCAAAATGGGTCTGATCCACAGGAACAGCCGCTTTGATATCCTGTAACTCCTGCATCATCTCTTCATCGATGTGCAGACGGCCTGCGGTATCCAGAATCAATACGTTAAAGCCGTTTGTCTTTGCATGCACCAGCGCTGCCTTTGCGATATCCACCGGACGGTTTTTATCTCCCATGGCGAACACTTCCACGCCCTGCTTTTCTCCGTTGACCTGCAGCTGTTTGATCGCTGCCGGGCGGTATACGTCGCAGGCTGCAAGGAGAGGTTTTCTTCCCTTGGCTTTTAACTTTCCTGCAATCTTTGCGGTTGTGGTTGTTTTACCGGCTCCCTGAAGACCTGCCATCATAATAATGGTAACTTCACTCGCCGGGCGCAGTGCGATTTCCGTTGTCTCGGAACCCATCAGCTTAACCAGCTCGTCATTTACGATTTTAATGACCATCTGACCCGGATTCAGTCCGTTCATGACGTCCTGTCCGACTGCCTGCTCCTGTACGGATTTGATAAACTGTTTTACTACTTTGAAGCTGACATCCGCCTCGAGAAGTGCCATTTTTACTTCCTTCAGCGCAGTCTTTACATCCGCCTCGGTCAGGCGGCCCTTGCTTCTGAGATTTTTGAAAACATTCTGGAGTTTCTCGGTTAAACTTTCAAATGCCATGCTCAAAGCTCCTCTAATATATCCGATGCAATTGCTGCAATCCGCTGCATCACATCTTCTTTCGGGGTATCACCAGAAGGATCTGTCAGCTTTCGGATCTCGTTTACATTCTCCCGGATCTGCACAAAGCGTTGTACCAGATGAAGCTTTTCTTCATACTCTTCCAGTGTCTTGTTGCAGCGTCTGACCAGATCGTGAACTCCCTGGCGGGAAATGCCCCGCGCTGCCGCAACCTCGCTCAGGGAAAAAATCGTTGAGCACCACGTCCTCATATACCTGACGCTGATGTTCAGTCAGAAGTTCGCCGTAAAAATCATACAGTAATGTCTGTTCCAATATTTTTTCCATTGCGATCACCTTGGTTATCATACACGAAATGATGCTGGGTGTCAAGTGTTTTTTCTTGACAGTTTTAAAATTTTTCTGATCCGTTTCAAAAGCCGCAGAAAAGGCGCATTTTCCGCGATTTTTTTCGCAGAAAACACGCCCCTTATAAAGACTTTTGTATACCTACTGCAGCTCCGCAATCCTCGTCACAGCCACATAAATCGACTGGATTTTGTACCACGTCGGATAATCCACAATGCCGGAAACCGGCAGGCCGAACAGCCGCTGGAACGCTTCGACGGCGTCCTGCGTCTCTTCATCGAAATAGCCATTTTCATAGACCGTCGGAATCGATGAATACACCTCCGCAATCACGTTCAGCTGCTCCTGCATCTGCAGTACCTTGTTCCCGGACGAGCCGATGGTGAGGTCATACCCCGGCCAGGAGGACGGGATGCCGGAAATCTCCTCCGCCGTGTTGATATACATATTGTCTCCATAATAATTGCGGAGAATCTGAATCGTTGAATACCCTTGGTCCGCCAGGTTTTTTGGACCCCCACTGGCTCATCCAGTTCGGGCAGCTCACACGGTTTCCGTCACAGTACTGCGTCAGAATCGGCTGTTTCACATTCGGGCGCGACAGGTAATCAGCAAAAATCTCATCGACCACAAGGGAAATGCTGTCGAAAATATTCCTGCCGTAAATCCATTTGTGATCGTAGGCCGTCGACGAAGTGATCGTAAAATCGTATCCCTTGTTGCGGTACCATTCTGTATAGACACGGTTCAGCGTAAATGACATGATTGCGAGGATATTCGCCCGGATCGCCGCATCCGGCCATGTTGCATAGATTTCCGAGCACGCCACGTTTTTGATGTAGTCGCGGTACCGCACATAATAGTCGCGTGCCGTGCTGTCGGTCGGCGCTCCGTCGTGGACGATGATATACTCCGGGATCACGACACGGGACAGCACAATCTCACCGCTCTCCCTCGTCGGCTTGATCTCACTTTCCGGAATTTTCGCCGGATATTCGCCGAACAACGTATGGTCCGGGATCGTCACATCCGCAAACGCTGCGCCCTCTGCCAGTTTGAGGTCCACCTGCTGGACGGACTGTTCTCCTGAAAGAAGCTCGGAGCCCGTCACTTCAACCAGTTCATACCCTTCCGCCTCCACTTTCACCGTATATTCGGAATACGGCTGATTCACATTCGGTTCCAGACTGTACTCGAGCGGCGGCGTCGCCAGATCCAGCGTCTCCGTTCTGCCGTCCCCGTCGGTAATCAGCTCCTCGATCACATTCTGCGGATCTCCCGTATACGAAACCGTCACCCGCGCCCCGGAAACAGGCCGCGCCTGGATTCTTGTATTTACCCGGATTTCCAGCCGCCCGCGGTCAGTCATTTCCTGCTGCATACGCAAATTTTTCATGAAAAAAAGCCCCCATATCCTGCACTCCTTTTATGGTATGCAGAATATGAGGCTTTGTTGCTTTTCATTTTTCGATTTACAGGATCCGCTGGACGTCGTGGATCATGACGTAGACCATCAACGCCATCAGAAGCACCAGGCCCGCGAAGTGAACCATACCCTCCAGGTCTCGCCGGATTGGTTTTCTGCGGATGGCTTCTATGATCAGAAAGACAAGCCGTCCGCCGTCGAGTGCCGGGAGCGGCAGCAGGTTCATGACGCCAAGGTTTGATGACAGCAGAATCACCATGTTCAGCATCGTCATCACCGTAACCAGAACGCCCTGCGATTTTACATCATCATAGGCGGTTCCGATCGCATCCACCACGCCGACCGGGCCGGAAAGATCGTTCACAGAATACTGTCCGGTGATCAGCATACTGACACTGTCAATGACGGTGCGCACCCAGTATTTGATCTCCAGCACGCTGTATTTCAGCACGCCGATCGGGGACTGTTTCTCCCGGAGCTGATACGAAAACTGTACATTCGCATACGTATTTTCAACCGGTGTCACCGTAATCTCTTTCGTCTTTCCGCTGTGCTCATACTCCAGCGTCACAGCGCTTCCATCGAAAGGATGCTCTGTCTGGTAAGCAGTAAAATCTGCCACACAGGTGATCGGCGCTCCGTTGATCGATACGAGCAGGTCGCCCGCGACAACACCCGCAGCGGCAAGCGGCATATTCTGCTGCACATACGTGAATTCCATGCCGCGGTCACAGTCATCGTAGTTAAAGCCCATCATATACCGCGTTGTCACCGTCGGTTCATATGTGATCGTTTTCATTTTCCCCGTCGGCCTTTTTAACCTCCAGCGTAATCTCATCCGTCGGCACACCCCGTACCGTCATCACAGAGTTCAGCTCTTTTCCGATGGAAATATGTCTTCCTTCATAGGAAGTGATGATATCTCCCGCTTCCAGGCCTGCCTCTGCCTCCGGCGAACCGTCTGCCACTTCTGTGACGCGCGCCGGGGAACTTCCCGCGTAACTGATCACAAATATTGCGCAGAAAAATGCCAGAATCATGTTGAACACCGGTCCCGCCGCAACGACGGAAATTCTTGCCCACACGGATTTGCTGTTAAAGGTTCCTTCCCCCTCCTCTTCACCGTCCTCGCCGAGCATCTGGCACGCACCGCCGAAAGGCAGAAGTTTTAAGGAATAGACCGTTCCTCCTTTTTCTGTCTTTACCACCGTCGGGCCAAAGCCGATCGAAAATTCCGTCACGGTAATACCATTCGCTTTCGCCAAAAGGAAAATGCCCCAGCTCATGGATAATGACGGTGATTCCGAAAATGAGTACGGCTATCAGGATTTTTACAATCATGCTGTCTTATTCTCCCATCTTATATCTGTTCGCAATCCATTCATACGTCTCCTGCTCCGCCGCGAGAATCTGCTCCAGCGTCGGATCGGCAATCGTTTTGTGTGCTTCCATTGCACCGGCGATCACGTCGTAAATCTCGAGGAAACGGATCTTCTTCGCGAGGAACAGTGCAATGGCGCGTTCATTTGCCGCATTGAAGACCGTCGGCATGGAGCCGCCCCTCCGGGACGCCTGCATTGCCATCGGAAGGCCGAGGAAGGTATCCATATCCGGTTTTTCAAACGTGATCTGTGTCAGCGCCGCAAAGTCGAGGCGGTCGCCTGCAAGGAAGCGGCGCTCCGGGTAATACAGTGCGTACTGGATCGGCAGTTTCATATCCGGTGTGCCAAGCTGTGCCATGACAGCGCCGTCTTTAAATTCTACCATGGAATGGATAATGCTCTTTGGCTGTACCACAACCTGAATGTGGTCGAGATCAACACCGAACAGCCATTTTGCTTCCATGACTTCCAGTCCTTTGTTAACGAGTGTCGCGGAATCAATCGTGATCTTGTGCCCCATCGACCAGTTCGGATGACGGAGCGCCTGCTCTACCGTTACGTTTTCGAGCTCCGCTCTTGATTTTTCCGCGGAACGGACCGCCGGATGCAGTAATCAGAAGTTTTTCAATTTCTTTTCTGTTTTCCCCGTGCAGGCACTGGAAAATCGCCGAGTGCTCGCTGTCCACCGGAAGGATCTGTACACCGCATTCCTCTGCCAGCGGCATAATAATGTGTCCCGCCGTTACCAGTGTCTCTTTGTTTGCCAATGCAATGTCTTTTCCTGCCTTCATCGCCGCAACCGTCGGGCGGATGCCGATCATGCCGACGATCGCTGTCACAAGGATTTCGCTCTCCGGCATCGTGGCAAGCTCGATCATGCCGTCCATGCCGCTGCCGACTTTTTACAGGAAGATCCTTCACTCTGTCACGGAGTTCTGCCGCTTTCGCCTCATCGCCGACTGCCGCAAACTTCGGATGAAATTCCCGGATCTGCTGCTCGAGCAGTGTAATATTACTTCCGGCGCTGATGCCGACCACCTCAAGATCGCCGTTGGCACGCACGACATCGAGGGTCTGGGTTCCGATCGAACCGGTTGAACCAAGAATTGCTATTTTCTTCATATTCCAGTTTCTCCCATCTGCTTCCCGTTTATGCTGTAGGGGAAGCTTTTTTAATGAATCAGAAGCACCGACAGGAAATAGATGATCGGTGCGGTAAAGATCACGCTGTCGAAGCGGTCGAGAATACCGCCGTGGCCCGGAATCAGCTTTCCGTAATCCTTGATGCCCTGATTTCGTTTGATTGCGGATGCCGCAAGATCTCCGACCATGGAGATCAGCGCGCCGACACCGCAGATGATGGCGTATTCCACCATGCCGCCCTTTGTCGCAGCCGCATAGATGATGCCGAGCAGAATCGCTCCGACGACACCGCCGACAGCTCCTTCTACGGATTTTTTCGGGCTTAAAAGCCGGCGCCATTTTATGTTTTCCAAAAGAGTACGCCGACACAGTATGCACACGTATCGCAGCCCCAGGAGCACAGGAAAATCAGCCATACATGGAATTTTCCGCCGTCCAGCATACGGGTCTGATATACATAGGAAAGCATTACGCCGACATAGACAATCGCAAAAAACGCCGGCATCACCTGATTGGCGTTGTATTTCGGATAAGTAAATACGTATACTGCCATCAGAAGCACGAGATCCAGGATCAGCGCGAGCATCTGGTACATCGGGTCATGAAGCAGCAGGGACATGTAGAAAATCACAACGCCCGCATAGCCCGTAATTTCCAACAGATTCCATTTATCTTGTCTTACCTTCATCACGCGGAACAGTTCACCTGCGCCGATCAGCGACAGGCACAGAACCGTCATATAGAGCACGGTTCCGCCGCTGCAGATCGTAAGCAGCGCCACAAGGACGAGCACGATGCCGCTTAACAGTCTTGTCTTAAACATCTTTTTTATTCCTCCTTCACGCCGCCGTAGCGCCGGTCTCTGTTATTATATTGTTCGATGGCTTTTCTCAATTCCTCTTCGTGGAAATCCGGCCACGGAACCTCGGTAAAGTAAAATTCCGTGTAGGCCAGCTGCCACATCAGGTAGTTGGAAAGGCGCTGCTCGCCGCTTGTACGGATCAGAAGATCTGGATCCGGGATTCCGGCGGTGTCGAGGTAGCTCTCAAAAGCACTGCTCCGTCAGTTTTCCGTTCTCATCAAACGCATTCTCTGCGAGAGTTCCGTTTTTGCACATCCTCGATCATGCGGGTCATGCCGCGCAGGATCTCATCGCGGGAACCGTAGTTCATTGCGATCTGGAAGTACATGTGATCGTAATCTTTGGAGCACTCCTCCAGTTCATGAATGCTGTCCTGAATATCCCGCGGGAATGCGCTCGGATCTCCGATGATTTTGACGCGCATCTGATTTTTATGTGCTTTTTTCGATGCATCGTTTCAGATACTGGCGGAACAGCTTTAAGAGGCCCTCCACCTCGGCGCGGGAGCGTTTCCAGTTCTCGGTTGAGAACGCATAAACGGTCAGATATTTGACACCCATGTCTTTGATCACGTCACACATTTTTTCCAGATTGTCGCATCCGACGATATGGCCGTAGCCGCGCGGCATATTGCGTTTTTTCGCCCATCTGCCGTTTCCGTCCAGGATGATGGCGATGTGATTCGGAACTTTTAATTCATTATCCATACTTTTTTCCTCCGTAAACGATAACAGGCTGCCTGCAAATGACAGGCAGCCCCTCGTTTTCTTTGTATTACACGGTCATAATTTCTTTGGATTTTACGTCCACCATCTGATCTACTTCTTTGATGTATTTGTCTGTTAATTTCTGGGTCTGCTCCTCGAGCTCTTTGATCTCGTCCTCGGAAACGTCTTCTTTTGCGAGTTTCTTGAACGCATCATTGGCATCGCGGCGGATGTTGCGGATGGCTACTTTTGCGCCCTCTGCTTTTTTCTTTACCTCTTTTACCAGCTCTTTACGACGGTCCTCGGTAAGCTCCGGGAATACCAGACGGATGACTCTTCCGTCATCGGACGGGTTGATGCCAAGGTCAGACATCATGATCGCTTTTTCGATCTCTTTTACCAGGGATGCTTCCCACGGCTGGATCTGGATCATACGTGCTTCCGGAACAGAGATGTTTGCCACCTGCTGCAGCGGAGTCGGTGTTCCATAGTAATCTACAGTAATGCGGTCCAGTACATGCGGGTTTGCACGGCCTGCGCGGATGGTTCCGAATTCGGAATCGAGGCTTGCAATGGATTTGCCCATTTTTACCTCAAACGGTTTTACTCTCTCGTCGATCTGATTTGCCATATTAAATTTGTCCTCCTGCTATCTCTTATACGGTCACAGTTCTGCGAACTGTGACATTCGCAGCTCTCATTTAAAGTTTTGCTTCGCAAAAGGAGAGCTGCTCACACCTGAATCATTTTCTTACGCAGTAAAACAGCAAGTGTTTTACTGCTGAATTTTTATTAATTATACCGTTACTCTTGTGCCGTTAATTTTTCCGTTTGCAGCATTTACAATGCTGTTCTCTTCATTTAAACCAAATACCAGCATCGGCATTTTGTTTTCCTTGCAAAGGATGGATGCGGTCATATCTACCACTTTCAGATCCTTTTCAATGACTTCCTGAATGGAAATCTCGTCAAATTTCTTTGCATCCGGGTTTGTTTTCGGATCGCTGTCGTAGACACCGTCTACTGCTTTTGCAAGCAGAATCTCGTCTGCCTCGATCTCGATCGCGCGAAGTACGGTTGCCGTATCGGTTGAGAAATATGGATGGCCTGTACCGCCGGCAAAGAATACAACCATGCCCCTGTCAAAATACTTATTCGCCCTGTCCTTGGAAAAAAGCTTGGTAAAGGAAGCTGCATTCAAAAGGTGTCAGCACTGCCGTCTGCATTCCTTCCGCCCTGCATATTTCGGAAACATAAAATGCAGTTCATGATGGTTGCCAGCATTCCGATCTGATCCGCTTTTGTCCTGTCAATATTTTCACTGGTGCGTCCTCTCCCAGAAAATTGCCGCCGCCGATAACAACGCCGACCTGGACGCCTTCCTCGAAAGGACCGGGAACGCAGACAGCCCGGCGGCTTCCTACATCCGCTCCATGGGCCTCCTGCCAGCAGGGAGGCCGGCGCCGCGCTTCAGCCGCCCTGAGGACAGAGAATCGACGGGCGCAACGCCAGACACACCGAATCTGCAAGAGCAGCAGAGCCCGCTCCGCAGCCGACCGCAGAGAAGCAAAGAGAAGGGTCGGAGAGATGATCATCAAAGTCTATTACGCCGGTGGCCGCATCGACGTGTTCGACACGGATCGCATGACCGACGGCGTGCCGCAGCCGGGCAACCTGCTCACCAACTATACGCTTGACCTGTCGGACGTGAACGGCGAGAGTCTTTGGCTCTGCTCCTACTACTACGAGGCCGCCGAAGCCTACAAGGACGAGTCGGGGGCCGAAAGGACTGCCAGTCGCGCGCCGCCGCGATGGGTGGAGCTTCCTTATAGTCGATGCCGACGACATGCAGGGACTCAACCGGGTCACCATGGACGGCGAAACCGTGCTCATCCAGGTCGAGGGCGAGCTCGTGGATGCCGCTGCGCTTTCGTGGGCATACGACGTTGCCGAAGATATCGTTCCCAAGGCAAATGCCTCTTTAGGTTTCTCGATTAACCACAACCCCGACAATCCAGTATCTAGGGTCTGCGAAGTCATGGGTTTTCCTGCGACGCTCATGAGCATCCTTTGCGAGAGCTGGGGGGGGACGACAACCGAAGGGTCTGCAACGCGGTTCTGAAAAGGTACGGCCAATTCGCGCCGGATTGCTAGCGTGCGAGTAGCCTTGGTGTTGCAGTCCACCAGAAAAATCGGGCCCAAAACGCTCCACGCTCTCGCTCATCCCGCCCCGCATCCAGCTGCCGAGCGCCGCCGCGCATCCCTGAGCCATGTAGTGGAACAGCCACTCCCGCTCGGCCTGGTCCTTTCCGGGGATTATCCCGTCAAGGTTCGGGAGCATCTTCTGAAAGCACTCCCCGATGGCGCGCAGGGCGAAGTCGGGGTTCGCCGTTTTCCCAGGAAGAGCACGAGGCAGTCTCCGCGGTTTTTCCCTTTGAGAAAGCCGAGCATGGCCTGCAGCGATTCCCGCATTCTTCCCGGCTCCACCTCCCCGATGAGGGATGTGAGCTCCGTTAGGTACTCCCGCTCGATCTTGTCCATGAGGTCGAAGGGGTTGTCGTAGTAGCGGTAGAAGGTCGCGCGGTTTATTTCGGCAGCCTCGCATATCTCCCTCACCGTCACCTTGCGCAGGGGCTTTGCGCGCAATGCGTCTATGAAGCATTGCCGTATCACGCCCTTCGTGTACCGGACGCGCGCATCATAGCCCATCGTCGCTCCCCTCGTTTTCCAACACATCGAGCCGATATGTTGCACATCTTCCACTGCGTTTCCGATTGCTGATTGAATCGCACGCCTTGAAGACTAACAATAGCATCACAAAGTCAGATGTTCAACACATGTTGTATTAATCAGAAAGGAGCAAGGCATGAACAGACAGGCGATGCACAGCTACCTGATGAACGGGGGTGCCGACCGGGACGGCATGAAGGCGATATCGGATGCGGTGATCTCTTCCATCTCGTCTGCCAGGGTGGCACGGGGCGAAGAGGGCCTCAGCGACGATGAGGTGAACGATGCTCGCGAGAAGGCATCGGGGATTATCGACGGCGCATTCGCGGATAACGCCGGGAAGGAGCGGTAGTTATGCTCGATATATTCGGAAGCGACCTCCTGGCGGGGGATTTCGAGTTTGGCCATCGAACCCGTGACCGTGGTCGTCATCCCCGTGGTCGTATTCGCCACAGTGATGATCGCTAGAAAGGTGTTCGCATTCACATGCAAAGACCGAGAGGAGGAGAGGTAGATGGGGTTCATCACACTTGTGGCAGTACCCATCATTGCGATCGGGTCGGTCGTGCTCATCAGCAAGTTCTTCAATTCCAGAAACGGAGGCGAGAAGCCGACAGACGCGCAGGCCTGGGACATCACCGAGCGGGCGAGGAACCTCGGCGGCAAACCCCGCGAGAAGGATCTGTATTAGATGTTGCTCGATGTCATCGAAGAGCTCGCCGGAAAACACCATCGGCTCCGAACTGTATTATTAACCAGCCTTATGGTCGTCGTAGGTATCGTGTGCTTGATTATGCCAAGCGTAGTCGCCGGCTATCTTTCCATCATAATCGGTGCGCTTATGACACTTGTAGGCGGTGCAGGAGTCGCTTTCAGATTGGCTGGCCGCTTCGAGGAAAAGACAAGGGGAGCGGGCACTTCGTTCGTTATGGCCACTCTGGGTGTTGTCTGCATCTTTTATGGCGATGTGTCAACGAACATCATCGGAGTATCCTGGGGGCTGCTCGGTTTATATAAAGTCGCCGGGGAATACGATGAAGTGGTAGCGAAAGCGCGGCGCAGGAAGCTGGACGCAGTTCAGCTCCTCCTCGCGACCGCAGAACTCGGGCTTTCCCTCCTGCTCATCGTGAATCCCTTAGGCAGTATGGAGCACCACGTCGTTGTTCTCGGTATAGAGCTAATCTTATATCCCTTCAAACTGCATCGAGATAATGGCAGACTTTCAATCGACGTCGAAAGCTAACTTCGGCACTGCTATGGCTGCGCACTATTCATCTGAGCAATCCTGTCGATACCGTCATCTTGTTTCAAGCCGAGAATACAATGAATTGCGAAGATAGCCGACGAATATCGAACAAGCTGGACCTAACGCGGAGCGCAAGGGGAATGTCCGTGGCCGAGTTGGCAAGGAGAATCGGAACAGACCGAAAGCGTCTCTGGAACGTGCTTAACGGTAAACGGGAAATGCGAGTCGAAGAGTTCTTGAGGGCCTGCGTAGCACTTAGAATCGATCCGCGTAGCTTCATTAGCAAAGATATGGCCGCACAAATCCAGGCGCGAATAATCGATGGCATGAAAAGAGGGAGCGCAGATCCGCTCCCTCTCCATCTAGGCGACCAAGCTACTATCCTTGATTAGCCAGCTTCGTTATCACATCTTATGCTT
>ENA-OQHD01000200-OQHD01000200.1-human-gut-metagenome-genome-assembly--contig:-NODE-200-length-25190-cov-7.017077_pt1 | contig 25190 bp, 32 predicted proteins | sample MGYA00242560_ERZ504711 | MGnify/ENA primary metagenome ERZ504711 (study PRJEB26092, sample SAMD00036198) | human gut metagenome | host: Homo sapiens | study: EMG produced TPA metagenomics assembly of...
AAAACTCCCTTGGACAATTGAATCCAAGGGAGCATTTTTTATGCTTAAAATTTTGAAAGTAGCAAAAACTGAGAAAGTTTTCTCAGTTACATGGGATTAGTCATTACTAGAATGGTAGCACCTAAGGTGAAAATATTCCATAGGATATGAAGCGAGATAGTTGCTGATAGATCTTCTCTTTTTTGGTAGACCATAGAGAGAGCCAATCCCATTCCAATATAGAGGAAGAGGTGGGCAAGGTTGGTGGGCATATGGAATAGGAAAAAAGAGACTGGTACTCACTAAAGCAGTAACTATCGAATAAGGAGCCAACCAAGAGCAAACCAACTTACGAAAGAGTAGTTCTTGCAAGAAGGTTGTAGTCATCACGCTAATGGCTACTGGGAGGATAGACGTTGTCGTAAGAGTTCTTTGAAGTTCTGGATGGTAGTTGGTGTGGGTCAGTAGCATAAGATTACTCCCAATAACTCTCATCAAAAAATTAAGAAAGCCCCCCAAGTAGTAAAAAGAATGCCTGATCGGCATGTCTAAACGCCAAATGTGATTGACGAAAGTTTTCAAAGTCTTTATTATATTCTAAAATGAAGAAATAGCGAGTCCTAAGGTAAAGATAATATAATGATTTTCCTAATTTATGTGAAAGAATGTAAAAAATTACAATCCTGTATTTCTTAGGAAACTTCTTGTCACACAGACTCTTTTTGGATAAAATAGAAAAGATGGAGGGTATCATGACGCAATCAGGGAATCTTAAGTTTCACACACCAATTTTTCGTGTGAATAATAGACAAGAAAATATCGATTTTACCAAAATACGTTAGGATTTAAGCTTTTGACTGAGGAAAATGCTCTTGCTGTCTTCACTGACTGGTCAGAACGTAACTCACTTTTTGTAATTGAGGAGTCTCCAGCTTACCGTTGCCGTGCAGTTGAAGGTCCTAAGAAAATTAATAAAGTGGTCATTAAGGTTTCAAATCCACTTGAGATTGAGTACCTTTTGGCGCGTGATGATAATCAAGCTAAGGCTATTTTCCAAGGGGAAAATGGTTACGCTTTTGAGACTATCTCACCAGAAAATGATCTTATTTTGGTGCATGCCGAAGATGATTTATCAACTCTAAAGACAGTCGAGTACGCAGATGTTGAAGAAAAAAAAGGATTTTAAAGGAGTTTCAGATTTTACTGTTCAGTCTTTGACTTTGAATGTTGTCGATATGGCTCAAGCGGCTTTTTTACTACGATAATCTGTTTGGCGAAGAATTGCCTTTATCTATCCACTTTGAAAAAGCAGAAGGTCCGGACCTTCAAGTAAGTTCAGATCAAACTTGGGATTTGGAAGTTCTAGAATTTAAGGTAGCTGAAGACTATGATTTGGCTGCCTTGCATGAGAAACTTGACAAGGAACAGTTCTCAAGTTATCTAGATCCTAAAGGAAGTCTACTCGCACTGACTGATATGAGTAATATTGAGGTTTGGTTAACAAAATAATGACTAACTTCAAACAAACATTGTTAACAATTACAGACTACATCAAGGCTGACATCTTCCCGGGTGCCAGCCTTGCACTCTATGACGGAAAGAATTGGCAAGAGTACTACTGTGGTACTCAGGATGGAAAGAATCCAGTAATTCCAGATTTAACCTATGATCTAGCTAGTGTCTCTAAGGTCGTGGGAGTTGGAACTCTTTGTATCTTCTACTTACAGTCAGGAAAACTGGATTTGGATGAGAAGTTCTCCACCTATTATCCTGAAGTAGCAGACAAGACGCTAACCCTTCGTCAGCTTCTTTCTCATAGTAGCGGAATTGATCCTTTTATTCCAAATCGTGATGAATTAGACCAAAAAGGATTGATTGCTGCAATAAATGCCATCAAAGTTAAGTCTGATAAACCATTCTTGTATACAGATATTAACTTTATTCTCCTGGGCTTGATGCTTGAGAAATTATCTGGACAAAGACTGGACAGGCTTTTTGACAGCGAAATTTTCCAACCTTTTGGTATGATTGACACACAGTTTGGTCCAGTTGACCTTGCTGTTCCAACTGTAGAGGGAATTCCGGGAGGAACTGTTCACGATCCCAAGGCTCGAGTGCTCAAAGAGCACACAGGTTCAGCAGGTCTCTTTTCGACCCTAAAGGACTTGGAAATCTTTGTTAACCATTATTTGAAGGATGATTTTGCTAAAAATCTGACGCAAAATATCAGTCAATCCAAGAAGGAGCGTAGTGTCGCGTGGGACCTTCAAGGCGATTGGATTATTCATACTGGTTATACAGGTACCTTTGTGCTTATCAATATCCCTCGTCAACGTGCGGGGATTTTCCTCAGTAATCGTACCTATTACAAGGATGAGAGGGCTCAATGGATTAAGGACAGAGATGCTTTGATTGAGATAATGAAGAAGGAGTTGGTTTGTGAAATGGTCGATCAAGGAAAATAATGATAAATTAAAAGTTCAATTAGAACCCCTCCGTAGTTATACGGAACACTTTGACTCAGGTATGATTCATAGGGCTTTGCCAATGGCTACATAGGTTCGTGTATTAATACATCAAACAGATAAGTCCAATTTATTGACTTCTGAGCACTTTTTCATCCGGCTGTTGTCGGCGCCGATCATTGTGCGATCGGGGGTGGGCGTATGAATTCATTGATTAGTTTAGAAAAAGTTAATTATAAAATCGCTGATCAACATATTTTACATGATATTGATTGGCAGATTCCAGCTGGGGCTCATATTACATTGACGGGACCATCCGGTGGTGGGAAAAGTACGTTATTGCGGATCATTGCGTCCATGATTTATAAAACAAGTGGGACCTTGATTTTTGATGGGCAGCCGATTGAAAGTTATGACCCAATCATGTATCGGCGGCAAGTCTCATATTGTTTCCAACAACCGACGTTATTTGGTGAGACGGTGGCAGATAACTTAGCTTTCCCGTACCAAATTCGTAAGCAAGTCATGGATACGCAACGAGTGGTAACGGCGTTAAATAATGTTGGGCTGTCCGAACGAACCCTGCATCAGCCGATTATCGAGCTTTCCGGTGGTGAACGGCAGCGGGTCGCGCTGATTCGCAATATCTTATTCTTACCAAAAGTGTTGTTATTAGATGAGGTGACAGCTGGTTTGGATGAAAATAATAAGCAAATCGTACACGCCTGGTTACGACAGTTAAATGAGCAGGATCACGTGACAACGATCATGATTACTCATGACGCGACAGAGATTGCTGCGGCAGATCAATTAGCGAAAGTGATTGCTGGCAGATTGGAGGTGCACGCATGAATTTAGCAGTTAATAATACGTCGCTATTTTTGGCGGCAATGTTAGTGCTCGTCGCGTTAGGAATTAGTTTGTGGCAGAAACTTGGCTTGGATAGGGACATCGTCATTGGTGTCGTGCGGGCTGTTGTACAACTATTTATCGTGGGTTACTTGCTAAAGTATATTTTCCGAGTCAACAATTTGTGGCTAACGCTGGCGATGATGGGCTTCATTATCTTCAATGCGGCTTGGAATGCGAAAAAAGCGGGGGCCGGGGATTGACCATGCATTAGCCATTTCGTTATTAGCCATTTTTGTTAGTATAGGGGTAACACTCGGCGTCCTCGTGCTATCTGGTGCGATTAAGTTTGTGCCATCGCAAATGATTCCCATTTCTGGTATGATTGCGTCGAATTCAATGGTCGCAGTTGGGCTAGCTTATCGCAGCCTCAATAGCCAGTTTCATGACCAGCGACAAGGTGTGCTTGAACGGTTGGCGTTAGGGGCTGGTTTACTTGATGCTTCGATTGCCATCGTGCGTGAGGCGATTCGTACGGGGATGGCACCAACCATTGATTCGGCAAAGACTGTGGGTCTAGTCAGTCTGCCAGGGATGATGTCCGGTTTGATCTTTGCAGGGGTCAATCCAGTACGGGCCATTAGGTATCAAATTATGGTCACGTTCATGCTCTTATCAGCGACTAGTTTGGGGTCAATCATTGCGTGCTATTTAGCTTACCGTAATTTCTATAATGAACAAAAACAGTTGAAGTAATGACTCCTGATTGCAGTCCCGCGGAGAGTCCTTTATGATGGAAGATGAAATAAAACTTAATGCGGGGGTATTGATGTGAATGACGCAGCGGTTTGGGTTCCAGTTCCAGCAATGTTTTACTCGGGCTGGTTAGTACCACTCATATTTGGAACCATTTTTGGTTGGCGTTATCATCGCGATAAGGTTCGCCTAGGTAACGGTATTTGGTTTTCGCTATTTTTCTATTCGTTTTTAACCATGCTGGCGATTACAATTTTAGGTAGCAATATCCACTGGTTGATCATTATCAGTGGGGCGTTGTTTGTGTTGCTGATTCTGTTGATTGGGCTGATTTTTACCTTACAAGCTTTCTTGCTCTTATGGAATGCGTGGATCATGTGGCGTCATGAGAGTCATACATTGGCGAATATGCTGACCTTGTACTTGGGACTGGGCATTCTGGTTTTGTCATTTTTAGGCAATCTGTTGAGTAGTCATGTGCCGCAGCCCGTGAGTTATTTTTTGACGCTATTTCCGAATCTGGTCAATTTTTACCTTGCTTTTTTTGTTTTATAACTATCTGACGATGCTGACGATTTATCAATTCAATTGGCCCCGTCTGCGACAAGATTATATTATTGTGCTTGGGGATGGCTGGGCGGAGACGCAATCGAAGACGACCTTGCAAAATATGCAGTTTAGTAAGCAATTGATTGCACAGGGACCTGCTAAAAATCCACGCACGATTTTTGTTACAAATAAATACGGTAGATTACAAATTTAATCCGAATTTTTTGACAAATTGGTCATTCATTGACAAAAGTGAACTAATTATAGGCAAGGACTGTTCTATTATTGAGGTTAAATAGATATGCAACAATCGTACTCCCAATCAAAGACTCTAACGTCTTAAAAATGGTGCAAGACACCCTTACTAGATAGTTTTCGGGCAGGTCGCCGTAACTACACCATCTTTCAAGTTGGCAAAGCCACCCTGCTGCGGGTGAGTGATGTGATGACATTAAAGAAATCCGATATCTATAATTCAGATGGCTCTGTTAAACACACGGCCTTTATTCATGATAAAAAGACGGGTAAAGCGAACACGTTATATTTAAAGCCCGTGCAACAAGACTTGCTGCAATATCATGATTGGCTAGTCCAAGAAAATATCAATTCTGAGTGGTTATTTCCCTCGGCATCCCATCATAATCGACATATCACCGAGAAACAGTTTTATAAAGTGATGGCGCGTGTTGGCGATCTACTAAGCATTAACTATCACTATCTAGGCACCCATACCATGCGCAAAACAGGCGCCTATCGCGTATACACGCAGTCGAATTACAACATTGGTTTAGTCATGCATTTATTGAATCACTCAAGTGAAGTCATGACGTTAACTTATCTTGGTTTAGATCAAGCTAGCCGTGAGACCATGTTAGATCAAATTGATTTTGGTTAAATATTTTAATTACAACTACAACTACAGCTATAGTTACACCTGTAATTGTAGTTGTAATTAAAATTTCCTTATCCTGAATACTGATCATAATTTTTGATTGAGATAATTACGATGAGGAATATATACACACTCAGAATAAGTTGAGATAGATACCGATACTATCCCAATTTATTTTTTGTGGTTAAGCTGACAACAGCTTGCCCCACGCGGGTAACGTTCTGCATGACATGCTCTCACTGAAAGTGATCCTGCAATGATAAATTGCCCTGTCACGGCGTGACCCACCGGAGGTTTTTCTAGCCGGATAATAGGCGCTGAAAAAATAGCAGTTTCCCCCAGAAGGAAGGGGAAACGCTACTGTCATCGCTTGTCGATGACGTGCCTCGCAGAGCCTGTCCAAAATAGAATTTTGGTATAACAGGCTATACCAGACTTTTAACGGTGTTATACTGGTCTTGGAAAACCTTTTTTGAGGAGGCATTTTTGATGGCGCATTTTAAAGAAAAATTAGCGTGGTGCAGTACCCGGTTTAAGCTGTCCACTTTGAATGTAAAACCGACCATCACACCAACAAAGAAATTGATGTGTCGAAAACTTATCTGAATCAAGATATCATGACGGATGGTTCTGATATGGTTTCATGCTTCAATGCGCGTTTAAATGACGTTTATTGCATGCAAAGAGACGATGTGAAGGGGCGTTAGCGACTTGGATAGTCCTCTACCCGAAGATCTTGCAGAAGCCCCCCTACGAGCAACAAAGCGCCATTTTTGAAGCAACCACCAATTTTCTTAATGAACGTTATGGTCAAGAAAATGCCGTGGCCGCTGTCGTGCATTATGACGAAATAACTCCTCACTTGCACTATGCCTTTGTCCCTGTTGTTTTTGATAATAAAAAATCACGTTATAAAGTCTCGGCTAAAGAAGTGCTCACGCGCCATGATCTGCAAACCTTTCATGATGATTTAGATCAAGACCTTAAAAAAGGTGCTGCTATAATGACCAATAAAGTTACGTATGTTGGGAGAAGATAGTTACATGGATACTAATATGATGGCCCTAGAACCAAAAGGTATTGATCCTGAGTATCGCTATACTTTTATCAATAAGACAGGGTTGTACAAGATTGAAGACACATCAACTATTCCCCAAATCAATAATAAACACATCGAACCTTACTTATTATTAATTCCCAGCTTAGAAGAGCAACATAAAATCGGTTCATTCTTCAAACAGCTAGACGAGACTATCGCTCTTCATCAACGTAAGTTGGATTTGTTGAAAGAACAGAAAAAAGGCTTTTTACAAAAAATGTTTGTTTAGGGTCCATAATTATATAATGCCTCCTAGGAAAGACTACTAAAACAGCCCCCATTATCTAATAATAGTTAGATAACGGGGGTTGTTTTTTTTATAAAATGATATAATACTCCCTAGATAGGAGAAAACGTATGTCTAGACAAAAACGGTCGAGTAGACACTCTAAGAAAAGAAAGCTTATCTCTTGTTTTTTTAGGTTTACATGGGAGTGTTTGTACTTTTTTAAAAGGATAGAAATACTGGAAAAAGATTGTAGAGCTATTAAAAAAAGAAAATGTGGCAGTTATTGCTATCGAGCATGGCTATTCTATATTTTCAACAAAAGAAGAAGCTTAAGCAGAGTTGATCTACTGCTTAAGCTTTTTTACTTATTAAGGACTTTTCAACCGTAATGTGTTGGATACCAGCTTCTTCGAAGATTTGGCCGACTTCTTGATAGCCATTATTGAGATAGAACTTAAGTGCCCCTAGTTGAGCATGGAGAGAAATATATTTGAAGCCCTGCTCTTGAGCGAAATCTTCAGCCTCTTTTAGGAGGATGCTATCCAGACCTTGACCTTGGTAGTCGTCGAGCACGGCCATGCGTTGGAGTGTAACTTGTGTCAAGTCTATGTTAGGAAGTAGTCGTACGGTTGCTGTAGCCTGGCCCTTGTCATCATAGAGGACAAAGTGAATGCAGTAGGCTTCATTGGCATCAATATCGATGGAGCGAGGAACTCCTTGGCCCTTAACGAAAACGGTGTTTCGAATAGCCACAGCATCTAGATAAGTCTCTGAAAGTGTATCTCTTGTATGTTTGATAATCATAGGAATAGTGTAGCAAAGATTATAGTCTATCATCAAGCTTTTGATAGGTTTTATGCTTTAATTTTTCGGCCGTTTGCATCTTGGATAGGACGGTTATTTTCAAATCCAAGAGTTTGGGAGAATTTTTCCACCTGTTCCTTACTGACAGTTTCTTGGCTTTTGAAGACAATCTAGTTAACGCCTTCAGTACAAGGCGGTGTTGTCAATGAGCCTTCAAAGTTGTAATAGTCCTTGTTTTCAGGATAGAAATCATCAAGTGAGATAGCCTGAGATAAATCCGTTTCAGTATTGGCGGCTTGAGGCATTTTATCCCAGATTAATTGCAAGGCTTGGTTTTTATCTCCATAGTTATAGAGAACTGAGACAACTGTGATTTTTCCATTATCCGTCTTGTAGACGAAATGCCCTTCGAGAGGATAGGTTTTGCCATCTATTTCATTCTCAGCTGGTGCGTGAAAATGGAATTGTTGCAACTTGTAAACTTCTTTACCAATCGTTAGGGTATTCTTTGGATTTTTAAAGCTGACTTCAATCGTATGCCCATTATTTTCAACTTGAGCTTCTGATTCTTGATTATTAAGGTTTAGTTCTGGAAGATCAACGTCCTCAGCTCCAGTGATATTGATCGGAGATTGTTCTTTACCATTTTTGCTGAGTTCATAATCTTTAGAAAGGTCACCCCAATGGTCTGGACCAGTAGAGCCAGTATAACCCCATTGAACGTCCTTGGGCTTTGAGGCTTCTGTCTTGGTATCAGACTGGCAGGCTACGAGTAGGATGGTAGCTGCTATAAGAGACAATAATCCAATTAGCTTAAAACTTTTCTTATTCATCTTTTCTCCCTATAGGCTGTTATTTTTGTCATGACTGCTAGTTGACCTGTTATTTGTAAACTAGTAGTCAGACGGTGACAGGGTGATATTTCTCTAAGGTACTTCTGAAAGTGAAGTGTTTGGAGAAACCAAACAGAAACGCCTTTATTTTATAGCTAATATGAAAGATAGTCAAATATAAATTATAGTTTATTTAGAAAACTATAATGAAAAGCAAGTGTTTTACAAAAAGAAAAGAACTCGCTATTGCGAGCTCTTTATTCATTTTATCCCATAGCATCGTCCGTTGAAAGAACTTCGTGGAAGACACGTTGTGTCAATTCAGTTTTTTGTTCTGGAGTGAGGTATTTAGTGTTTACACAGTATCCAGAGATACGTACGATAACATCTTCACCGCTCATGATCTTTTTGTAAACAGCTGACAAGTCCATAACGTTCAAGTTAAGGTGTTGTCCACCGTTTTCGAAGTATCCGTCAAGGATAGTTACGAGGTTATCAACTTGTTCGTCGCGAGTCTTACCAAGGGCACGAGGTGATACTTGAGTAGTAAGTGAGATACCGTCAGCTGCATAACCGAAGTCAAGGCTTGCAAGTGAGTTCAAGTTTTGCAACCATCCACCTTTAGCTTTGTTAGATGGGTTAGCACCTGGTGAGAAGAATTCCAATTTAGACAAGTTCACTGAACCATCTTCGTTGAGGTATACCCCTTTGTGAACTGGAGAGTTACCAGTTTGTTTAGAGTAAGCAACGTTCGAAGTGATTGTAAGAAGTGAAACTGTAGCTTCTGCATCTTTGTAGAGTTTATGGCTACGAAGACGAGTAGTGTAAGCTTCAATCAACCATTCTGCCAATTCGTTTGAACGTGGGTCATCTTCACCCCAACGTGGGTATTCACCGATTGTTTCGTAGTCGTAGATGTAGCCATCTTCGTCACGGATTGGTTTAACTGTAGCGTACTTGATAGCTGACAATGTATCAACAGTATTTGCGAAACCACAGATACCGAATCCCATGTTAGCACGTTGTTTAGTTGGCAAGAAGGCCATTTGAACAGCTTCGTAGTTGTACTTATCAGTCATGTAGTGGATGATGTTAAGGGCATCTACATAAGTGTCAGTCAACCAGTCAAGAGATTTTTCGAAGTTAGCTTTAACAGTGTCAAAGTCAAGAACTTCATCACGGACTGGATCGATGTCAAATACTTTGTAGTCTTTATGAACATCGTCGTAACCACCGTTCAAACCAGTAAGAAGGGCTTTAAGTACGTTAACACGAGCACCGAAGTATTGGATGTTGTGGCGTTGTTCTTCGTTTTCTGGGTCAAGTGGTGATACACAACATGAGATACAGCTCATTTCACCGTATCCGTCTTTAGCCATAGTAGTCACACCTTCGTATTGAATAGAAGAGTGCTTGTGACTCATGTGCATACAGTAGCGACGGAATGAGTAAGGCAATTTGTCAGACCAAAGAACTGTCAAGTTTGGTTCTGGAGAGTTACCGATGTTGTCAAGTGTGTTCAAGAAACGGTAGTCCATTTTAGTAACACGGTGACGTCCGTCAGCACCCATACCAGCCATAGAAGTTGTGATGAATGTTGGGTCACCTGAGTAAAGTTCGTCGTAAGCTTTTGTACGTGCGAATTTTACAGTACGAAGTTTCAAGACAAAATCATCAACGAATTCTTGGATTTCTGATTCAGTGTAAGTACCACGAGCAAGGTCACGTTCTGCATATATGTCAAGGACGATTGGCACACGACCAAGTGAAGTAGCCGCACCATTGATAACACGACATACAGACATAAAAGCAATGTTTGTCCATTGGATAGCTTCTTTAGTATCGAAGGCTGGACGACGAACATCTACACCGTAAAGGTCACCAAGGCGAACAACATCTTGAAGTGCTTGGTATTGAAGGTTAACTTCTTCACGAAGACGAATAGTTTCTTCGTTGATTTCTTCGATAGAGTTCCAGTCGTTTACTTTTTCTTGCATCAAGAAGTCAGCACCGTAAAGAGCAAGGCGAGCATAAACACCGATGATACGTCCACGAGAGTAAGCATCTGGAAGTCCAGTTATAGTGTGTGCGTGACGTGCACGACGGATATTTGATGTATAAGCACGGAAGATACCGTCATTTACTGTAGTTACATGTTTTGTAAAAATTTCGTGAACAGCTGGATCAGGTTCATAGCCATGTTCCTTGAGAGCTGTTTCTGCCATACGAATTCCGCCTTTTGGCATGAAATTCAATTTGAATAACTCATCATTTTGAATACCGTAGATTAGTTCGTCGTCTTTTGAAATATAGCCGGCAGGAATATCTGCGATTGATGTCGGACGAGTATCCATTGGGAAACGAGTTTCTTCGTAGTGAGCTTTAGTTTCTTCAATGATTTTTTTGATTTTAAGTGAGCGTTCAGTTGGTCCTGCAAGGAAGCTTTCATCACCATCATATGGTGTGTAGTTTGCTTGTACGAAGCGAGACACACTTGCTTTTTCTTTCCAGTCAGTTCCTTTAAAGCCTTCCCACGCTTTTTCAAAAACATCTGTGTTAGTTTTAACCGTTGCCATAGTTGGATCTCCTATAATACTTTCTAGAGAATGTAACAAAATCATCTGTTACATTCTCTAGAAGTATTATATCACATAGTAACCGCTTACATAACTTTGAAACTCCGTTTTTAAAGACATTCTTTTATAATACAGTTTTGAAAACTGGAAATCTGTATTATAAATTTCTGCTTTTTTTGATAGATTTTGGTATCATAGGGGGAGAATGTTTTGTAGGCCCAAAGTTTTATGTGAAAGGCTTTACAATGAGATAAATTTGAGAAAGGAGGCAAGAAGCCATGCTAGAGTTCCCTCTAATTAATGATACGAGTCGGAAAATTATTCATATCGACATGGATGACCCTTTTTTGCTCAGGTTGAGATGAGGGATGACCCTAGTCTTAAAGATAAACCTGTTATTATCGGTCATGACCCCAGCAAAAACAGGCGGTCGTGGTGTGGTGTCTACTTGTAACTACGAGGCTAGAAAATACGGTGTCCACTCAGCCATGTCTTCTAAGGAAGCCTACGAACGTTGTCCCAATGCTGTCTTTATTTCAGGAAATTATGGCCATTACCGTGAGGTAGGGATGCAGATTCGTGAAATTTTTAAATGCTACACGGACTTGGTTGAGCCTATGTCTATTGACGAGGCCTATCTCGATGTTACGACCAATAAACTTGGGATCAAGTCGGCCGTTAAGGTCGCTAAACTTATCCAGTATGATATCTGGCAGGAACTCCATCTGACCTGTTCGGCTGGTGTTTCCTACAATAAATTCATTGCGAAGCTGGCTTCTGATTTCCAAAAACCTGCTGGTTTGACGGTAGTACTTCCCGAAGAGGCCCAGGAATTTTTGGAAAAGCTACCTATTGCAAAGTTTCATGGTGTTGGTAAAAAGTCAGTTGAGCGTCTTCATGACATGGATATATACACCGGTGCCGATCTTTTGAAAATTTCTGAGATAACCTTAATAGACCGCTTTGGACGTTTTGGCTTTGACCTCTTTCGCAAGGCTAGAGGCATTTCCAATAGCCCAGTAAAGCCTAATCGTGTCCGTAAATCTATCGGAAGTGAGCGAACCTATGGTAAGCTCCTGTATAATGAAGATGACATCAAGGCTGAGTTGACTAAAAATGCTAAACGGGTAGCGGAAAGCGCCCAGAAAGCTAAAAAAAGTCGGTCGTATCATTGTCATCAAGGTTCGTTATTCGGACTTCTCAACCCTAACCAAACGTATGACCTTGGACAAATCAACCCAGGATTTTGACACCATCGATAGGATTTCTCATAGTATTTTTGATCGGCTGGAGGAAAATAGTAGTGGCGTTCGCCTGCTTGGTGTTACGCTGACAGGTTTGGAAGACCAAGAAGGTAGACAGTTAGACTTAGACGATTTGGCGTGATTATATACGTGATTATATAATAGTAGAGTTTTTGACTTTTTGCGTTGCTAGTTGACCTTAAAGCATCATTAGACCTGTGCTATCTTAATTAGTAAGTAATAGAAATGAGATAATAAAAGTAATGAAAAAGTTTTTACGTATCTGGGCTTGATTTTAGCAACATGCTTGGTTCTTGTAGCCTGTGCTTCAAATAAGTCAGCTGAAAAGAAAAAACGAATCAACTTCGACATAACGTGTCAAGGCTAATACTAAGACACCAACTCAAGTGTTTTCAAAGTTTCTCAGGGTAAGCCGTAATATGATTGGCAAGATTCAGGACTATAAACTGAAGGAAGTGAAAGTCAAGAAAGATGAAGCAACAGTGACTTTTACTTCACTCTCTGTTAGTTTCCATGGAGCTGAAGCTGCTGTTCGTACTATCCTTATGAGTCCCTATGGTATTAATATTGACAAGTTGAAGTACTGGAACCAATCTGATAAGAGTAATGATGAAAAGGGTAAGGGCAAAGATCTCACAACAAAGTTCCTTTAGTGTGAAAACTTTAACGGTGATTTAAGGATATTGATAAAGAATTGTTCTGTATACCTTTGACAGGTTCAGATAATTTGGAAAGGAACTTCAATTTATCGAAGATAATGGGGTCAACTGGACTATCTCTATAAAAAAAGTTATAAAGAACTTGTCGAGGATCTGGTTAACCATGCTGAATCAGGAAATAAAGCCGTTTACGCTGAACGTATCCATAAGGATTTGTCAGACTATCAACCTGAAGATAGTAGCGACTCAAGTAATAAGTTATCAGGTAAGGAAAAGTAGTATTTTATTGCATTTGATGTTAATCATATACGGGAAGCTTTTTTGGACGAGAAGAGTTATTACATGAGTGGCAACCATTTTCTATCACCACTTAGGTTTTTATTATTAGACAAGTTGGGATAAAGATGGTAAACTGTTATCGCTAACTATTAATGAGAGTATCGAGGATTATAGATATGAAAAAATGGCTTGCAGTCATGGGGATTCTTGGATTGTCAGTTATGACTTTGGCAGCTTGTGGAAACAAAGGTGACAGTAAGGTATCTGGTGAAAAGCAGACGATTACTGTTGCGACTGACTCTGATACGGCACCTTTCACTTTTAAAAAAAGGTGATGACTTCAAGGGTTATGATATTGATTTGGTAAAGGCTGTTTTTAAGGATTCAGACAAGTATGAGGTCAAGTTTGTAACGACGCCTTTTGATTCCATCTTGACAGGGGTGGATTCTGGACGTTATCAGATTGCAGCTAATGATTTTAACTACAATGAAGAGCGTGCACAGAAATATAGTTTTTCAGATCCGATTTCACGTTCTAACTATGCAATCATCAGTGCTGAGGGTACAAAGTATACTAGCCTAGACGATTTGTCTGGTAAGACAACAGAAGTGCTTCCTGGCACTAACTACGCTCAGTTGCTTGAAAACTGGAACCACGCCAATGCGGACAAGACACCAATTACAATCAATTACGCTTCTAGCTCGACGGGTCTTTCAACACGCGTTCAACACATTCAAGAAGGAAAAATTGATTTTATCCTTTATGATGCCATTTCGTCTGAGTATATTGTTAAAGATCAAGGCTATAAGTTGGCTGTAAACAAGCTTAAAGACGATATCGGTATGAAGACTGATGGTCTTGAATACCTTATTTTCTCAAAAAATAAGCAAGGTAAGGAACTCAAGACTTTTGTCAATAAACGTATCAAAGAGCTTAAGAAGGATGGAACCCTTGCCAAACTCAGTAAGGAATACTTCGGTGGCGATTACGTCAGTGATTTGAAATAAGACTGTTAAAAGTTGAGACTGCTGTCTCAGCTTTTTGACGTTAATAAAGCTGAATTATCAGTGATATGATTTCCTTATCACTTTGATAAGAAAAGACTATTTCACAGACTTTCTGAGTCGTGCTAAAATGAATATTATAAAATTTATGATAAGATATTTGAACGGTTAGCACTAGGCTAACCGACTTTTTTAGAAAGAAAGGGCGACATTGTGAAAAAGAGTATAGAAGCATTTAATCGGTCACCTTGGTATCTTCAAGTTATCCTTGGCTTGGTTGGTTTGGCAGTAGCTGTTGCTTTAGCCATTCCCTTATCATGGCTAGTGGAAATCCTTTGGGGCTATGTTTTGCAATTGGTTACAATTGTCTTCAAATGGATTTCATCTTGGATGCCAGCTGGTAAGCTCTTCTCATGGAAGGCTGTCTTCGATGCTGTTCCTAAGATTGTAGAACGCTTGCCTTTAACCTTGGGATTGACTATTGCAGGTGCCTTCTTTGGTTTGATTTTGGCCCTTGTCTTTGCGGTTGTTAAAATTAATCGAGTACGTATCCTTTATCCAATTCAAGCCGTTTTTGTGAGCTTCTTGCGTGGGACACCAATCCTTGTACAACTCATGTTGACTTACTATGGTATTCCACTCTTCCTTCGTTACTTGAATGGTGAGTTCGGCTTAGATTGGAACATTAATGAGATTCCACCAGCTATCTTCGCTATTACAGCCTTTGCCTTTAATGAAGCAGCTTACATGAGTGAGACCATCCGTGCAGCGATTCAGGCCGTTGACGCTGGGGAAATCGAAGCTGCCCGTTCTCTTGGGATGACATCAGCACAAGTTTACCGTCGTGTCATCATTCCAAATGCGGCAGTTATTGCGACACCAAGTTTGATTAACAGTTTGATTGGTTTGACTAAGGGAACATCACTTGCCTTCAGTGCAGGTATCGTTGAAATGTATGCGCAAGCTCAAATCTTAGGTGGTGCTGACTACCGTTACTTTGAACGTTATATCTCAGTAGCTCTTGTATACTGGGCAATCTCAATCTTGATTGAGTACATTGGTCGTTCAGTTGAAAATCACATGGCCATTAAGGCTCCTGAAGCGACTGACATTTCTGGCATTGGAGGTGACCGCTAATGATTAGTATCAAAAATTTGACCAAGGAATTTTCAGGACAAAAGGTTCTCGATGGCATCGATATTGACATTGAAAAAGGTGAAGTTGTGGCTCTTGTTGGTGCCTCTGGTGCAGGGAAGTCGACTATCCTTCGTTGCTTGAACTATTTGGAACAACCTGATTCTGGTACTATTGCCATTGATGATTTCAAGGTGGATTTTGAAACAATTACCAAGGAGCAAATCCTTACTCTTCGTCGTAAGTTGGCCATGGTGTTCCAACAGTTCAACCTCTTTGAACGTCGTACAGCCTTGGATAATGTTAAGGAAGGTCTCAAGATTGTTAAGAAACTTTCTGACGACGAAGCTACCAAGATTGCTAAAGAAGAGCTCACTAAGGTTGGGCTTTCTAATCGTGAAAATTACTACCCACGTCACTTGTCGGGTGGTCAAAAGCAACGTGTGGCTTTGGCTCGTGCCCTTGCAATGAGGCCTGATGTGCTCTTGCTTGACGAACCAACATCTGCCCTTGACCCTGAGTTGGTTGGTGAGGTTGAAAAATCAATCGTAGATGCGGCTAAATCAGGTCAAACCATGATTTTGGTCAGTCACGACATGAACTTTATTTATCAAGTGGCTGACAAGGTGCTTTTCCTTGAAAAAGGTCATATCCTTGAACAAGGAACACCTGATGAAATCTTTAACCATCCAAAAGAAGAGCGAACAAAAGAATTCTTCGCTTCTTATTCAAAACAATATCTTTAAGATGGGATTTTTGTTACAATAGAAAAGGTGATGGGATAGGACTACATTTCTAGTTCATAGTCAAAGTCCCACAAGGATGACTAGAAACTTTTGAATACTTCAAAGGCGACTAAGGAGTCTACTCGGTGACTGCCTTATGTAGTTATTATTAATCGGATTCAGGGGTTGGAGAATGTTGTCTCAGCCTTTTCTATTTTTCACTTTAGGATGATTTATGTTATTAAATATTTTTAAATTTTATCTCTTAGGCCTTGTGATTGCTTTCTTTGTTTGTTTGGTGATTGGTGTCTTTTGTCTTGGATGGCGTGCCCTACGTCATTTAGACAAAACCGTTAAGGAGCGTCAGGGTGCCCTCTATGATGCTATTATGATGTCGATGGTTTCGATCCCAGTATTGGCATTTGCTTTTATGGCGATTCTTATCGTACTGAATGCATAATGCTAGCTTTGTTGGCACATTAGGTGTAAGATATCTCTACAAGAAAATCATATAAGGAGTTACTCATGTACGATACAATTGTTATTGGAGCTGGTCCTGCGGGGATGACTGCAGCACTTTATGCAGCTCGTGCCAACCTTAAAGTGGCAACTTTGGAGCAAGGTGCTCCTGGTGGACAGATGAATAACACATCTGATATTGAAAATTATCCTGGTTTTGAAAGTATTTCTGGTCCAGAACTGTCCATGAAGATGTTTGAACCCTTGGAAAATTGGGCGTTGAAAATCTTTATGGTATCGTGTCTGGTATCGAAGACAGGGGCAATTATAAAGTTGTCAAAACTGGTGACGAGGAGTACCAAACCAAGACAGTTATCATTGCGACAGGTGCTAAACACCGCCACATTGGTGTTGCTGGTGAAGAAGAGTACAACAGCCGTGGTGTCTCTTATTGTGCTGTATGTGATGGTGCCTTCTTCCGCAATCAAGACCTCTTGGTTGTTGGTGGTGGAGACTCTGCTGTTGAAGAAGGAATTTATTTGACACGCTTTGCCAATAGCGTGACCATTGTTCACCGTCGTGACGAATTGCGTGCCCAAAAGGTCCTTCAAGCCCGTGCCTTCGCCAATGAAAAGGTCAAGTTTATCTGGGATTCCGTCGTTGAAGAAATCAAGGGTGATGACATCAAGGTTCGCAGTGTTGATATCAAGAATGTCAAAACTGGTGAGGTGACTAACCACGAATTTGGCGGTGTCTTTGTTTATGTCGGACTTGATCCTGTTTCAGATTACTTGACAGGCCTCGACATCACTGACCAAAATGGTTGGGTAATCACAGATGACAAGATGGCGACAAGTGTTCCAGGTATCTTTGCCATTGGTGATGTGCGTCAGAAAGACCTTCGCCAAATTACCACAGCCGTAGGGGAAGGTGCCATAGCCGGTATCGAAGCTTATAACTACGTGACTGCACTTGGTGATAAGTAACATAAATGGAAATTCGGGAGAATTTCGAGTTTTTTGTGTTTGTGTGATGATCTTTAGCTAGTCTAGCCTCCTTTGGAGTAACATCTATGTGTAGATTTTTTGTTATAATAGAGAAGTCTTACTAAAAGTCAGTAAAAACGAGGTGACCGACTTGCGTGTTGTAGCAGGTGATTTTGGCGGGCGTCCGCTTAAAACGTTAGAAGGCAAAACGACTCGTCCAACAACGGACAAGGTCAAGGGCGCCATTTTCAATATGATTGGTCCTTTCTTTGATGGAGGACGTGTTTTGGATCTTTTTTCTGGGAGTGGTAGTTTAGCTATTGAGGCTATTAGCCGTGGCATGTCGTCTGCTGTCCTCGTGGAAAAGGATCGTCGAGCACAGGCTGTTATTCAGGAAAATATCAAGATGACCAAGAGTGAGGAACAGTTCCAGCTTTTGAAGATGGATGCGGCGCGTGCATTGACACAATTGACAGGTCAGTTTGACTTGGTGCTCTTAGATCCGCCTTATGCGAAAGAGCAGATTGTGGACAATATTACTCAGTTAGAGGAGCAGGGGCTCTTGTCTGAAGAGGTGATGTTGGTTTGTGAGACTGATAAGGGTGTGGACTTGCCTGAAGAAGTTTCAAACTTTGGGATTTGGAAGCAGAAAACCTATGGTATCAGTAAGGTGACCGTTTACGTGCGTTAGCCTTTGGTAGGGAAGTTGTAGAGAGGAAATGCTATGACCAAGATTGCTATGTTTACGGGGTCTTTTGATCCGATTACAAATGGGCATATGGATATTATTGTCAGAGCCAGCAAACTCTTTGACGAGCTCTATATAGGACTTTTTTATAATAAAATAAGCAGGGCTTCTGGGATGTTGTTACTCGCAAGCGTATCTTGGATGAGGTTGTGGCAGATTTTCCTAATGTCAAGGTCATAACGGCCCACGATAGTCTGGCTGTAGATGTCGCCAGAGATCTTGGTGTAACTTATCTGGTTCGAGGCCTACGCAATGCGACAGACTTTGACTATGAGGCTAATATGGACTATTTCAATAAAGGTTTGGCGCCAGAACTTGAAACGGTTTATTTGATTGCTAGTCATGAGGTGACACCGGTGTCTTCAAGTCGTGTGCGTGAGTTGATTTATTTTGAGGGGGACATTAGCTCCTATGTTCCGCAAGCAGTTGTTAAGGAAGTGGAGGCCAAGCGTGGCAAACAAGACAAAATCTAAATCGCTATTAGAGAAAATGTGGCGTATTAAGTGGTGGTTATTAAGTATTTTTACGGTACTTTTCCTCCTTTTTGCCCTCTTTTTCCCGCTCAATAATTACTATGTGGAGCTTCCGGGTGGTGCTTTTGATACCAAGGAAGTCTTGACAGTGAATAAGAAAGCTGATGATTCTAAGGGCTCCTATAATTTTGTGGCGGTGGCTCAAACCAAGGCGACTTTGGCCTTGATGCTCTATGCTCAGTTTAATGATTTTGCAAAGCTTCAAACGGCTGAAGAGGCAACTGGAAATTACTCTGATGAAGATTTCATGCGCATCAACCAATTTTACATGGAGACTTCTCAAAACCAAGCGGTTTATCAGGGCTTGACTCTGGCTGGTAAGGAGGTTAGTTTGGAGTATATGGGTGTCTATGTGCTTCAGGTTGCTGATGATTCTAGCTTCAAGGGTGTCCTCAATATTGCTGATACGGTGACGGCTGTTAATGGTAAGACCTTTGATAATTCTACTGACATGATTAAATACGTTCAAGGACTTAAGCTGGGTTCAAAGGTCAAGGTCACTTATATGAGAGATGGCAAAGAAAAGACTGCTACTGGTAAGATTATTAAGATTGCCAATGGCAAAAATTGGTATTGGTATCGGCCTAACGGACCATACTGAGATCAAGAGTCCTGAGAATGTTAAGTTTAAACTGGATGGTGTCGGTGGGCCAAGTGCTGGTCTTATGTTTACCTTGGCTATTTACGATCAGGTGTCTGGTCAAGACCTCAAGGCTGGCCGCAAGATTGCTGGTACAGGAACTATTGCAAAAAGATGGGGCTGTCGGTGATATCGGTGGGGCCTATCTCAAGGTGAAATCTGCGGCTGATAGTGGCGCAGACATTTTCTTCGTGCCAAATAATCTAGTAACTAAGGAAATGAAAAAGGCTGATCCGGATGCCAAGACTAATTATCAAGAGGCCAAGGAAGCTGCCGAGAAACTGGGGACCAAGATGAAAATCGTCCCTGTTAAAACAGCTCAAGAAGCCATTGATTATTTGAAAAAGACTAAATGAGAAGTGAGAGTAGGACAGACAGAAATCTATGATTTTGTCTCTGTCCTACTCTCTTTTTTAGACTAAAGTGTTATAATAGTCTGTATGAAAAAACGTTATAGAACAGTAAATGATTACTATCGCGAGATTTTTGGCGAAAAGATTTTCAAACTTCCTATAGATGCGGGCTTTGATTGTCCCAACCGTGATGGAACAGTGGCTCACGGTGGCTGTACCTTTTGTACAGTATCGGGGTCTGGGGACGCTATTGTAGCTCCTGAGGCACCGATTCGTGAGCAGTTTTACCATGAGATTGACTTTATGCACCGCAAGTGGCCAGAAGTTCATAAATATCTGGTTTATTTTCAAAACTTTACGAATACTCACGCACCACTTGAGGTTATCAAGGATCGCTACGAACAGGCTATCAATGAGCCTGGTGTTGTTGGGATCAATATCGGTACTCGCCCTGACTGTTTGCCAGACGATGTGATTGATTATCTGGCAGAACTCACAGACCGCATGCATGTAACGGTTGAACTTGGACTGCAGACGACTTATGAAGAAACCTCAGAGCTCATAAACCGAGCACACAGCTATGAACTCTATGTGGAGACGGTGAAGCGCTTGCGTGAGCGTGCGCCCAAGGCTGAAATTGTATCACACCTAATTAATGGGTTACCGGGGGAAACTCATGAGATGATGGTGGAGAATGTTCGCCGTTGTGTGACTGATAATGACATTCAGGGGATTAAACTCCATCTCCTCCACCTGATGACTAATACGCGTATGCAAAGAGACTACCACGAAGGGAGTCTTAAATTGCTGAGTCAGGAAGAGTATGTGTCAATCATCTGTGACCAGTTGGAAATCATCCCTAAGGATATCGTCATTCATCGGATTACTGGTGATGCACCGCGAGATATGCTGATTGGACCTATGTGGAGTCTCAACAAGTGGGAAGTCCTTAATGCCATTGACAAAGAGATGGAACGTCGTGACTCATGGCAAGGGTGTAAAGTCGTTAGCAAGAAGGAGGAAAAAGCATGATTAAACGTCCCATTCATATGTCTCATGACTTTCTAGCAGAAGTGCTGGACGATGAGAGTATAGTTGTCGATGCGACCATGGGAAACGGTAATGACACAGCCTTTCTGGCTGGCCTTTCCAAGAAGGTCTATGCTTTTGACGTGCAGGAGCAGGCGCTTGGAAAGACCAGTCAACGCTTGTCAGACTTGGGAATTGAAAATACGGAACTCATTTTAGATGGTCATGAAAATCTGGACCATTATGTTAGGGAGCCTATTCGAGCAGCTATTTTCAATTTAGGCTATCTACCATCTGCAGACAAGAGTGTCATCACCAAACCTCACACGACCCTTGAAGCTATTGAGAAGATTCTTGACCGCTTAGAGGTGGGTGGTCGCCTAGCTATTATGATTTACTACGGTCATGATGGTGGTGATATGGAGAAGGATGCTGTTCTTGAGTATGTGATTGGTTTAGACCAGCGTGTTTTACAGCCATGCTGTATCAACCTCTCAATCAAATTAATACCCCGCCATTTTTGGTGATGTTGGAGAAATTACAATGATTACAGATATTAAAGAAAAACCTTGCAGATATGCAGGCCAAATATATAGACAAGCAGAGTGCTGAAGATAACTTAAAAAATCGGTTTAACAATTGCAAAAGCGACGAAAATTCAAGAAGAAACTAGCCAGTCTTGAGGTTGAACGTTGCCATAAACTTTTAGCTAAGGAAGACGTAACTGCCATTGATAAAAAAATTTCGCAAGCAAAAAGAACTATTTCTAACTGTTGTCATAAGGAAGGTTAAGAGAAACTATGCATTTATCATTAGCTTGCTTGTTCTTCTGTTTAGCTTAATCTTATCGAACGTTATCAACCGCATTTTTCCACGACTTCCCCTACCTTTGATTCAAATTATTTTTGGAGTGGGTATTGGTTTTCTTCTTAAGGGGGAAGTTTTTGAGCTTGAAACGGAACTTTTTCTAGCGTTTATTATTGCTCCCTTGCTTTTTCGTGAGGGCGAAGAGAGTGACATTACCAGTATTCTACGTAACTGGAAGCTCATTCTGTTTTTAATTTTTCCAGTCATCTTCGTCTCTACGCTAGGAATCGGCTATCTTGCTAAGGCCGTCTTGCCTGCTTCGGTGCCCTTGTCTGCCTGTCTAGCCCTCGGTGCCGCTCTTGGTCCAACGGATTTTGTTGCCTATTCCGCTATCTCCAAACGCTTCAGTTTTCCAAAGTGGATTAGCTATATTCTGCAGGGAGAGGGTTTGCTAAATGATGCCTCTGGCTTGGTCGCCTTTCGGGTGGCAGTAACTGCTTTGACAACGGGATCCTTTTCCCTCCTGGACGCGAGCTGGAATTTGGTTATCTCTGTAATTGGTGGATTTTTTGGTTGGCTTGATTACAGCTCTATTGAATCGTCATTTTTTTGACCATTTTAGATAATATGGATGCAGCAGATGTCACAGGTGCACTCTTACTAGAGTTAGTGCTACCGATTCCCTCTTACTTTGTAGCTGAGGAAATACATGTCTCTGGAATTATTGCTGTTGTTGTAGCAGGGATTTCGCTTGCTAGCCGTTTCAAAAAAATCACCGTATTTGATGCCAAATTGGATAGTGTCTCCCATACGATTTGGGGAACCATTACCTTTGTTCTTAATGGTATGGTCTTTTTCCTTCTGGGGACGGAACTGCCAACCTTAGCAACCCCAGTACTGTCTAGCAGTACTTATGATACGCTTTGGATGCTTCTTGCCATAGTCTTGTTAACAGCGATCATGTTTGGAATTCGTTTTGTCATGATTAGTGCAGTGTTTGCCCAAAGAGCTTGGCGGACCAAACGGTCACTGAAAAAAATATGGAAGGTTGCTACGATTTTGACTTTTTCTGGCGTAAAAGGAACGGTTTCGATTGCAACAATCCTTTTACTTCCGGTTGCTAATATGACTGCGCTAGAACACAGTCTCTTGACCTTTACAGTAGCGGGTGTTACACTATTGAGCTTCTTGATAGGTATTTTAATTCTACCTAGGTTAGCTACCGGACCAGCACATACGACCAACCATTACATGCAGATTGCTATTCTTAATGATGTGGTAAGAGAGCTAGAAAAAGACCTGAAGCAGTCTGCAAATCAAGGAGCTGTTTATGCTACCATTGACAACTATAACCAACGTTTGGAAGATTTAATCTTGGAGCAGGAATCAAATGATGTCAAGGAAGAGTTAGCTAATATCCGTATCATGATTATGGAAATCGAGAGTGAGGGTTTGGAATATGCCTACAAGAAGGGGAAGATTTCAGAACTCGAATACAATCTATACCAACGTTATATCAAAGGCTTGGAGCGCCGTATCAACCGTGGTTTTGTTTCTAGTCTCTCTTATGCCTCTGCTGTTTTCGTTCTTGGTCTTCGTAGAATTTTGCACCTAGCTTTTACCTTCAAGTTTCGATTTGAACAAGAGGAGAATAGGCGAGGTCCTCAATTGACCGAGGAAAATCGTGATCATATGACTGAGCTTTATTTAACAAATACTGAGCAGGTTTTGGAAGCCTTGAGTAATCTGGAAGGTGTCTATCATTCAGATCTTTTGTCTTATTTGAAACGCAGTCGGATTCGAGAGGCTGAAATTATTCAATCTGGAGCCTTTGTCGAGCGGGTTATCGCTCACTTAAATCCAGACTATGTTGACGAAATGTTGCGAGGCTACTTTTTTGGAACGTAAGATTATCATCGAATATGAACAAGCTGGGCGTATTTCTAGTCGTTATGCCAAACAGCTTCGTAAGGAAGTCAATACTTTGGAGAACTATTCTCTCAAAGAAACAAGCAATACTTTGATATATGATATGATCAATCTAGCCCGAAGGGGAGCTTAAGAAAGAATTTAGAGTAGAAAAAGAAGCTAAGTTATTAATTTGGCTTCTTTTAATGTTTGCTTTTTTCATTATCGTGGTCAGGAAAGAGACAGCCCAATCCTAGGCCTACTAGAATACCGGAAACAATCAGAGTTTCGGTAGGAATAGGGAATAGGGAGTAGGTCATAGATTGCATTAGCAATCATCAGCCCAATCAAGGCACTAATGAGGCTAGACTTATAATCTTTTTTCATTAAATTCTCAATTGTAAAGAAGATTAACAAGACAACTGGAAAGAGCGGCCATCGGACAATATCATATGTCTATGTGGTTAATCTTAGAATTTATTCGGTCAAAAAAGAACTGTTTTGTTATCGAATCGGTAAAAGTCAAAAGATTTCCTCACACAGTAAAACTTCTGACAAAATCTATTTATATATAGTCGCTGTACAATTTATTTTATTCAAGAACGTCTATAGAACACCTTGTCCTTCCAGCCTTAATTTTGTATAGCGTATCTCAAATAAAAAAGAAGTAATGATGAAAGAACAAATTCCCCAGACTTATAGTCTAGGGGACTTGTTTCTTTAATGTTGTTCGTATATTAGCCCTAAATCAAGCTACTTTATGACTGATCTCTATAAAAGAGGGTTAATGTAAAAACGATGGTCGTCAATTGGAATAATTTGAACAGGATTTTGATAGAAGTCAGCTAAGACTTCTGGTGTGATGACATCATTTTTGGGTCCTTGTGCTACGATTTTTCCTTGACGGAGTAGGAGAATATGGTCCATGTTTTCAGTGATTTCCTCAGCGTGGTGAGTGACGTAAAGAACCAGTGGAGCATGAGGAAGCGAGGTGATACGATCAATCTGACGCAAGAGTTTTTCACGAGCAAATAGGTCCAAGCCAACAGTCGCTTCATCAAGAATAATGATGTCAGGATCTTCCATGAGACTGCGAGCAATCAAACAAATTTGTTTTTCTCCTTGAGAGAGGCCATGGTATTTACGACCTATCAAATCCCCAGCACCAAGTGAGGTCAGCATGTCCTTAGCTTCTTGCAACTCCTTATCCCCATATGCCTTGTAGAGGATTGAGCTCTTGTATTTACCAGTAAGGACGAGTTTTTTCTGCAGTCATATGCTTAGGCAGACGCTCAGTGATGAAGGAACTGACAATACCGATATGTTTGCGAAGACCCGTGATGTCTCCATTACCAAAGGTATAGCCAAGTATTTCAGCATGACCTTCGGAAGGAAAGAACTCAGCTGTCAATAAGCGTAGAAGTGTTGATTTTCCTGCACCATTAAGTCCAAGGATAGCCCAGGTCTGGCCTTTTTCAACTGACCAGTTAAGATTGGACAAGAGTGATTTTTCCTTGGCGAGCCAAGCTGACATTTTCTAAGCGTATAAGTGACATAAGTCTCTCCTTCGATGATAAATTACTCTAAGTATAGCATAAAATAGGAACCTATATTGGAAAATTGTGATAT
>ENA-OQHD01000201-OQHD01000201.1-human-gut-metagenome-genome-assembly--contig:-NODE-201-length-25138-cov-5.557835_pt1 | contig 25138 bp, 32 predicted proteins | sample MGYA00242560_ERZ504711 | MGnify/ENA primary metagenome ERZ504711 (study PRJEB26092, sample SAMD00036198) | human gut metagenome | host: Homo sapiens | study: EMG produced TPA metagenomics assembly of...
TGCGTTAAAGAAAGGATTGACAGCTGTCTGAGCGGCAGCGAGTTTGTCAATCCTTTCTTTGCTTTTAGCAGTCTGTTGTTTTTCCTAGTATGAACAGTATGCGTAACCCTGAGTCGGCGTTCCTGTATCATTCTTCTAACAATCGACTTCCTAAAATAATATTTTCTGTTTTCGTCCGTATATCAGTAAAATGATTTCTACGCTAAATTTATATTTAGATAGTCTCTCCATTTTTTATATTTCTGAAGTACATTCTGGATACGCTCATTCGGACTGAGAATCTCGCTCAGTGATCCGTCATGATTCAGAGTATCAATGATCAGAGCAATGTACTTGCTCATATCACAGTTGATATAATATGGTTTTGAAAGAAGGTTTGGTGTCTGATAGATGAGGTTTGTTGTCAGGATACCATCAATAATACCTTCTTCATAAGCTTTGTCAAACTTCTCCATTCCGTTAGTAAACAGACCAAAAGTAGCAGCGGCAAAGATACGTTTTGCTTTACGTCTCTTTAATTCTGTAGCAACTTCAATGATACTGTCTCCGGAAGAAATCATATCATCAATAATAATTACATCTTTGCCCTCTACAGAGCTTCCAAGGAACTCATGAGCAACGATAGGGTTACGTCCGTTTACAATCTGAGTGTAATCACGGCGTTTGTAGAACATACCCATATCCAGACCAAGAACGTTGGCAAGATATACAGCACGGTTTGTACCACCTTCATCCGGACTGATCGCCATCATATGTTCACTGTCGATCTGAAGATCCTTTACCTTGCGAAGAAGACCTTTGATGAACTGATAAGTTGGTGAGATTGTCTCAAATCCACTCAGCGGAATCGCATTTGATACACGAGGGTCATGAGCATCAAAAGTGATAATATTGTCAACTCCCATACGGACAAGCTCCTGAAGCGCAAGTGCGCAGTCAAGAGATTCACGGGAAGTTCTCTTATGCTGACGGCTTTCATAAAGGAATGGCATAATAACGTTAATACGGCGTCCCTTACCACCTACAGCAGCGATGATTCTCTTTAAGTTCTGGAAATGGTCATCCGGTGACATATGGTTTGTGTTTCCTGTCAGAGAGTAAGTAACATTATAATTACATACATCGACCATCAGGTATATATCCTTTCCACGTACGGATTCTCCAAGGATACCTTTGGCTTCACCAGAACCGAAACGCGGTACGCTGGCATTAATCAGATAATTCTCTTTCTTATATCCGGAGAAAGCAACATCATTCTTGTGCTCGTGAGCGCTTTCGCGGCGCCATTTAACAAGGTAATCATTTACTTTATTTCCAAGCTCTTCACAGCCAAGTAAAGGAATGATTCCAAGGCTTCCTACTGGTATGTTCTCCAAGATACGTTCTGAACGACTTAACATGAGTCATAATCCTCCTAATGTTCTAACTTCTTTTTAATACGTATATCATCACCGACTATTTTCAACAGACTATATCTGCTTGTAATTCTGGAGAAAGAACGCTCAGTATAAAGATCAGCGAGCGACTCCAAAGAAAGGTTTGTTGAAATAATCGTTGATTTCCTATGCAGCAGCCTTTCATTGATGCAAGTAAAAAACCTGTGATGCAATAAAGGCGTTTGTGTACTCTGTACCAAGATCATCAATAATAAGCAGATCACAGTCAAAAAGTGTATTCACACATGTTATGTGCATCAATATCATTTTTATCAAAGGCATTCTTGGCAAGAGTATTAAAAAGCTGTGGAGCAGAAAAATACAAAACAGAATATTCTCTGTTCATAATCTCTTTTGCGATACAGGTGGAGAGAAAGGTTTTCCCAACACCGACATCTCCATAGAAAAAGAGATTGTTAAACTCTGTACCAAAGCTGTCGATAAAATGATGGCAGATGCGCAAAGTATCTTCCATCATGGAACGAGAAGAACGTCCCGTTTTCTTATCGTAATGTGAAACCGGATAATAGTCAAGTCTGAAATTGCTAAAATCTGCTTCTACAGGGAAGTTTTTTAATATTTGACTGGTCATAAAGCAATCCAATGATCGCATTTTTTGAAACAATGGCACTTTTTTATTACCAATGTATCCGGTGTCTTTACAATCCGGACAGTCGTAAACCGGCTCCAGATAATCTTCTGGGAAGCCGGCTGATTTGAGCAGATGAATCTTACGATTACGTAATTCTGCAAGATCCTTTTTTTAAAGCATCAACTGCACTGGTATCTCCATCAAGTAGTTTCTTTCCATGCTGAATAGACAGTGAGGCAATGGAGTCATCAAGTGTTTTGAATTCAGGGAGCTTTTTATAGACTTCTTCATACCGGGCCACCTGAATGTCATGGCTATGTAATTGTTTCTGCTCATATTTACGCATGATTGCATGGTACTGTGAATTTTTTAATCCCATGAAAAGACTCCTTTTAAATTCTCTTAAATATAATTGATCTTCTAAACTATTGTTTTTTCATTAGTTGCTCTTTAAAAGCTGCTCTTCCAGAGAATCCATGTCGTAGGAACGTCTCTCAAAATTATTCAGATTTCTTGTGACATTCTTAGGTTTTGTGGCAGGACTTCTATGTAAGGAACGTTCTTTCTGGAATTCATGATCTAAGGCATTGATATCAGTCAGATGATGAATATTGCATTCATACCATTTTGTGAGAATGGAGTCAGCATATTCAAAACTTGGCTGATGTGTGGCAGAGATTGTTCTGCGGCAGGCTTCCTGAATGATGTCAGCGGAAAATCCATAAGTATCAGCCCATTTATTAATATATTCCAGTTCGGAAGAGGCAGGTCCTCTGTTCTTAATGCCGAATGCATTCAAAACCGTGTAGCAGTTACGGCTGTATGCAGCAGCCTGTTCTTTTGCCTGTGATATAGTTTCAATTCCGTTCTCTACCCAGGAAATGGCAACCTTCTGGATATAATGCATACTCTTATGTCCGTTCTCTACACAGGATTCAATCAGATATTCAATCAAATCAGCAGACATATGCAGCGTATCATAGAAATAAGTAATTGTGTCGACATCCGTATGCGTCAGTGTCTTGCCAAGGTACTGTTCTGTGATAAACAGGAGAGACTTGATCTCCTTCTGGGCACGGAATGTATCAAGAGGAACCGCATTGGAAACAGGAGTCTGGATACTGCTTTCTACCGGTGCAGAAACAGCTTCTGAGCGGAACTCTGTTACCGGAGCTACCGGAGTCTGAGTTGGAATTGAATCCTGTGGATAGCCTGATGCACAGCCGGAAAAATCAGTTGTATCTCCACAAGTATTCTCTTCTTCATCGCGAAGAAATTCAACGGCAGTGATTCCACCGTCCGGTCCGTGTCCAAGTCTGAGAAGACCGACAGATTCCCAGTAACGGAAAGCGCGAAGAACATCGTTCTCTGTATTATTCAGATAATCTGCGATCATGGAGATGCTCAGAGAAGATGCAGCATCCTCAACATGGCGGAGAAGAAAAAGGTATACTTTTACAAACTCTCCGTTCGCATTCGCCATATAATGATCTACAAAGCTGTTCGGCAGCATTGTCATATTCATCTGAAAATTATTCTTTAAAACCAAAGTCTTCATAACTTATCCTGCTTTCTCTATGTATTAACCAATTGCCACTTGCTCTGTCTGATGAGGGGCAACCTGAAATCTATATCTTCTTCTCTTTAGTGTGAATATTATAACATCATATGAGAATCTTAAAAAGAATTTTCGAGTGGGTAACTAGGACATTTTTTGTAGATAACTATGTGGAGAAAATGTGGATAAAGTGTGGAAAAGTTCACATGCATGTGGATATCTATGTGAACTTTTCCACAGAATAGTTTAGCAAAGTTATTGAGAAAGCCTTATTTTAAAATGTCTTCGCCGATTTTGACAACATCTCCGGCTCCCATTGTGATCAGGAGATCTCCGGATTTGCAGTTTTCTTTAAGGAAAGCTTCTATTTCTTCAAAACTTGGAAGGTAATGTGCATCTGTTCCAAGTTTACGTGCTTCCTCTGCAAGACCGGCAGAAGAAACTCCGAGAGTATCTGTCTCACGAGCTGCATAGATATCTGCAAGCACCAGATGATCCGTGTGAGAAAGAGCTTCTGCAAATTCATGGAAGAAAGCCTTTGTTCTCGTATAAGTATGTGGTTGGAAGACACACCATACCTGATTGTGTGGGTAGTGCTGTGCAGCCTTCAGAGTAGCGGCAATCTCTGTCGGATGATGTGCATAATCATCGACAACAGTTACACCGTTAAATGTTCCCTTGTATTCGAAACGACGGTCTGTTCCACTGAAAGAAAGAATTCCTTTTTTAATTGTTTCCATTGGAATCTGAAGCAGTTCAGCAGTAGCAATAGATGCAAGTGCATTTGACACATTATGATCACCTGTTACAGAAAGCTGGATATGGTCAACCACTTTTCCGTTCTTTATAAGATCAAATGCAACAAGCCCTTTTTCATCATAAGTGATGTTAGAAGCACTGTAGTCAAGCATATCAGAAGAACCATAAGTGATCACATTGCAGTCAAGACCGTCATAAATCTCCTGATAATTGTCGATATCACCATTGATGATCAAAGTTCCATCAGAAGGAAGAAGTGCTGCAAACTGATGGAAAGAGTGTCTGATGTCTTCAAGATCCTTGAAGAAGTCCAGATGATCTTCCTCAATATTGAGGATGACACTGATCTTCGGATAAAAATGAAGGAAACTGTTTGTATACTCACAGGCTTCTGTGATAAAAGTCTCGGATTTTCCAACGCGGATGTTACCACCGATTGCCTTGAGAATACCGCCGACAGAAATTGTAGGATCCAGATCGGCTGCAAGTAAAATATGAGAGATCATGGATGTAGTAGTAGTTTTTCCATGAGTACCGGATACAGCGATCGGTGTCTTGTAATTTTTCATCAGCTGTCCAAGCAGCTCTGCGCGTGTAAGCATTGGAATCTTGCGGGCAACAGCTTCCATAAGCTCTGGATTAGCTTTATTGATCGCAGCAGTGTATACAACACAGTCAATTCCGTCAGAAATGTTCTCGGCACACTGTCCGTAATGGATGATGGCACCTTCAGACTCCAGCTTCTTTGTAAGCGGAGACTCCTTTGAATCTGAACCGGATACAGTAAATCCTTCTTCCAGAAGAATCTCAGCAAGACCGCTCATACTGATTCCGCCAATTCCAATAAAATGAATATGTATCGGCTTTTCAAAATTGATTTTATACATTGAGATACGCCCTTTCTTTAATAGATTTTATAAAATAACTTGTGATTTTAGTCATAAATCTTCTATATCGTTTATATTATACTATATATCGTAAAAAAAAGAAAGAAGATCTTTTTGGTAGAAATTGATAAAAAGGAGAAAAAAGTATGAAAAAATTGTAAAATATGTTTGTTATTTCTAAATATATGGTATAATGATTCTAGCTTACTTGAAATGAGGTGACGTAATGTATAAGAAGGAAATGATTGCCATGCTGCTGGCGGGTGGACAGGGCAGTCGACTTGGAGTACTTACATCAAAAGTTGCAAAACCAGCAGTTGCTTTTGGTGGAAAGTACCGTATTATTGATTTCCCGCTTAGCAACTGTATTAACTCGGGAATCGATACGGTTGGTGTACTGACACAGTATCAGCCGCTTCGCCTGAATACACATATTGGAATTGGAATTCCGTGGGATCTGGATCGCAACGTTGGAGGTGTATCAGTTCTCCCACCATATGAGAAGAGTACAAACAGTGAGTGGTATACAGGAACAGCGAATGCCATTTATCAGAATCTGAATTACATAGAGACTTATAATCCGGACTATGTACTGATTCTTTCAGGAGATCATATCTATAAGATGGATTATGAAGTGATGCTTGATTTCCATAAGGCAAACAATGCTGATGTGACAATTGCAGCAATGCCGGTGCCGATGGAAGAAGCAAGCCGTTTCGGAATTGTAGTGACAGATCAGGACAGCAGGATCAAAGAATTCGAAGAGAAGCCTGAGAAGCCAAGCAGTAATCTGGCATCGATGGGAATCTATATCTTCAGCTGGCCGGTTCTTAAAGAGGCACTTATTAAGCTGAAAGACCAGCCAAACTGTGATTTCGGAAAACACATTATTCCATATTGTCATGAAAAAGGGGACAGGCTGTTTGCATATGAGTACAACGGATACTGGAAAGATGTTGGAACACTCAGCTCTTATTGGGAAGCGAATATGGAACTGATCGATATCATTCCGGAGTTTAATCTTTATGAAGAATTCTGGAAGATCTATACGAACAGTGCGAATATTCCTCCACAGTATATTGCAGAGAATGCTGTTGTAGACAGATGTATCATTGCAAACGGAACAGAAATTTACGGAGAAGTCCACAGTTCTGTTATTGGAGGAAGTGTTACTGTAGGAAAAGGCAGCGTAGTCCGTGACTCAATTATTATGCAGGGAGTTACGATCGGAGAAAACTGCGTGATCGAGAAAGCAATCATAGCAGAAGACACGGTAATTGGAAATGATGTTTCTATCGGAATCGGAAGTGAAGTCCCGAATAAGATGAAACCGAATATTTACAGCGGTGGACTGGCTACGATCGGAGAGAATTCAGTGATTCCGGGAGGAGTACAGATTGGAAAGAATACCGCCATCAGTGGAGTGACATCATCCGAGGATTACATAGATGGAGTACTTGCAAGCGGTGAGACATTGATAAAGGCAGGTGACAGAGTATGAGAGCAGTAGGAATTATTTTAGCCGGCGGTAACAGCAGAAAGATGAAAGAGCTGACTTCAAGACGTGCGGCAGCAGCAATGCCGGTTGCCGGAAGCTATCGCGCAATTGACTTTACATTAAGTAATATGACAAACTCTCATATCCAGAAAGTTGCTGTGCTGACACAGTACAATGCCCGTTCTTTGAATGAGCATCTGAATTCTTCCAAATGGTGGGATTTCGGAAGAAAACAAGGTGGATTATATGTATTCACACCTACGATCACAGATGATAATGGTTACTGGTACAGAGGAACAGCAGATGCGATTTATCAGAATCTGGATTTCCTGAGAAGATGTCATGAACCTTATGTAATCATTACATCAGGTGATGCAGTCTATAAGATGGATTATAATAAAGTGCTGGAATATCATATTGCGAAGAAAGCAGATATCACTGTTGTTTGTAAAGAACTTGGAGCAGGAGAAGATGCGACAAGATTCGGAACCATTAAGATGAATGAATCTTGCAGAATCGAAGAATTTGAAGAAAAACCGATGATTGCAAGATCACAGACAATCTCTACAGGAATTTATGTGATCCGCAGAAGACTGCTGATCGATCTTGTAGAACAATGTGCGGAAGAAGAGAGACATGATTTCGTAAATGATATCCTGATCCGTTATAAGAATGTAAAGAAGATTTATGGTTATAAGATTGAAAGCTATTGGAATAATATTTCAACAGTAGATGCATATTACAAGACGAATATGGATTTCCTGAAACCGGAAGTGAGAAAATATTTCTTCAAGGATCTGCCAAGTGTATATTCTAAGGTGAGTGATCAGCCACCGGCAAAATATAATCCGGGTGCGATCGTGAAGAACAGTCTGGTTGGAAGTGGAAGTATTATTAATGGAACGATAGAGAACTCAGTTATTTTCAAGAAAGTATTTGTTGGAAATAATTGCGTGATTAAGAACTCTATCATATTGAATGATGTATATCTTGGAGATAATACATACATTGAGAACTGTATTGTAGAGAGCAGGGATACGATCCGTGCGAATACAAGACATGTAGGGGAAGACGGAATTAAAATAGTTATTGAAAAGAATGAAAGATATGCATTATAAGCCAAGATAAGCAAAAAAAGCCCTGAAAAAAAAGGGTGTTCATATTCCGTGATAATGCAAAAGAGAAAGGGGAACTGTAATATGCAGATTACAGATGTACGTGTACGTAAAGTTGCGAAAGAGGGAAAGTTAAAAGCAGTAGTATCTATCACAATTGATGAGGAGTTTGTTGTTCATGATATCAAAGTGATCGAAGGTGAAAAGGGGCTTTTCATTGCAATGCCAAGTAAAAAAGCATTAGATGGTGAGTATCGTGATATCGCACATCCGATCAATTCAGGAACAAGAGAACGAATTCAGTCAACAATTCTTGCAAGATATCAGCAGGCACTTGAAGAAGAGCCGGAGCCGTTGGTTGTTGACGAGATGTAGGGTATTGTGGTGCTGCTCTTATTTGGATAAATGACAGGTAAAGGCAGGGCTAATACAATAGATAGGAAACAGGCGAAAGGAAAAGTGCAGTGATTGCCCGATCACTGCACTTTTCCTTTTTGTCTTATAAATGAAAAACCATTTTTTCACCGGTTGTCGGATGTGTGAATTCCAGTCGACAGGCACAAAGCATTAACTGTCGTGAAGTGCATGCGGCAGTGCCATATTTCCGATCCCCGATCAGAGGGTGTCCGGCATGTGCAAACTGCACGCGGATCTGATGATGACGCCCGGTATCCAGATGAATTTCCAGTTTGGCAAAAAGGTTCACCAGAAGGAAGTGTATCTGTATGGATTACTTTATAATGAAGTCGTGCATACTTTGCATCAGGCACATTTTCTTCACAGACACGGGAGGTGTTGGTTCGTCCGTCTTTTACAAGATAGTCTTCCAGAGTTCCTTCGTTGTGTTCGAAAATGCCTAAAGCCTGTGCACGGTAATATTTCCCAAAACCAGATGTGGTAAGCTGGCGGGAAAGTTCCTTTGCGGCAGCAGGCGTTTTTGCAAAAACAAGAAGTCCTTCTACCGGTTGGTCCAGCCGATGGATGACAGCAAGATAAGGTTTGCGTGAAGAGGTTTTTTAGCAGTATTTTTTATCAGATGATTTTTTAAAATACTGACCATATCTTTTGTGCCAATGCGGCTGCTCTGGGTAGGAACTCCAGCAGGTTTATGACAGACGATAATATCCTTGTCCTCATATATTATTTCAGGGGTAAGTGATGAAATCATAGTTGTATCCTTCTTTCTTGACAATCGCTAAAGTTGCGTCTAAACTGAGAATTAATAATGTTATAATGATACATGATGTAAACGAATCAGGTCAAGCTTTTAAGGAGAACATCAATGAATAATGACTGGGAACATTTTGGAGAAGAGATAAAGCAGACAATACAGGATGCAATTGATACAAAGGATTACAGCAGATTGAACCAGATGGTGTCTGATACGGTGAACCATGCGATGGACTGCGTCTCGGCAGGGATTAAAAACGGTGGCTGGTACAGAGATCCGAAGACCGGACAGCCATTATATGGAGATAAAAAGAATGCCGGAAGCAGATCAGGTGCAGAAAACCAGGGGTATCGTCCGAATCAAGGATCGAAGATGTCGGAAATGAGAAATTATAGTCAGAATCGTCCGGTACCGGTGAGTCCAAGATATCTCAAAGGAACTTCGGTAAAGATCGGCGGGACTTTTCTGGCAGCGACAGGAGCTGTATTTGGATTGACTTCTGTTATTTTCCTTATCATCACTTTGATTGGAAGTGTGATCACAGCGTTTGATGTAGTCAGTGGTCTGATTATTGGAATTTTTGCAGTTGCTTTTATATCTTTTGCAGTGATGACTTATGTGGGAGTAGATATGGTACGTACGGTGGGAAGGTTTCGCCAATATGTATCTGTTCTGAGAGACCGGGAATTTTGTGATATTAAGGAAATTGCTTCTGCGACAGGACGAGATGTCAGAAAGGTTCTGAAAGATGTGCAAAAAAATGATTACAAAAGGCTGGTTCTGTCAGGGACATCTGGATGAGAAAGAATCCTGCCTGATGGTTAGTGAACATGCATGGAATCAGTATACAGCTCTTATGGAAGACATGAAACAGCGCAAGGCAGAGGAGCAGGCTGCTCAGAAAAAGATGCAGGAAGAGTATGACAGACTTTCACCGGAAGTACAGAAGATCGTACAGGCAGGAGATGAATATGTGAGAAAGATTAAGGCAGCGAATGACGCAATTCCGGGAGAAGTGATTTCGGCAAAGATTTCCCGCATGGAACTGCTCGTGGATCGTATTTTTTGACCGCGTGGAGCAGAATCCGGATTCTGTGAATGATATGCGAAGAATGATGGATTATTATCTTCCGACAACGATGAAACTTCTTGAAGCGTATGAAGAGCTGGATGCACAGCCGGTACAGGGAGAAAATATCATTTCTTCCAAGAAAGAGATTGAAGATACGATAGACACATTGAATATTGCATTTGAGAAATTACTGGACAGCCTGTTCCAGGATACAGCATGGGATGTATCTTCAGATATTTCAGTACTTCATACAATGCTTGCGCAGGAAGGTCTGACAGAAGACGGGCTGAAGAAATAATGATATTCCAAACAGACAATGAATCAAAACAGTTACAAACAGAAATGGAGGATTACTATGAGTGATGCATTCAAGGATGTAAGTACAGTGCCGACACTGACACTGGAACCGTTTCAAGCGGAAGAAGAAAAGAAACCGGCGGTGCAGCCGGAAGAACCGAAGCTGGATGATACGATCCTGACAGAAGAAGAGCGCAGGATGGTAGATGCATTTGCACAGCAGATCGATCTGACGAATTCTTCTATGATTCTTCAGTATGGCGCAGGTACACAGAAAAAAGATGGCAGATTTCTCAGAAAGTGCTTTGGAAAATGTGAAGTCAAAGGATCTGGGAGAAGTTGGTACACTGCTTACGAATGTTGTAACTGAACTGAAGAGCATTTGATGAAGAAGAGAGCAAAGGATTTCTTGGAATATTTAAGAAAGCATCGAATAAAGTTGAATCTATGAAAGCAAAGTATTCGAAAGCCGAAGAAAATGTGAATCAGATCGTGAAAGCACTGGACAACCATCAGGTGCAGCTTTTAAAAGATGTTGCGATACTCGATAAGATGTATGATCTGAATCTTACTTATTTTAAAGAGCTTTCTATGTACATTCTTGCAGGAAAGGAAAAAACTGGAAGAAGTAAGAAGCACACAGCTTGCTGAATTGATGAGCAAAGCCCAGGTAAGCGGCCTCCCGGAAGATGCGCAGGCAGCAAAAGATCTGGATTCGATGTGCAATCGTTTTGAAAAGAAGTTACATGATCTTGAACTGACGAGAATGATCTCCATCCAGACCGCACCGCAGATCCGACTGGTTCAGAATAATGATACACAGATGGTAGAGAAGATCCAGTCTACAATCGTGAATACGATTCCGTTGTGGAAGAGTCAGATGCTTCTCGCACTTGGAGTAGAACATTCTTCACAGGCGGCGGCAGCACAGAGACAGGTGACGGATATGACAAATGAACTGTTGAAGAAGAATGCGGAGACATTAAAAATGTCCACAATTGAGACTGCAAAAGAGTCTGAAAGAGGAATTGCAGATCTCGAGACATTGAAAGCAACAAATGAATCACTGATCTCTACATTGGATGAAGTGATGAACATTCAGAGAGAAGGAAGAGAAAAACGCCGGGAAGCGGAAGCGGAACTTCGCAATATGGAAAATGAATTGAAAGCAAAGCTTCTGGAAATCAGAGGATAAAGCTTTTTGGCTTGACAGCGGGTGTTTTATCAGTTAGAATTTCATTTGATAACTGACGTTGAACGGGAATAGTAGATACGCAGCATGCTTCAGAGAGAAGGCGGCAGGTGAGAGCCTTTGCATTACGGTATGGAACCGGCCCGGGAGTCCCTGTATGAAAGTACAGCGTAGATCCTGCGTTAAAGGAGAAGAAAGTGAATGCAGATACAGAGATCATTTGTGTTGGTTTTGATTATAGAATGGATGTATTGCATTAATTAGGGTGGTACCGCCGGAGATATTCGGTCCCTATCGTGGGGGATGCGATATCCCGGCGATTTTTTATATTAAAGTAAAAGCAAACTGCTGTCAGGGGACAGCAATGCAAAAAAAACAAAAAGGAGAAGAACAATGGCAAAGAAATTAGTACAGAATATCACTGCCAGAGAAGAAGATTTTGCTCAGTGGTATACGGATGTTGTGCGTGAAGCAAAACTGTGTGATTATTCAGGTGTTAAAGGATGTATGAACTACCTTCCGAACGGATATGCTCTGTGGGAGAATATTCAGAAGAACCTGGATGCACGTTTCAAAGAGACAGGAGTAGAGAATGTATACCTTCCGGTTATGATCCCGGAAAGCCTTCTTCAGAAAGAAAAGGATCATATCGAAGGATTTGCACCGGAAGTTGCATGGGTAACACATGGTGGACTGGAAGAACTTCAGGAAAGATTCTGTATCCGTCCTACATCTGAGACACTGTTCTGTGATGTCTGGAGCAAGACAGTTCAGTCTTACCGTGATCTTCCTAAGGTGTGGAATCAGTGGTGTTCCGTTCTTCGTTGGGAGAAGACAACAAGACCATTCCTTCGTTCCAGAGAGTTCCTGTGGCAGGAAGGACATACAATCCATGCAACATACGAAGAAGCAGAAGAGCGTACAAAACAGATGTGGAGAGTCTACAGAGACTTTGCACAGGATGTTCTTGCAATCCCAGTAGTTTCCGGACGTAAGACAGAGAGTGAAAAATTCGCAGGAGCACAGGATACTTATACAATCGAAGCGCTGATGCATGACGGAAAAGCACTCCAGTCAGCAACAAGCCACTTCTTCGGAAGTTCCTTCCCAAGTGCATTCGGTATTCAGTATTCAGATAAGAATAACGAACTTCATGAAGTATACGAGACATCCTGGGGACTGTCTACAAGAATCATCGGTGCGCTGATCATGGTACACGGAGATGACAGTGGACTTGTTATTCCACCGAGAATCGCACCGGTGCAGACAATGATTATTCCGATCGCTCAGCATAAAGAAGGTGTTCTTGATAAGGCAAATGAACTTGTTGATACACTGAAGGCAGCAGGATACAAAGTGAAAATCGACGATTCTGACAAAGCACCTGGATGGAAGTTCAGCGGACAGGAGATCCTTGGAATCCCGACACGTATCGAGATCGGACCGAAAGACATCGAGAACAATCAGGCAGTTATCGTACGCCGTGATACAAGAGAGAAGATCGTTGTTTCTCTGGATGAGCTTACAACAAAACTTGCTGAAGTTCTTGAGACAATGCAGAATGATATGTTCGAAAGAGCAAAAGCATTCCTTGATTCTCATATCAATGAAGCAACAACAATGGATGAGATGAATGAGAAGTTCAATGAGAACCTTGGATTCATCAAAGCAATGTGGTGTGGAGACGAAGCCTGTGAAGATGAGATCAAAGCTCAGACAGGCGGAGCTACATCTAGATGTATTCCGGAAGAGGAAGAACATCTTTCAGATGTATGTGTATGCTGCGGAAAACCGGCGAAGCATATGGTATACTGGGGCAAAGCGTACTAATTTATTTCGTTGAAAATAAAGAAGAGATTTACTTTCATAGTTGCTAGAAAAAAGAATTTGATTTAATAACAAATAACAGATGGTTTCTTAAGAAAAAATGAGAGTGCCATCTGTTATTTTTGTATGAAAAATAATATGGAAAATGCGAAAAAGCCTTGACTTTCGGCGCTAAAACGTAATAAACTAAACGAGCGTGTGGAAAAAATGGCAATGTCTTTTTGATGCGCAAATAAGGATAATGACTTAATTATCCGCAGCCTCTTGAGGCATAAGCCCAAGGTAACGAATAATTCATAGGAGGTGAAAAGAATGCCAACATTTAACCAGTTAGTTAGAAAAGGACGTCAGACTTCTGAGAAGAAATCTACAGCACCGGCACTTCAGAAAGGATATAACTCACTGAAGAAGCGTGCAACTAATGTATCTGCACCACAGAAGAGAGGTGTGTGTACAGCAGTTAAGACAGCTACACCTAAGAAGCCTAACTCAGCTCTGAGAAAGATCGCCAGAGTTCGTCTGTCAAACGGAATCGAAGTAACAAGCTACATCCCAGGAGAAGGACACAACCTTCAGGAGCATAGCGTAGTTATGATCCGTGGAGGAAGAGTTAAGGACCTGCCAGGTACAAGATACCACATCATCCGTGGAACACTTGATACAGCAGGTGTTGCTAAGAGAAGACAGGCTCGTTCTAAATACGGTGCTAAGAGACCGAAAGACGCTAAGAAATAAGTCACGGATCGCAGTATAGTATTTCAGATTAAGTGTAACTAATAGTTAAATCGTATCACAAACAGAACTATGATTAGTCGTAGGTTGCGGATGCTATATAGATTTCGCGGCTGCGAGCACATGGAATGTGATCTCATAGAAAGACACATGTGAGTACCGATGAATTAATCCCGGAAAAACCGGAAAATATGATTAAGGAGGGAAGGACCGTGCCACGTAAAGGACATACTCAGAAGAGAGATGTATTAGCGGATCCAATATACAACAATAAAGTTGTTACCAAACTTATCAACAACATCATGCTTGATGGTAAGAAAGGCGTAGCACAGAAGATTGTATACGGAGCATTTGAAAGAGTAGAAGCTAAGGCTGAGAAGCCGGCTATTGAAGTGTTTGAAGAGGCTATGAACAACATGATGCCAGTTCTTGAAGTTAAAGCAAGACGTATCGGTGGAGCAACATACCAGGTACCGATCGAGGTTAGAGCTGACAGAAGACAGGCACTCGCACTTCGCTGGTTAACTATGTATTCACGTCAGAGAGGCGAGAAGACACAGGAAGAAAGACTGGCAAATGAAATTCTTGATGCAGCTAACAACACAGGTGGAGCTGTAAAGAGAAAAGAAGATATGCACAAGATGGCAGAAGCAAACAAGGCGTTTGCTCACTATCGTTTCTAATTATTTTAGGAGGAAAAAATCTTGGCTGGAAGAGAATATCCATTAGAGAGAACCAGAAATATCGGTATTATGGCTCATATTGATGCTGGTAAGACTACACTGACAGAGCGTATTCTTTACTATACCGGTGTTAACTATAAGATTGGTGATACTCATGAAGGTACTGCAACAATGGACTGGATGGAACAGGAGCAGGAAAGAGGTATCACAATTACTTCAGCCGCTACAACATGTCACTGGACATTGGAAGAGAAGACAAAAGTGAAACCGGGCGCTTTAGAGCATCGTATCAATATCATTGATACTCCGGGACACGTTGACTTCACTGTAGAGGTTGAGCGTTCACTCCGTGTACTTGATGGAGCTGTCGGCGTATTCTGTGCTAAGGGTGGTGTTGAGCCGCAGTCAGAAAACGTATGGCGTCAGGCAGACACATACAATGTACCACGTATGGCATTCATCAATAAGATGGACATCCTTGGTGCTGATTTCTACAATGCTGTAGATCAGATCAAGACAAGACTTGGAAAGAACGCTATTTGTCTTCAGCTTCCAATCGGAAAAGAAGACGAATTCAAAGGAATCATCGATCTGTTCGAGATGCAGGCCTACATCTACAATGATGAGAAGGGTGAAGACATCACTGTAACAGATATTCCGGAAGAGATGCAGGATGAAGCTGAGCTTTATCACACAGAACTCGTAGAGAAAATCTGTGAGCTGGACGATGACCTTATGATGGAATACCTTGAGGGTGAAGAACCTTCTATCGATGCAATGAAAGCAGTTCTGAGAAAAGCTACATGTGAGTGTACAGCTGTTCCGGTATGCTGCGGTACTGCATACAGAAACAAAGGTGTTCAGAAACTCCTTGATGCAATCATCGAGTTTATGCCGGCTCCAACAGACATCCCGGCAATCGAGGGTGTTGATGAAGACGGAAACGAAGTAGTAAGACACTCTTCTGATGAAGAGCCGTTCTCTGCTCTCGTATTTAAGATCATGACAGACCCATTCGTAGGTAAGCTTGCTTACTTCCGTGTGTATTCAGGTGTTATGAACTCCGGTTCTTATGTACTGAATGCTACTAAAAATCAAAAAAGAGCGTGTTGGACGTATCCTTCAGATGCATGCCAACAAGCGTGAAGAGCTGGATAAAGTATATTCAGGAGATATTGCTGCAGCAATCGGATTCAAGTTCTCAACAACAGGAGATACAATTTGTGACGAGCAGCATCCAGTAATTCTTGAGTCCATGGAATTCCCAGAGCCAGTTATCGAGCTTGCTATCGAGCCTAAGACAAAGGCTTCACAGGGAAAACTTGGAGAGTCTCTTGCAAAACTTGCAGAAGAAGACCCGACATTCCGTGCTCATACAGATAAAGAAACTGGACAGACAATCATCGCTGGTATGGGTGAGCTTCATCTTGAAATCATCGTTGACAGACTTCTTCGTGAGTTCAAGGTAGAGGCTAACGTAGGTGCACCTCAGGTTGCTTACAAAGAGTCCATCACAAAGCCAGTTGATATTGACAGCAAGTATGCGAAACAGTCTGGTGGACGTGGACAGTACGGACACTGTAAAGTTAAATTCGAGCCAATGGATGTCAACGGTGAGGAGACATACAAGTTCGAGTCTACTGTAGTTGGAGGAGCTATTCCGAAGGAATACATCCCGGCAGTAGGTGAAGGTATTGAAGAAGCTATGAAGTCTGGTATCCTTGGAGGATTCCCTGTAGTTGGTGTTTACGCTAACGTATACGACGGATCTTACCATGAAGTCGATTCCAGTGAGATGGCATTCCACATCGCTGGTTCCCTTGCATTCAAGGATGCTATGAAACAGGGCGCACCTGTACTTCTTGAGCCTATCATGAAGGTAGAGGTTACAATGCCTGAAGAATATATGGGAGATATCATCGGAGACCTGAACTCACGTCGTGGACGTATTGAAGGTATGGATGATCTCGGTGGCGGAAAGATCGTACGTGCGTACGTTCCTCTGTCAGAAATGTTTGGATACTCTACAGATCTTCGTTCCAGAACACAGGGACGTGGTAACTACTCAATGTTCTTTGAGAAATACGAGCCAGTACCGAAGTCTGTACAGGAGAAAGTATTATCCAACAAAAATGCCTAAAATATCATAAAAGGCTTGAAAATCGGCTAAGTTTGAAATATAATCAAACTTAGCCAGGTTTAAAATAGAAAACCAAAACAAGGTTGCCCCATTGAGGGTTATATTTTAAGGAGGATATTCAAAATGGCTAAAGCTAAATTTGAAAGAACAAACCGCATTGTAATATCGGTACTATCGGTCACGTTGACCATGGTAAAACAACTCTTACAGCTGCTATCACAAAAGTACTTTCTCACAGAGTAGAAGGTAACGCATCTGTAGATTTCGAGAACATCGATAAAGCTCCAGAAGAAAGAGAACGTGGAATCACAATCTCTACAGCACACGTTGAGTATGAGACAGCTAACCGTCACTACGCACACGTTGACTGCCCAGGACATGCTGACTACGTTAAGAACATGATCACAGGAGCAGCTCAGATGGACGGAGCTATCCTTGTTGTAGCTGCAACAGACGGAGTTATGGCTCAGACTAAAGAGCATATTCTTCTGTCCCGTCAGGTTAACGTACCATACATCGTTGTATTCATGAACAAATGTGATATGGTAGACGACGAAGAGCTTCTTGAACTCGTAGAGATGGAGATCCGTGAAGTACTTAACGAGTATGACTTCCCAGGAGATGACACACCGATCATCCAGGGATCAGCTCTTAAGGCTCTTGAAGATCCAGACGGACCGTGGGGAGACAAGATCATGGAACTTATGGACGCTGTTGATACATGGATCCCAACACCAGAGCGTGCTACAGACAAGCCATTCCTTATGCCAGTAGAGGACGTATTCTCTATCACAGGACGTGGAACAGTTGCAACTGGTAGAGTAGAGCGTGGAACACTTCACGTATCTGACGAAGTTGAAATCATCGGTATCCACGAGGACGTTAAGAAGACTGTTGTAACAGGAATCGAGATGTTCCGTAAGCTTCTTGATGAGGCTCAGGCTGGAGATAACATCGGAGCACTTCTTCGTGGTATTCAGAGAACAGAGATCGAAAGAGGACAGGTTCTTATCAAACCAGGTACAGTAAGCTGCCATAAGAAATTCACATGCCAGGTTTACGTACTGACAAAAGACGAGGGTGGACGTCATACTCCATTCTTCAACAACTACCGTCCACAGTTCTACTTCAGAACAACAGACGTAACAGGTGTTTGCGAGCTTCCAGAAGGAATCGAGATGTGTATGCCTGGAGATAACGTAGAGATGACAGTTGAACTGATCCATCCAGTAGCTATGGAGGAAGGTCTTCGTTTCGCTATCCGTGAAGGTGGACGTACAGTAGGATCAGGTACAGTTGCTTCAATCATCGAGTAATTAATATCTAGATAGATTTAATATCGATACTTAAAATGAAATATGCCCGCAGGACTTCGGTTCTGCGGGCTTTTCTATTAGTGCGCAAATATACAAAAAAGTATTATCTTAATATGTTGTGCCTTGAAAAATCCTATTGAAACTGACCGCATTTCTCAGTATAATATCACTGTATTAGGAAATACTTTGAAAACGTCTGTTAGGGAAGATTCTCTAACGGACGATTTTTTGGGGATAATTAAAATCATATGGCTAATGGGAGGAATTTATGGATAAGGCATATTTTAAAGCGGGCAAGTACCGTTGCAAAGGTCATTTTTGGAAATGTTTTCTATGCTTTTGTAATCAAACTTTTTCTTTTACCGGGGAATCTGATGACAGGAGGAACAACCGGTATTGGTCTGGTAGTGAAGCATTTTACGGGAGCATCAATTTCTGGATTTGTCTTAGCATTTAATATTGTGATGCTGATAGTTGGAGTGACTTTTTCTTGGTAAGAAATTTGCACTGACGACAATTCTCAGTTCTTTCACATATCCAATTGCATTGGAAGCGGCCAATCATACTTTTTGGGGATCTGGTGATCACGGATAATCCAATGCTGAATACGATTTTTGCCGGACTTGGAATCGGGATTGGACTTGGTATTGTAATTCGAACAGGAGCTTCTACCGGAGGTATGGATATTCCACCGTTGATTTTGAATAAGTATTTTCGAATTCCGGTGTCAGTGAGTCTGAATGTATTTGATATATTGATTCTGTTACCGCAGATTCTATATAATCCTCCGGAACGCGTTTTATACGGAATTTTACTGGTAATGATCTACACGACAGTGCTGGACAAAGTCTTAGTGATGGGAAATACCAAGACGGAAGTGAAGATTATCAGCAAACAGGTGGAAGAAGTACGTCAGGCAATTCTTGCGCAGGTAGACAGAGGCGTGACGATGCTGTATTGGGGAAGGCGGTTACAAACAAGAACAAAAGCAGATTGTATTGAGTATTGTGTCTAATCGAGAACTTCCACAAGTTGAGAAATTGATCAGACAGATTGACCCGGAGGCATTTATGATCATCAGCAGAGTTACAGAGGTACGAGGAAGAGGATTCTCTTTGAGCAAACACTACGGAGAAGAGGAAGGCTGATGATGCTGCAAAAACAGTACTGTAGATTAAATATTTATAGAATTAAGGAAGAACAGTTGTATGCTAAATCAAAAAAGATTTCTTAAAAATACGCATCCAAATTAGCCTTTCCGATCATGATTCAAAATTTGATTGGAACATTGGTAAACATTGCCGATACGGTAATGCTTGGATACGTAAGCCAGACGGCGATGTCAGCTTCATCACTTGCGAACCAGTATACGTTTATTCTGTTCTGCTTATATTACGGTATGGCTACAGGAACTTCGGTTCTGTGTGCCCAGTACTGGGGAAAAGGGGATAAAAAGACAGTAGAAAGGATTCTCGGTCTTGCGGAACGGATTTCACTGATCGTCTCGCTTATATTTTTCGTTATTTCCTTTACTATGCCGGTTACGGTTATGAAGATTTTCACAAATAGTCCGGATACGATTGCTGCCGGAAGTGAGTATTTGAAGGTAATTTCATTTTCATTTATGTTTATGGGGTTCTCGCAGGTTTTTATGAGCGCTCTTCGAAGTATTGGAAAATAATGCTGCCTTCTATTACGTACATTGTTTCTCTTTGTGTCAATGTACTTTGTAATGCCACATTTATCTTTGGTCTGTTTGGATTTCCAAAGCTTGGCGTTACAGGTGTTGCACTTGGTACTGTGATTGCCAGAATTACAGAGGTATTAATTTGTCTCATCTATTCATTAAACAGTTCAGATGTCAGATTCAGGATAAAATACTTCTTTGCAAAATCAGGCATTTTGTTTCAGGACTTTATGAAAATTGCCACTCCAGCCGTGATAAATGATGTTGTCTGGAGTTTTGCCACTTCAGCATTTGCAGCAATTCTTGGGCATATCGGAGATGACATGGTTGCCGCAAATGCGGTTGCTGTTATGGTGGTAAATATTGGTGCTATTGCCTGCCGCGGTTTTGCAAATGCTACGACTATCATTATCAGCCAGGAGTTAGGGAAAGATCAAATTGATACAGCCGGAGAATACGGGAAACGGATGCTTAGGATAACACTTGCTGTAAGCCTGATCGGATGCGTTATTATTCTGGCGATTCGTCCTCTGATACTGGACTTCTATCGGGATAAATTGACCGAGACTGCCCTTTCTTATCTTAGCATTTTTATAATTATGACAACCTGGCGTCTTGTGGGAGAAGGGATTAATACCTGCCTTATATGTGGGTGTTTCAGAGGCGGCGGTGATTCCAGATTTGGAATGATCGTAGATTCCATATTTATGTGGCTTGTTGCAGTTCCGGCTACTTTCCTTGCAGCATATGTTTTTAAATTACCGCCTGTCTGGGTTTACTTTGTAATGACTTTAGATGAGTTCGAGAAAATGCCCGTGGTATTTATTCACTATTTCAGAAAGAAATGGCTTACAAATATTACCAGAGATTTTGATTGAGGCTACAGGGAAATGTTTGACAATTCCAAAGATAAGTACTAATGTATTTTGTATGAACTTATAACCTGGAATTTTAGGAGAAGTACAATCATGTCAAAAGATGAATATCTAATTACAGATGCGCCCCTGAAAGCGTTAACTGTTTTTGCAATGCCTATGATCTTAGGCAGTTTTTTTCCAGCAGATATATAATATGGCTGATTCGATCATTGTCGGTCAGTTTGTTGGTTCTTCGGCACTTGCGGCTGTCGGTGCCTGTGCTGCACTTACGAATGTTTTCATTTGTGTAGCTCTGGGTGCCGGTGTAGGCGCAGGTGTACTCGTAAGCCGTTATTTTGGAGCCAGAGATTATGGTAAAATGAAAACAATTGTGTCGACATCGCTGATCAGCTTTTTAGTCCTGAGCATACTACTTGGAATCTTTGGTTTTTGCTTTTCACATTCAATGATGAGTTTATTACAAACACCTCCTGATATACTGGATGAAGCAGTGCTGTATCTGCGGGTTTATTTTGTGGGATTCCCATTTCTGTTTATGTACAACATCCTCTCAACGATGTTTACTTCCATCGGTGAATCCAGAATTCCATTGGTTCTTCTGATTTTTTCATCCGTATTAAATATTTTTATGGATCTTTGGATGGTAGCCGGACTTGGTCTCGGCGTGTTTGGTGCGGCCCTGGCAACGCTTATTGCACAGGGGATTTCCGCGGTCTTTTCATTTCTGATTTTCCTTTATAGAATGAGACGGTATAAATGTCAGTTTGAATGGTTTGACGGACAGGAGTTATATTCGATGCTTCAAATTGCCATACCGTCAGTTCTCCAGCAGTCTACAGTGTCGATCGGTATGATGATCGTACAGGCAGTTGTAAATCCATTTGGTACACAGGCACTCGCAGGTTACTCAGCAACGATGCGAGTGGAAAATGTTTTTTCACTGATTTTTGTATCCATCGGCAATGCGATTTCGCCGTATATATCCCAGAATCTTGGTGCAAAGAAAATCGAACGGCTCAAAAAAGGCTATCATGCGGCACTGGTGTTGGATCTATGTTTCGCAGTCCTTGCTTTTCTGGTCATTGAATCACTGCACAATCAGATTTCTTCCTTATTCCTTGGAAAAGATGGAACAGCTTTAGCGTATCAGGTATCCGGTGATTATATGAGATGGCTGGGGTATTTTTTCATCTTCATGGGTATTAAGATGGCAACCGATGGTGTTCTTCGCGGACTTGGAATCATGCGTCCGTTTCTCATTGCGAATATGGTAAATCTTGCAATCCGTTTGTCTGTTGCTTTGATTTGTGCACCGCGGTTCGGAATTGCATTTGTCTGGCTTGCAGTACCGGCCGGATGGCTTGCAAACTTCTTGATTTCTTATGCAGCACTCAGAAAATCATGGCCGAGTATTGAGGAAGATAAAGGAGCAATATCATGCAGAAAATACTGATTGTAGAAGACGATACAAATATTAATAACTTGCTTCAGGAGGCATTATCCAAAGAAGGCTATTCTTGTGAGCAGGCATTTTCCGGGACCGAAGCAAAGCTGCTTCTAAATATGCAGGATCATGATTACGCACTTGTTCTGCTGGATCTGATGCTGCCCGGAATTCCAGGTGAGGCAGTTCTGGAGGAAATACGGAAAAAGGGAAATCTTCCGGTTATTGTGTTGACTGCAAAAGACAGCCTGGATGAAAAGGTAGAAGTTTTAACGAGCGGAGCGGATGATTATATAACGAAACCATTTGAAATCAGGGAAGTGCTGGCAAGAGTTCAGGTACAGCTCCGTCATAAAGAAGAAAAGGAAGCAGAGGAACAGCATACGCTTTCATTTAAAGATATGGTATTAAACAGAAATACATTTCAGGTTGAAATTGCTGGAAAGATACTTCCGAAGATCACAAAACAGGAGTTTGCGATTTTAGAATTACTGCTCAGGAATCCAAAACAGGTTTTCAGTAAAGAGGATATTTTTGAATATGCATGGGACGAGCCTTATATGGGTGAGACAAAGACATTGGACGTTCATATCAGCAATATCCGCAAGAAGATCAAACAAGTGACTTCGGAGGAATACATTGAGACAGTATGGGGAATCGGTTATCGTCTTCATGCGTAATCTTTACTCTTTTTTTAACTATTTATTTGCGTTTGATTAGGATTCATCTTTTATGATAAATGCAGATAAGAAAAATGGAGATGAAAAATTTGAGTGAGATGTTATTGGAAACACGAGGGCTGACGAAGCGGTATGGACATCATAAAGCTGTGGACAGTGTCAGCATGCATATTAAAAAGGGCGCTATCTATGGATTTATCGGACGAAATGGAGCCGGGAAGACGACTTGCCTGAAGATGATCAGTGGACTTTCCAAGCCAACGAGTGGAGAGATTGAGATCTTCGGATACAAGGGAAAGGATTTACAGAAAGTCCGCTCCCGTGTGGGATGTCTGATTGAAGCACCGGGATTATATGGAAATATGACCGCATATGAAAATCTGAATATCAAATGCAAGTTGTTTGGGATAAAGAAAGCAGGTTACATTGATGAGATATTGAAAACAGTAGGTCTGGAGCATGTGGGACGGAAAAAGACAAAACACTTTTCTCTTGGAATGAAACAGCGTCTGGGAATTGGTCTTGCGCTGGTTGGAGAACCGGATCTGTTAATCCTTGATGAACCAATCAATGGGTTGGATCCACAGGGAATTGCTGAGGTCCGTGACACGATTCAGAGACTTCAGAAAGAGAGGAATATGACGATTTGCATTTCCAGTCATATACTGGAGGAATTATCGAAGATTGCTACTGATTACGGAATCATTCACAATGGAAGTTTATTACAGGAGCTTACAAGAGAAGAATTGATGACTCGCTGCAGTGAGCGGATGGAGCTTACGCTTGATGATCCGAAGGCGGCGCTTCCGATCCTGGATCAGATGGGATTTACCAACTATCAGGTTGTGAACCAGAGTACAATCCATATTTATGAGAGGCTGAATGAAAGTGCAGCTGTCAATATGGAGTTGGCAAAAGCAGGAGTTCCGGTAAAAGGGATCGGAATCACAAACGAAGAACTGGAAAACTATTTCTTGAATCTGACAGGAGGTGCCCACAATGCTTAATATGATTCGGATGGAACTATATCGGATGTTCAAAACCAAAAAAGTTTGTATGTGATATGGCTGGTTCTGGCGGCGGGAATTTTGTTTACTACAGGGCTGTCAGCGGATGAAATGAAAACATATACAATGGAAGAAAAGCAGGAAATGTATGAATATGCGACAGGGCAGCAGAAAAGCGACACTGTCAATCTTGGAATGGACGTAACTGTGCCGACAAAACCGGGAGATACGGTTTCAGTATTTGACCTGTTTTATGGAAATATCAAAGGAAAGTTTCTCGCACTTTTTATGGTGATTTTGCAGTGTTATATTCCACGGCAGATATGACGAGTGGGTTTATCAAAATATTGCGGGCAGGTAAGAGACCGCAGGGGACTCGTATTTGCAAAAGGAGTGTCTCTGTTTGTCTACACAGTTTTAACGATGCTGATTTTTACAGGGATTCAGACGATCAGCAATGCACTTTTCTTTGATGAGCTTGTATTTGGACCTGTAAAAGAATTTCTGCAATATGCGGGAATACAGACGCTGTTACATTTTGCACTGCTTATCATCGTGATGTGCATTGCGATCGTACTGCGCAACAATGTCATCAGTATGATGCTGAGTGTTTGTCTCTGTATGAATGTGCTTGTAATCTTTTACAGCTTTCTGGATAATCTGATCGCAAAGGCACATATCAAGAATTTTCATGTTCTGGAATATACAGTGACGGGAAATATCTCGTTCCTGGAAACAAATGTCACGGCAAAGATGGCAGTAACGGCATTTGGCAGTAAGTATTGCATTTGTCATTGTGATGATCGAAGTATGCAGTACCGTATTTAAGAAGAGGGATATATAGGGATGTACATCGTGATTGGAGTGTTATCCATAGCAATTCTTATTTTCATATGTATATTGGTAAATTATAAGCGGCAGATAAAAGACATCTGCCGCCAATTGCGTTTCCTGCAGGAACATGAAAGTAATATGCTGATTACGAAAGAAATGCAATGGGGACATATTGGCGAGCTGACAGAGCTTTTGAATGAGATGCTGAAAGAAAGGAAAAAATGAGCGGACAGCCTATCGGAAGAAGGAGCAGATGATCGCGGATATTTATACGAATCTTTCTCATGATATCAGAACACCGCTTACTTCTCTTGACGGGTATTTTCAGCTTTT
>ENA-OQHD01000203-OQHD01000203.1-human-gut-metagenome-genome-assembly--contig:-NODE-203-length-25025-cov-3.670696_pt1 | contig 25025 bp, 35 predicted proteins | sample MGYA00242560_ERZ504711 | MGnify/ENA primary metagenome ERZ504711 (study PRJEB26092, sample SAMD00036198) | human gut metagenome | host: Homo sapiens | study: EMG produced TPA metagenomics assembly of...
GCGCTCTGTAAAATGCAGGTGATTCTTCTTTGCAAAAACATCTACTGCAAAGTTTTTCCCTGAACATCTGTCGCTGTTGTCTGTACCGGAACTGCGCCGGTCCATACTGCAAGCTGATTGGAAAGTTCCACCGCACCCCCGAGATGTCCTGACAGCAGTGGGATCACATACCCTGCGTTTTTCATCCATGACTACAACCGCTGAATCAGTGAATTTATCCTTTACATAAGGCGCAATATATCTCACTGCGATTCCAACTGCACCAATCAAAAAGGAAGGATGTCTCTCCCCATCCTTCCCTGATCAGCTCTTTTGGATTGTCCGGAAACGAAAGAATGTCAGCGAATGCATATCCGGCAGGTGCATAGTTCTGACACGTAATCCCTTCGTTCCGGAACTGACTTCCAATTCTCTCACCAAGTCTTGTTCCTGCCTGTGTAAAACTTAATATAACAACCTTCACGTTCCATTCTCCCTTAAATCCTTGAAACTATTCTTCTGTCTCTTCTTTCACAGACTCTTCTACTGCATCCACTGCTTCTTCTGCGACCTCAGTAACCGCCTCAACTGCTGCTTCAGCAGCCTCTGCAACGCTCTCTTCTGCTTCCTCTGCCTCTTCTCTTACTTCCTGAGCCAGATCATCCGCTTCAAAAATATCTTCTTCCTCTGCTACAGGTGATCCGCAGTATGGGCAGAAAGCCATATCTTTCGCAACCATCTTGCCACACCGTGTACACTCACACGCACCTTTGAGCCCTTCAATCTTATTCTCATACTCTTCCATGCTTTCCTTGCGGCTTGCAATTGCCTCGCACAGTCCCTTGGAAGCCTCATCCAGTTCTTCTCCATTCTCAAATCTGTCATAAATACTCTGACCAAGTTCCATCAGATCTTCTGCATTTCCTCTTGCAAGCTCTCTGATCTGTGCTTTTAATTTCTGTATCTCAATCGCGTCTCCTGCCTTTGCTGTCACTGCCTCTGCTGTCTCGCTCAGACGTTTTCCTAAATCTTCAAAAAAATCTTTCATACTGAAATCTCCCTTCTTATCATTGCTGTATCATCTCAACCACCAGAAAGGTGATCTACAATTTCTCTTGGTCTTATTATATCGTATTCTTCCAGATTTTTGAAGTCATTTTCTATTAATTTTTAGACTAATTTCATAAATAGAATCCTTCTTGCATATCCTTTCTACAACTCAACTCAGGAGTCATCTTATGAATGATCTTGAAACTTGCAGGGAACAGATACTCTCCGAAGATACACGCGACTTCATCAGTAATCCGCTGCGTACTCCACTGTTCAATGAACTTCTGAAAAAAATGATCCATGCATCCAGGATGCCGGGCTTGGATATCAGTGCATTTACTTTTCCAAAGAACTTGTAGAGCCAATCTCTCTGGCGCGTTTTTTGCTTACAATTCCATTCCGAATTGTTTTGCTCCTGTCGCTATGGAAACATTGAACCAGACCGGCATCCTTCCTGTGCAGAACTATCCGGCACTTCAATTAAAAGGAAAAGGCGTTCTGATTGGATTTCTTGACAGCGGGATTGACTATCAAAACAAAGTTTTCCGCAATCTGGACGGTACCACGCGAATTGCGGCACTTTGGGATCAAACTATTCAAAGCGGAACTCCACCCAGAGACTTCTTCTACGGAAGTGAATACCGTAAGGAAGAGATTGATCTGGCACTTTCTTCTGATTCCCCACTGTCACAGGTCCCTTCTGTCGATATCGACGGACATGGAACTTATATTGCCAGTCTCGCTGCCGGAAATGCTGACGCTGACGAACAGTTTCTTGGAGCCGCTCCGGAATCTACTCTCGCTGTTGTCAAATTAAAACAAGCGAAGCAATACCTGCGGGATTATTACTGCATCACGGAAACAGCCGTCTGCTATCAGGAAACAGATCTGATCCTTGGATTAAAATATCTGAATGATCTGGCAGATGAACTGGGGCTTCCACTTGTCATGTGTATCACTATAGGCTCTAATCTTGGCGGTCATGTCGGCACGCTTCCGCTTCCCGCATTACTCGGCAGCTACAGTCTGATGCCCGACCGGATTGCTGTGGTCGGCACGGGAAATGAAGCAGACAAACGTCATCATTATTTCAATACGATCCAGTCAGAAAATGACCGTAAAACTGTAGAGATCCGGGTTGGTGAAAATGTATCCGGTTTCACTTTGGAACTTTGGGTACTGATCCCCAATCTCTTCTCAATTTCAATTATTTCACCGTCCGGGGAAAATACATCCAAAATTCCATTTCATGTAGGCACAAGCGCAGACATTGATTTTCTCTTTGAAAAGACCCGCGTCTCTGTTGACTACCGGCTTCTGGTCGAAAAAGCAAACTCTGAACTCATCTTCTTCCGTTTCCGTACCCCGGCAGAAGGCATCTGGAAAATCATCGTAGAACCGACCCGCCTGATTAATGGTGATTTCCATATCTGGCTTCCTGTCACAGAATTTTTTAGACGGAGAAGTCTATTTCCTTGAATCAGATCCCTACACGACTCTTACAAACCCGGCCAATGCCCCTAGTCCTCTGACGGTCTCCTATTACGACGGCAGCAATGGTGCAGTCGCCCAGGCATCCGGACGCGGCTATACAAGAACAAGATTTGAAAATCCTTCCATCACTGCTCCCGGGATTAATATCAAAGGAGCTCTTCCAGGAGACCGTTTTGCCGTGCGCAGCGGCTCCTGCGCCGCAGCTGCTATCACCGCCGGGGCAGTCGCACTTATGTTAGAATGGCAGCTCTATGAACGCAAAATGCCCGGTATCGACGTATTCCAGATCAAAAGCCTTCTTATTCTTGGAGCCATCCGACCAGACAGTATGGAATACCCTAACCGTGAATGGGGATACGGACAATTAAACCTCTATAACACATTTGAGGTCATGAGACAGCTTTAACTGTCCCATGGCCTCAAAGTTTCTACAATATCTTTTATCGATTCTTTTCTCTTTTGTTCTATCTGTTATCTTCTCGATTCTCATAGTAGCTTGTAACCTTCTTAGCATCTTCTACCTGTGTTGACGGTCCTGTTCCAGGAGCGAACACTACTTTCAGAAGAATCGGTGTGATGACTGTTGTAATAACAACCACTACGATAACCGGTCCTAAGATGGAAGAACTCATAAGTCCGAGTGCGGAACCTTTACTTGCTACGATCAAGGCAACCTCACCACGGGAGATCATTCCCACTCCGATTCGTTTCGCCTGATAATTCTTGTAACCACAAATCTTTGCACCAAGTCCACAGCCGACTATCTTAGTAAGAACTGCCACAACTGTAAGAGCAACTGCGAACATAATGATGGATACTGACATCTGTGGAAGGTTTACCTTCAGACCGATACTTGCGAAAAATACCGGTGACAGAAGCAGGTAAGACAACGTATCAAACTTAGACTCCAGATAAGTAGATCTCTGTACGTTGGAAATAATTAATCCTGCGATATATGCACCTGTAATATCTGCAACACCGAAAACTTCTTCTGCGATAAATGCCATAAGCAGGCAGAATACAAATGCAATAATCGTATGACGATGCAGTTCCTTCTCAGCTCCGTCAACCCATTTCTTATACATCTTATAGAAAACAAATCCTACAACACCTGAAAATACGAAGAATCCCACGATTTTAATCAGAACCATTCCAATCTTTACAGAATCATCTGCAAGACTTGTAACGATTGTCAGTGCGATAATACCGAGAACGTCATCAATGATCGCAGCACCAAGGATTGCATTTCCTGAACGGCTCTTCAATGCTCCTAATTCTTTCAATGTCTCTACTGTAATACTTACAGACGTTGCTGTGAGTACAACTCCAATAAAGACATTCTGAAGAACTACAGGGGATGACAGGTTGCTTCCTGCCATGCTTGGACGGTTAAAGAACCAGGCAACACCATAACCTCCGATCAGTGGAACGATCACACCACAAAGAGCAATAATAAAAGAAGCTTTTCCACTTGCTTTCAGCTCTTTGATATCCGTCTCCATACCTGCAGTAAACATCAGAACAATAACTCCGATTTCTGCAACTTCATGGATAAATGAAGTCTCTGACAGAATTCCAAATCCTGCCGGTCCGAGGATCAATCCCGCCAGAAGTGCGCCAACAACCTGCGGCATCTGTACTCGTCTTGTTAATAGTCCAAGTAATTTTGTAGATATAAGAATAATTGCTAAATCCAGTAAGTATCTGTATGTGTCCATTTTTTTCTCTTCCTTTTTGTGACTTTTTTAAACTAATTCCCCAATCAGTTTCAGATTTTGAACAAAACTTCTCTTTCTAAAATCTCACTTTATCCATCTAATCTCGGTACTGCCTGGCCTCTCAACTGAATAACCGGTCCGCCGGTACCTTCTATATAAGCTCTTGTAATTGTTACTTCTCCAATATTATCATCTTTCGGAATCTCATACATAATATCCAGCATAAACTCCTCAATGATCGCACGCAGTGCTCTGGCTCCGGTATCTTTTTCCATTGCCTTTTCTGCAATTGCTTCTAATGCGCTGTCATCAAACTCAAGCTTCACTTCGTCTAATGCCAGCAGCTTCTGATACTGTTTTAAAATTGCATTTTTCGGCTCTTTTAAGATCTTGACAAGCATCTCTTTGTCGAGTCCCTTTAATGTAAATACAATCGGAAGACGTCCTAAGAACTCCGGGATCATACCGAATTTTCTTAAGTCCTCAATTGTCACCTTAGAGAGCAGCTCTTCATCATGCTCGACTGTATCTTTCAGTTCCGCATTGAAGCCCATCGACGTTTTCTTCTGCAGACGCTCTTTGATAATGTCTTCAAGATCCGGGAATGCACCTCCACAGATAAACAGAATATTTTTTGTATTCACTGTTGTCAGTGGAACCATTGCATTCTTGCTGTTCGCGCCTACCGGAACTTCAACTTCACTTCCCTCTAAGAGTTTGAGCATTCCCTGCTGCACAGATTCACCACTCACATCTCTCTGACTGGAAGTTTTTTTCTTGGCAATCTTATCGATCTCATCGATAAAAATAATTCCCTGTTCCGCCCGCTCAACATCGTTGTCTGCTGCTGCAAGAAGCTTGGAAACAACACTTTCGATGTCATCACCGATATATCCTGCCTCTGTAAGAGATGTTGCATCTGTGATCGCCAACGGCACATCTAAAAGCTTCGCCAGTGTCTTAACCAGATATGTTTTACCACATCCTGTAGGCCCAATCATGAGCATATTTGATTTCTCTATCTCAATCTCATCCATTGTTCCTGTTGCTACACGTTTGTAATGATTATAAACTGCAACGGAGATTGCTTTCTTTGCATACTCCTGTCCAACGATATATTCATCCAGACGTGCTTTGATCTTATGTGGTGCCGGAATTTTCTTAATATCCAGCTGTTTGAATTCTTTCGGCTCTTTCTTTTTGCTTTTTGATCTTCTGTGCCTTCGATTGCAGATTATCAAGATCAGAAATGATTCATAAAGTGTATCCCCGGAATGTTCATCATGCTGCTTAGATCCATAGAACTATTGTTCATCATATCAAAGCTTCTCTGCATACAATCCGGACATACTGCGATATTATTCGGAAGCTCAACCATCTTCCCAGTCACACTCTCCGGGCGATGACAAATAAAACATATTCTCTCATATCCGTCATCATCTTTTTCAGAATGGTCAGAAGTTGTCACTTCGTTTTTTTCTTCTTCCCTGCCAGTGTCCTGTCTGTTGTCTTCCTTGTTTGTCTCTTCTTCATCTACAATGATAAAATCATTTTCTGACATAGGTTGTCCCTTTCTATCGTATGAACATCGCATCCCCAAAACTGAAGAAACGATATCTTTCTTTTACTGCCTCCTCATACGCTGCCATCACATGCTCTTTTCCGGCTAATGCAGAAACAAGCATGATCAGTGTAGATTCCGGCAGATGGAAGTTCGTGATTAACGCATCCAGAATCTTGAACTGATATCCCGGATAGATAAAGATTTCTGTCCAACCACTGCATTCTTTTAATCTTCCATTCTCATCGGCAGCGGATTCGATTGTTCTGCAGCTTGTTGTTCCGACACAGATGACACGATGTCCTGCTTCTTTTGCATGGTTGATCTTCTGTGCAGACTCTTCAGTAATCATATAAAATTCTGAATGCATATGGTGATGCTCCACATCATCTACCTTCACCGGACGGAACGTTCCAAGTCCGACATGAAGTGTAACCGGTGCGATCTCCACACCTTTCGCGCGAATCTCTTCCAAAAGCTCCGGTGTGAAATGAAGTCCGGCCGTCGGTGCTGCCGCAGAACCTGAGTGTACCGCATAGACAGTATTATATCTGTCCTTATCCTGAAGCTGATGTGTAATATACGGTGGAAGCGGCATCTGTCCTAACTGGTCCAGAATCTCCTCGAAGATTCCTTCGTATTCAAAATGGATCAGACGATTTCCTTCCTCCACTACATCCATAACTTCTCCGACAAGCAGGCCGTCTCCAAAGCTGATTCTTGCTCCCGGTCTTGCCTTTTTTACCAGGCTTTACCAATGTCTCCCAGACATCATCTGCTCCTCGTTTTAAAAGAAGCACTTCTATCTTTGCTCCGGTGTCTTCCTTTGCTCCGATCAGTCTGGCCGGAATTACTTTCGTATCATTGATAACCAGACAATCTCCTGGATTCAGTTCATCGATAATCTCACGAAATACATGATGCTCTGTCTTCCCTGTCTCTTTATCAAGTATCATAAGGCGGGAGGAAGAGCGGTCCTCCAAAGGATCCTGTGCGATCAGTTCCTCCGGAAGATCATAATAAAAATCACTTGTTTTCAATGCTCTTACCCTCTCTTCTTACTTTCTCAACTCAATACCAAGTTCTTCCAGACCGGAAAGAATGCGATCCATTGCTGCTGTAATTTCAGCTTCTTCCAGTGTCTTATCCTTTGCACGGAATACGATAGAATAAGCAACTGACTTGAATCCTGCTTTGATCTGAGCACCTTCATAGATGTCAAACAGGTTAAAGCTCTCTAAATGAGCGCCGCCCTTTTTCTCGATCACATCTTCAATCTGTCCGACAAGGATTTCTTTCGGAACAACCATACTGATATCTCTTGTCACTGCAGGATATTTTGCAATTCCTGTGTATTTTCTGTCAAATGTAGCATATGGGATGATTTCAGGCATATCCAGAACTGCAACATATGCACGCTCACCGATTCCATAGATATCAGCGACTTCCGGATGAACTTCTCCAAGATATCCAACTACTTTTCCATCATAAATGATGTTTGCCTGGCGTCCCGGGTGAAGGAATGACTTTCCTGCATTCGGATCGTATTTCTCTCTACCCTTCATACCGATTTTCTCAAAGAACTCTTCCACTACACCTTTCATGTTGAAGAAATCTCCATCTCCATACATTCCAAGTGTAAACTGCATTCTCTCATCCGGAAGCTCTGTCAGTGGAAGCTCCTGCGGAATGTAAATATTACCCATCTCATACAGACGAACATTCTTGTTTCTTCTGTTATAGTTTGTTGCAAGAGAAGTCAGCATACCGTTTAAGGATGTTGTACGCATAATACTGTAATCTTCTCCAAGTGGATTCATAATGGAAATCGCATTGCGAAGCTTTGAATCCTCTGGAAGAAGAAGTTTATCAAATACCTTCGGGCTCTCGAAGGAGTAAGACATTCCCTGGCTGAATCCACAGAACTCAGCAATATCACTTGCAACCTGCTCAATACGAAGCTTGAACGGAAGCTTACCTGTTGTAGCCTCTCCAGACGGAAGTGTTGTCGGGATATTGTCATATCCGAAAAATCTTGCAACTTCCTCTGCAAGGTCAGCTAATCTGAACAGATCGTGACGGAATGTCGGTGCGATCACTTCTTTTGTCTCTGCATCGTAATCAAGATCGATTTTCTTGAAATATCCAAGCATATCTTCCTCAGAAATATTTGTTCCGAGCATGCGGTTGATCTTCTCTGCATCAAATGGAACACGTACAGGCTCTTTCTTCTTGCTGTATACGTCAATTGCTCCTCCGACAACTTCACCTGCTCCAAGCTCTTCTACAAGCTGGCAGGCACGGTTCAGTGCTGCCATCGCATTGTTCGGATCAAGTCCCTTCTCAAACTTACCGGAAGCATCTGTACGAAGTCCGACACGCTTACTGGACTTACGGATGTTCACACCGTCAAAACAAGCTGCCTCAAAAAGGCATTGTCTTCGCGTTATCTGTGATCATGGAATTCTCTCCTCCCATGATTCCGGCGATTCCAACAGCCTTTTCTCCGTCACAGATCATCAGAACATCTTTGTCCATTGTTCTTTCCTGTCCATCCAGTGTAACGAACTTCTCTCCATCCTGTGCATTCTTAACTACGATCTGATGTCCTGCAAGTGTATCAAGATCATAAGCATGCATTGGCTGTCCGTACTCTTCCATTACATAGTTTGTAATATCAACCAGGTTGTTGATCGGACGGATTCCAACAGATGACAGTCTGCGCTGTAACCACTTTGGTGATGGTCCGATCTTAATATTCTTAACCGCTCTTGCACAGTATCTGGAACACAGATCTGTATTCTCTACAGTCACCTTTACATAATCATTGACATCCTCATCATTTCCTGTCTCTGTTACAACCGGTGGCTTGAATTCTTTGTTAAATGTAGCCGCTGCCTCACGTGCGATACCTACTACGCTGTAGCAGTCTACACGGTTTGATGTGATCTCATATTCGAAAACAACATCATGAAGACCAAGAAGTTCTATCGCATCTGCTCCAACCTCTGTGTCCTCCGGGAAAATGTAAATACCATTCTCCGGCTGTTCCGGATACATCTCCTTTGTAGAACCAAGTTCCTCAATAGAGCACATCATTCCGTAACTTGGAACTCCACGGAGTTTTCCTTTCTTGATCTTAATTCCACCGGCAACTCTCTGTCCCGGCTCATGTCCGCCTGCAACGCGTCCGCCGTCTAATACAACAGGAACCTTCGCTCCCTCGAACACATTTTTTTGCACCTGTTACGATCTGAATAACCTCAGCTCCGATATTCACCTGGCAAACTACCAGCTTGTCCGCATCCGGGTGTTTCTCAATTTTCTCAATCTGACCCACAACGATCTTGTCAAGGTCTGCATCCAGCTCCTCGAATCCTTCAACCTTTGTTCCTGTCAGAGTCATTGCATCTGTATATTCCTGCGCTGTCACGTCAAGATCCGGGACATACGCTTTGATCCATGATAATGAGTATCCATTTATATCTCCTTATTTCTATTTTTGTTCTGTTCAAAAGGGAGGCTCTAAAATCCAACGGATTTTATCGCGCTCGTTAGAACTGTTTCCAAAAATCTAATGTCGTTCTCGTATAATAAACGCATATCGTCGATCTCATATTTCAGAAGAGCGATACGCTCAAGTCCTACACCGAATGCAAATCCGTTGTACTCTTCCGGATCGATTCCGCACATCTCGAGAACATGTGGATGAACCATACCGCATCCAAGGATCTCGATCCAGCCTGATCCTTTTACAGAAACGACATCCCTTGCCGCCACACTTAAAGCAGCTTACATCAACCTCAGCACTTGGCTCTGTAAACGGGAAATGATGCGGACGGAACTTCGTCTTCGTATCCGGTCCAAATAACTCTTTTTGCGAATACTTCAAGTGTTCCTTTCAGGTCAGCGAAGGAAATGTTCTTGTCGATCACAAGACCCTCGATCTGATGGAAGGATGGTGAATGTGTTGCATCTACTTCGTCAGAACGGAATACACGTCCCGGTGCGATCATACGAATCGGAAGTTTTCCCTGCTCCATCACACGGGCCTGTACCGGAGATGTCTGTGTACGAAGTACGATATCCTTATTAATATAGAAAGTATCCTGCTCATCTTTTGCCGGATGATCTGCCGGAATGTTCAGCTTCTCAAAGTTGTACAGATCATACTCAACTTCCGGTCCTTCTACAACTTCATATCCCATGCCTACGAAGATACGCTCTACTTCTTCCAGTGCGATTGTGTTCGGATGTCTATGTCCTACACTGTTCTTCTTAGATGGAAGTGTAACGTCGATTACTTCTGCTTTCAGCTTCTCTTCACGAATCGCTTTCTCCATTCTTGTCTTAGATTCCTCTAAGAGTTCCTCAATTGCTGCTCTTGTATCATTCACAAGCTGTCCAACCTTCGGACGTTCCTCCGGGGCAACATCTTTCATTCCTTTCAATACGGCTGTCAGTTCTCCTTTTTTTACCAAGAAACTTTACACGCACGTCATTGAGTTTCTCCGGAACGTCAGCCTCCTGAATTCTTGCGACTGCTTCCGCTTTAATCTGTTCCAGTCTTTCTTTCATCGTTTTCTCCTTTCTTAACTCACTTATCAGGGACGAACGTTTTCATAAAGAAAGACCTCATCCCAAAAGGGACGAGGTCTGAATCACTCGCGGTACCACCCTGATTCCTGCAGTCTGATCTACAGGCACTCTAAGTTGTGTAACGTACAACATACGACATTCTCTACTCATCACATCCAGACATATCCGTTCTCCTGACTGTCCCTTAGATGCTTCCTTTCGAAAAATGCAGCTCACGTGTGAATTTCAATCGCTATCTGAACTTAAGAGAACTTTCAGCCGATGATTCTCTCTCTCTGCAAGAAAACAGGTCTCTACTGTGCACGATCTTCGCTTTTCAAATCTAATAAACTTTTCTAATTGTCTAAGTGAATTTACCAGTCTAATTTTAACACAGCATTTCATTTTTGTCAAGTGCCAGACTTCAGGATATTCGTACCAAAAAAAGACAGATGAATTGCTTCAACCGTCTTTTACTTACTATAAGAATACATACATTTATAAATTGTCCGCTTTGACAAACAACTTCCCTTTTTATATGGCTTTTTAATTACTTTTTTTTGCAGCGACTGTATAGCCTTTATAAGGTTTAAATAAGAATCATCCAATTCATCCTGACTTGCAATTTTTCTTAATTGTATCCTCTGCATTCTGAATTGCTTCATTCAGCACATTAACCGAATCATCTGTATAGACACTCACATCAATATCACCTGCGCTATTTATCACATTCTTAAGACTATCATTCGTAACCGTCTGATATTCTATTGTAAGTGCGTCCAGCTTTTTTCTGATTATTTGTTTCTTTATTGGCTATGCGGCCAATAGCAAAAATTGCTATAGCCGCAATAACCATGCATAGGATTAGTATTATCAGGATATGATTCTTTTTTCTCGAACGACGTTTACGTCTCTTCGATTTCATATACTAATTCGAAAAAATTAGAATTTTCTTCTCTTGATAAGAGCAAGAACTGCTGCCACTGCTGCTCCAATAAGTGTTACCATATATACAATCGGTGTACTTGTATCACCTGTCTTTGGAGTTTTCTTTTTGTCTGACTTCTTGTCTGTCTTTTTATCTGACTTCTTGTCTGTCTTTTTGTCTGTCTTCTTATCAGTTTTGTTTGTTTTATCAGTCTTGTTATCTGTAGCTGGCTGCTCTGGTTTAGCCGGCTGCTCCGGTGTACCTGGCTGCTCTGGCTGCTCTGGTGTACCTGGCTGCTCCGGTGTACCTGGCTGCTCCGGTGTAACTGTCTCAAACTTAGCTGTTACTGTGTAAGTATCTGCTACTCCATAGTCAAATGCGATTGAGGATGTGTTTGTATCCAGATCAAGGATTGTCTCGCCTGCTTTGTTTGTTACAACCCAACCTGTCCACTTATATCCGTCATTTGCAGTTACTGTTGGAAGGTATCCAAGAGTATAATCTGCCTCTTCAAGATGCTCGTTGTTAAGTGTTGTTGCTCCATCGTATCCGTCGAAAGATCCTTTGTCTGGATCTACAACTACATTTGCATTTGCTACTGCAACCTCTGGTTTAACTTCCTCAAACTGAGCTGTTACTGTAACGTATCCTTCATTTGATCCTTTCGGGAAATGTGCAAGTCCTGTAACACCAAATGTCTTAGCATCTGCATCCCAGTGACCTTCGTCTTCTCCATTTACTAACCATCCTGTAAATACATAGCCTTCTTTCGCTTCTACAGTTGGTACAAGATACTGGTTTCCGTCATCCTCTTTGATTGTAAATGTAACAACCTTAGCACCTGCAGGATCAGTGAATTCACCTTTGTCTGGATCTACATTAAAGTTTACAATTACATCTCTAGCTTCTTTTTCTTCTGGTTCAGCTTTCTCGAACTGAGCTGTTACTGTAACATATCCTTCATCTGATCCTTCTGGGAAATGTGCAAGTCCTGCAATACCAAATGTCTTAGCATCTGCATCCCAGTGACCTTTTTCTTCTCCCTGTACTTCCCATCCTGTAAATACATAGCCTTCTTTAGCTGCTACAGTTGGTACGTTATACTGCTCTCCGTCATCTTCTTTGATTGTAAAGTTCACGTACTCAGCTCCTGCTGGATCTGTAAACTCTCCCTTTTCCGGATCTACATTGAACGTTACTTTTACATCTCTAGCTTCTTTTTCTTCTGCAAGCTTCTTAACTTTTACATTAATATCTGCATCAGATCCATATGCTACGTCTACAGACAAATCATTCTCAACAAGTGTATATCCTTCTGGTGCTTCAAAATCTGTTCCGCTAAATGTTGCTGTATCTCCAACCTTACCAGATTTTGTTTTTGTAACAATATACTGCTCTCCATCAAGTGGTACATTGTTCTCATCTACGTAGTGGACACGTAAAGTTGCATCTGCTACTTCTGGTTTAGCTTCCTCAAACTGAGCCGTTACTGTAACATATCCTTCATCTGATCCTTCTGGGAAATGTGCAAGTCCTGCTGCAACACCAAATGACTTAGCATCTGCATCCCAGTGACCTTTTTCTTCTCCCTGTACTTCCCATCCTGTAAATACATAGCCTTCTTTCGCTTTTACAGTTGGTACTTCATACTGCACTCCGTCATCCTCTTTGGTTGTAAATGTTACAACCTTGGCACCTGCCGGTTCAGTGAATTCACCATATTCTGGAGCTACATTGAAGTTTACAATTACTGTTCTAGCTTCTTTTTCTTCTTCAAGCTTCTTAACGTTTACATTAAAATCAGCATCAGATCCATATGCTACATCTACAGACAGATCATTCTTAACAAGTGTGTATCCTTCTGGTGCTTCAAAATCTGTTCCGCTAAATGTTGCTGTATCTCCAACCTTACCAGATTTTGTTAATGTAACAATGCTATCTTTCCCTCAAGCGGTACATTGTTCTCATCTACATAGTGGACACGTAAAGTTGCTTCTGCTGTTTCTGGTTTAGCTTCCTCAAGCTTCTTAACGTTTACATTATACTATCATCAGATCCATATGCTACGTCTACAGACAGATCATTCTTAACAAGTGTGTATCCTTCTGGTGCTACAAAATCTGTTCCGCTAAATGTTGCTGTATCTCCAACTTTACCTTTTTTTTCGTTAATGTAACAATGCTACCATTTCCAGCAAGCGGTACATTGTTCTCATCTACAAAGTGGACATATAAAGTTGCAACATCTTCTTTAACAGTTTCTTTCTTCTTGATAACTGCTGTGATCACTGGATTTTTATATCCATTTACAGTATCATAATTATAAGTTTTCTGATTGGCTGCTAATGTCTTAACACGCGGTGCATCATCACCAGAAACTTCCCATCCTGTAAGTTCACAATCTTCTGGTAAGCTTATTTTAGGAAGAGAATGTGTTCCCCAAGCTTCCATTTCATCAGAACTTTCTGTTGTATTTGTTGCCTCAAAATATGCTGTGCCTATGTCACCAGACATTTTAAATGTAACCTTAATTGGCTTTTCTTTTGAATCTCCTAAAATTCTGTCTTCTGAAGCTGTTACCCCTGTATCGGTTGTACTTTCTGTAGCAAATGTTGCTACAGCATTCCCACCTACGAGAGTAGCAGCCAAGGTAAGTGCAAGTATTTTTCTTGTACGACTTGTTTTTTTACATAATTTTCCTTCCTCTCTTTATATTGTTCAATTAGTCATATCCTTCTGCTGTCAACCTATGCATAATAAGGATACTCCCCTTAAATAAAAGAGTCAATGGTTTTTTCACTTTTCTTTCACATTCTTTTCATATTCTTTTCTTAAAGTTAGCATTATGGATTATCTGGCTGATATTCTTCCACTATTTTCTGCTTTTAACCCCTTCTAAAATTGCATTGATTTCTCCCCCCAGCAAAATAATATACATACACGTATATAACCACAACATAACAAGAATGATCGTTGTAAAACTACCATACATATTAGTGAATCCTTTAAAAATATCCAAATAGATGGAAAAGATAAAGGAAAGTGCCATCCACCCGCAGGCAGTAAAGAAAGCGCCCGGCAGCTGTTTCCGAAGAGTCGTCTTTCCTTCCGCACCACGATTTGGAAGATACTTGTACACCAGATCCCAGAAGAAAGTCAGAAGCGGAAGTGTGAAATAAATCCTCAAATGTATAATCTTATGAATTGCTTTACTTATAAGCGGTGCATGTTCATAAACCACAACACTGATACTGTTACCGAATACGGAAAGTACCAGTGAAAGCATGATTGCCACAAGGAACAAAAATGTATAAAGGCATGCTCTTGCACGCAGATAAAAATTAATTTCTTGTCTCTGTATTTTACATAAATGCAGTTCAATCCATAGGTTACTGAAAGTACACCCTTTCCAGCTGACCACAATGCAACTAAAATCGTCACAGGGATGATTGAACTAGATGTCATATATACCTGATTCACAATACTTTCAATCATCGGGCTAACTGTGGATGGAAATACCGGAAGTACAGCCTCCATCACATCCGCTTTCGTCACTGGTGTAAATTGTACCATTGTTAAAAGCAACATAAAGATAGGAATCATGAAAGCACAAAGAAATATGCCGCCTGCGCTGCGAAAGCTCCCGTGTGATGCGAACTCACGGTAGCTGCAATTCGCAATCCGCGCTCTTTTATCTTATTAAATTTCTCCATTTTCTTTAACTCCCCAGGTTAAATACTCAGAACGGCTTATGTTTCTTCTCAGCCGTCACGAAATTGTTACTTCATGGATAATACCATAACTATTCTCAATATTCAAGCAAAAAGAAAGACAGCCGAATCTCTTCAGCTGTCCCTTAACTTTATCTTTTGTCTAATCCCCAAAATGCCGTTCCCTGTATTTTGAGTCCTAGCCACGGCTAGGTGGGCAACCTCATCCTGCTTTTCTGCCGTCCACTGCAAAAACGGAGGCCTGGCATATTACTCAGTCTTATCGGAATCCCTTTTTAAATAATGTAGGTTCAAAATATCAGGGTTCTCGCACATTTCAGGTTTTTCTTTTTTCTTAACCTATTGCTATTATACTCTATCCACATCATTTTTACAACTGTAAATATGTGGATTTTGCAATTCTGTCAGCAAAAAGAAACGGAACTGACATTTTTAATAATATCTGTTTCTGAGATTTCTTGTATAAACACCGAACCAGATCAATACAATAAGGAAAATAATCATTGCAACTGTATCTACTATTGTCATTGTATGAACATAACAGTGAATCACATCGATCACTCCATAGATCACAGATACCAGTCCAAATGACAAAAATGTGCCGGAGCTGTTTTTGCTATATAAGCCTCTTTGTCCTTACATTTTTTAATAAGTATAATCTTTTCCCAGGAGAATTGATGCATTGATCTCGCCCTTTACTTTCATTATAACAAAGGAATACAATGCGTAAATTCCACAACATAGACAAAAAGTACCTATAAATCCCCACATGCTGTTATCCATTTTTTCACACCCCAAGAATATTTTTTGACTATCTCTTTCATCTGATCTGCATCACACTCTGTTGTATGACGAACCTCTGCATCACGGATTTCTTTGATCGCATTTGGAATCGGGAAGCCAGATACTTTTTGCAAGCTCATCAATCAGTGCAAAGTCTTCCATCTCATCATACTTCGGATCAATTGCTGTCATAACGTTGCGTACGAACTTGTACGGACTTGCTGTGGAAGCAACCAGACATTTCTTCTCGTCCTTTGTATCTTTACGATACTGTGCACACACATGTGCTGCAACTGCTGTATGAGTATCCATCACATATCCTGTCTTCTGATATGTGTCATGGATTGTCTCTTTCACTTCTTCTTCTGTCGCAAATCCTCCGACAAAGTCTTTCAGACCTTCCTTCATCTCAGCTGTGATCTCATACACACCTTTTTCTTTCAGCTGTGTCATGAGCTCTGCATCCTTCTGTGCATCCTGTCCTGCGATTTGTGTAGATCAGACGCTCCAGGTTGCTGGAGATCAGAATATCCATGGACGGTGAAGATGTCAGAATGAACTCTCTGTTTCTGTCATAGACACCTGTCTGGAAGAAATCAAAGAGAACCTTGTTATCATTAGAAGCACAGATCAGTTTTGCGATCGGCACGCCCATCTGTTTTTGGCATAATATGCAGCAAGGATATTTCCAAAAGTTTCCTGTCGGAACTGTAACATTGATCTCCTCGCCTGCCTGAATCTCTTTATTCTCAAGCAGCTTTGCATAAGCATATACATAATAAACAACCTGCGGTACAAGACGTCCGATATTGATGGAGTTTGCTGATGAGAACTGATATCCCTTCGCATCTAATTCTGCTGCCAGCTCTTTGTCTTCAAAGATTGCCTTCACACCGCTCTGTGCGTTATCAAAGTTACCATGGATTGCTACAACAGAAGTATTCTCTCCCTTCTGTGTCACCATCTGCAATTCCTGAACGTGGCTTACGCCTCCCTTTGGATAGAACACGATGATCTTTGTTCCCGGAACATCTGCAAAACCTGCAAGTGCAGCCTTACCTGTATCTCCGGAAGTTGCTGTCAGGATCACGATATCATTTTTCACCTGGTTCTTTCTTGCGGAAGTGATCATCAGATGCGGCAGGATAGAAAGTGCCATATCTTTAAATGCGATCGTTGCTCCGTGGAACAGTTCCAGATGATAAGTATCTCCCACCTTCACAAGTGGTGCGATCACTTCTGTATCAAACTTTGAATCATAAGCACTGTTGATGCAGTGTTTCAGTTCTTCTTCTGTAAAATCTGTAAAGAACTGTTTCATAACTGCATAAGCTGTCTCCTGATATGACATGTCTTTAAGTTCATCCATTGTTACATCCAGCTTCGGAACGGATACAGGAACAAACAGTCCTCCATCATCAGCCAGTCCCTTTAAGATGGCCTGTGAAGCTGTAACAGTCTTGTCTGAATTTCTGGTGCTTTTGTATAATAGATTCATCCTTACATCCCTCTTTTATCTTGATTTCTTACTTTTAGTTTCCAGTGAAAATCACTCTTGTCTGCAAGTATAACACAACTTTTCTTATACCACAAGAAAATATATTATTTTTGCTTTTTTAAGTTACCACTTTACTTTACTGTAGTTTTTTACTCTGTGGCCGGAAGATGATTGCCAAAACTCCGCATACTCCCATAAGAAGCGGATAATACAGATTCGGAATAATCTGAAGCGGTGTCAATCCGGTCAGTGTTGCTGCTGACAGAAGCTGTGCTCCGTATGGAATGATACCCTGGCCTACAGATGTAAACATATCCAGAAGTGAGGCTGATCTTCTCGGATCTACATCAAACTCTTCACTGATTTCTTTTGCGATTGGACCTGTCATAACAATGGCAACCGTATTATTTGCCGTACATGCATCAACCAAAAAAGGCAAGAAGTGCGATTCCGAATTCTGCTCCTCTTCTTCCATTGATCTTGCTCTTGATCAGATCCAGAATGAACTGGATTCCACCATGCTCTTTCACAAGTGATACAATACATGCTACAATGATAGAAATAACTGTGATGTCATACATTGATGTCACACCATTTCCAACAACCTGGAACATTTCAGAAAGTGCAATATGTCCCATGCTTACACCTACGATCAGGGAGATCACAATTCCGCTGATCAAAACAACAAATACATTGATTCCGATAAGTGCTCCAATAAGAACAACCATATACGGAAGAACTTCCCAAAGGCTGTAACTTAAGTTTTCCTCCAAATGGAAATTCATATCTCTTGTTGCAAACCAGAAGATTAATACTGTAATAATCGCTGCCGGAAGAACGATGAAAAATGTTTGCCTTAAACTTGTCTTTCATTTCACATCCCTGTGTCTTAACTGCTGCAATTGTTGTATCAGAGATCATAGAAAGGTTATCTCCAAACATAGCTCCACACACAACTGCTCCGATGCAGATACTAAGTGCAAATCCTGTCTTTTCACTGATTCCAACTGCGATCGGTGCAAGTGCTGCAATCGTTCCCATGGAAGTTCCCATAGAAACCGAAATAAAACATCCGATCAGAAACAGACCTGCAACTGCAAAATGTGCCGGGATCAATGACAATCCTAAATTGACTGTACTGTCTACCCCACCTGCTGCAGTAACTGCACCTGAAAAAACCTCCGGCGCAGAGAAAGATCAGGCTCATCGTAATGATGTTTTCCTCACCAACACCTTTGGCAATCACTTCAATCTTCTTGTTAAAACTCAATTCTTTATTCTGCAAAAATGCAACAAACAATGCGATCAAAAAACGCAACGATCGCCGGCATCGCATAAAAATCTTTGAACACAATTCCCGCACCGAGAAAAATGATCAAAAAACACTCCTATTGGAAGTAGTGCAATCGCTCTTCCTTTTTTCTCTTTCTCCATAAAATCCTCCTGCTCATACCATTTTTATTTTTATCCCCATTTTCTTTCATCGGACTGGCAGCTGCCTTCCCGATTTGTATACGTATAAAAGGCAGTGACTATTTTTGTACTGCCACTGCCTTTTCTATTTTCTTATTTTGCTGCAATATATCCTTTTGCTGTCAATGCCTCTGCACAGAGAACTGCTCCACCTGCTGCACCTCTTACTGTGTTATGGGACAGTCCGATAAACTTGTAATCGAACATTGTATCTTCTCTCAGACGTCCGATAGATACGCCCATTCCACGCTCGTAGTTCACATCCTCTGCTACCTGTGGACGGTTGTCCTCTTCAAGGTACTGGATAAACTGCTTCGGAGCACTCGGAAGTTCTGCTTCCTGTGGAAATCCCTTGAATGCTACAAGCTTCTCGATCAGCTGCTCTTTTGTAGGCTTCTTCTCGAAGTTGATGAATACTGCTGCTGTATGTCCGTTCAGAACCGGTACACGCACACACTGGCATGTGATCTTCGGAAGCTCTGCTTTCACGATCTGTCCGTTCTCTACTTTACCAAGTACACGAAGCGGTTCCTGCTCGCTCTTCTCTTCTTCTCCACCAATGAATGGGATAATATTTCCAACCATTTCCGGCCAGTCTTTGAATGTCTTACCTGCTCCGGAGATTGCCTGGTATGTTGTAACAACCAGTTCTTTTGGTCCGAACTCTTTCCATGCTGCAAGGCAAGGTGCATAGCTCTGGATTGAGCAGTTTGGTTTTACTGCAATGAATCCGCGTGTTGTTCCAAGACGTTTCTTCTGATCTTTGATCACTTCAAAATGATCTGCATTGATCTCCGGTACTACCATCGGTACATCCGGTGTCCAGCGGTGTGCACTGTTGTTAGATACAACCGGTGTCTCTGTCTTCGCATATGCTTCTTCAATTGCTTTGATCTCGTCTTTAGACATATCCACTGCACTGAATACAAAATCAACTGTAGATGCTACATGCTCTACATCATTTACATTCAGGACTACCAGCTTCTTAACTGCTTCCGGCATCGGTGTATCCATTTTCCAGCGGTCACCTACTGCTTCTTCATATGTCTTACCTGCGGAACGCGGGCTTGCTGCTACTGTTACAACTTCAAACCATGGATGGTTCTCAAGCAGGGAAATAAATCTCTGTCCTACCATACCTGTTGCTCCAAGGATACCTACTTTTAATTTCTGCTCCATTGTTTTCTTCTCCCTTTTTCTTCTTATTTTCTATTTTCTATCCAAACGTTCTCTTTCAATTCCCATTATATAATGAAAGAAAATATTCAGTTATTTTTTGCTCGCTGTGATGATTCATTACTCTGTCACAAGATAAGCTTCTTCGATTGCGATCACTTTCTCCATTGCCGCTTTTCCCGGTGCACCGATCGTATTTCTCATCTCTACACAGGTCTTCATGCTGATCGCATCATAAATATCTTCTTCAAACACCGGTGAGATGGCTTTGAATTCTTCCATTGTCATATCATCCAGCGCTTTCTTATGCTCAATGCAGTACAGTACGAGTTGGCCAACGATTCCATGTGCATCACGGAACGGAACTCCATGATTCACCAGATAATCTGCTGCGTCTGTCGCATTGGTAAATCCATGCTTCGCACTCTCTTCCATGCGTGCATCGTTAAACTTCATTGTCTTAAGCATTCCTGTAAAGAGCGCCAGACATCCTTTTGTTGTATCAATTGCGTCAAATACGAGTTCTTTGTCTTCCTGCATGTCTTTGTTATAAGCAAGCGGAATTCCCTTCATCGTTGTCAGAAGAGATGTCAATGCTCCGTAAACTCTTCCTGTCTTACCACGGACAAGCTCTGCAATATCCGGGTTCTTCTTCTGTGGCATGATACTGCTTCCTGTACTGTAAGCGTCATCAATATCCACAAACTGATATTCGTTGGAATTCCAGATAATCACTTCCTCTGAGAATCTGCTCAGATGCATCATCACAGTTGACATTGCTGACAAAAGCTCGATCAGATAATCTCTGTCAGATACAGAATCCATACTGTTCAGTGTCGGTCCTGCAAAATCCAGAAGCTCTGCTGTGTACTCTCTGTCAAGCGGATAAGTTGTTCCGGCAAGTGCTCCGGCTCCCAACGGACAGTAATTCATTCTCTTATAAATGTCTTTCATTCTGGATCTGTCACGCTTGAACATCTCGAAATAAGCTCCCATATGATGTGCAAGAGTGATCGGCTGTGCTTTCTGAAGATGTGTAAATCCCGGCATGTAAGTTTCGACATTCTCTTTCATCAGTTTCAGAAGAACTTCCAGAATCTCTTTCAAGAGTCCGTCAAGCTCAATAATCTCATCTCTTGTATAAAGTCTCATATCCAGTGCAACCTGGTCGTTTCTGCTTCTTCCTGTATGCAGCTTCTTTCCTGCATCCCCGATCCGGTCGATCAGGTTTGCCTCAACAAAGCTGTGAATATCTTCATATTTATCTGTAATCTCAAGTGTTCCGTTTTCCACATCCTCACGGATTCCGTTCAGTCCGTCAATGATCTGCTTCTTCTCATCCTCAGTCAGAATTCCCTGCTTTGCAAGCATTGTCACATGTGCAATACTTCCTCGGATATCCTGCTTATAGAATCTCTTGTCGAAAGAGATGGATGCGTTAAAATTATAAACCAGCTGATCTGTCTCTTTTGTAAAACGACCGCCCCATAACTGTGCCATCTGTCTTTCCCCTTTTCTATTATATCGTATTTGCCCATTAGTTTATCACACTAAAGTGTCAAATGTCTACTACAAACTTGCAAAATATACCTGATTTCGACGAATTCTGTAGATTTTTTCTTATTTTCTGCTATTTTAATCACTTCTTCCGTCATTTCACACACATTTTTCTGCCTGACGTGCTTTATAGGAGAACTCACATCCACAATAATCCTGACGGTAAAGACCATAGATTCCAGACAATTCGATGGATCTCTTATATCCGTTCTTCTTCTTGAAATCAGAAAGCAGATACTGTACACCATATTCTTCACCGACACGTTGTCCGATCTCATTCAACTTCTGCGCATTCTTCATCGGACTTATACTAAGTGTTGTTGTAAAATAGTCAAATCCTCCGGCCACTGCAATTTCTGCGGATTCCTTCAGACGAAGTTCATAGCATCCCATGCATCTGGAACCGCCCTCTCTCACTTCTTCCAGTCCTTTTGCCATCTCATAGAACCGGTCGCGGTCATATTTACCGGCTAAAAATGATACCGGATACCGGAAATGCATCTCTTCAATCAATTTCTGTTGTTCCAGGATACGCTTTGTGTATTCACTTTCCGGATAAATATTGGGATTATAATAGAAGACAGTGATTTTAAAATACTGTGATAAATACTCTAATACATAACTACTGCACGGTGCGCAGCAACTATGTAGTAAAAGAGTTGGTACTTTTTCTTCCTTTTCCAGTCTTGTCAGAAGCTTCTCCAGTTCTTTCTGATAGTTTATTTTCTGTAAGTTCATTTTCATCATTCTCCTGTATCTTTGTTCCAGATCAATCATTCCTTTTTTCCTAAAACGCCTGACATGTTCATTGATTCACTCTCAGGATTATTTTTACATATCATAACATTAACTACTACTGAAATGGAGTCTTCAATGAATTCTCTTCTGGAACTTCATAACATATATTATTCTTATCACACATTGGACGCAGAAACAAGGGCTTTATCTGATCTTTCCTTTTCCGTGCAACCTGGAACCTTCACAGCAGTTGTCGGTCCTTCCGGATGTGGCAAATCTACACTTCTCTCCCTGATCTGTGGATTGATGAAGCCAGATGCAGGAGAAATCCTGTTAAATGGTATCCCTCTCAAGGAAAATTCTCCCCTGATTGGCTATATGCTCCAACACGATCATTTACTGGACTGGCGCAGTATTTACCGGAATGTCACCCTCGGTCCGGAAATCTGCGGCACACTGAATACTGCAACCAAAAAACTTGCGTATGAGCTTCTCGAACAATATGGTTTAAAACAATTTGCTTCTGCACGTCCCTCCCAGCTTTCCGGAGGAATGCGCCAGCGTGCCGCCCTGATTCGGACTCTGCTGCCTGATCCGCAACTCTTACTGCTTGATGAGCCCTTTTCCGCTCTGGATTATCAGACCAGGCTGACCGTCAGCGACGACATCGGTCAGATTATCCGACAGAGTGGAAAGACCGCACTTCTTGTCACTCATGATCTATCGGAAGCAATCAGCCTTTCCGACCGGGTCATTGTCCTCACCAACCGTCCTGCCAACGTCCGTTGCGAAATTCCGATTTTCTTTAAATTAGAACAAGACACACCTTTAAATCGGCGGAATGCACCTGAATTCAAACACTACTTTAATCAAATCTGGAAGGAGCTAAACCATGACAACTGAGCATCTTCGTTTTCTCAAAAAAATTCCGCAGACGCCGACGGATGATCGTCTTTCTGCGGATTCTGATTCTTTTCTTATTCCTGTTACAATGGGAAATCTGTGCCGATACCGGAGTTGTTGATTCCTTTATCTTCAGCAGCCCTTCCCGTATCGTAACCTGTTTTCTGAAAATGACAGAGGATGGTTCTGTCTTTCACCATATTGGAATCACCTTGTATGAGACGCTTGTCAGCTTTCTTCTGGTCACACTTACCAGCATTCTGATTGCAATCCTCCTCTGGTGTTTCCATGGACTCTCCGAAATTCTTGACCCTTACATGGTTGTCCTGAATAGCCTGCCAAAATCTGCCCTGGCGCCCTTACTTATTGTCTGGCTGGGTGCCAATACCACAACCATTGTTGTTGCCGGAATGTCCGTTGCAATTTTCGGAAGTATCTTGAACCTCTACACCAGTTTTTCTACGATCGACCAGGAAAAAATTCGTCTGATCTACACACTACATGGAAAACGCAGGCATGCGCTGACCAAGGTGGTTCTTCCTGGTTCCATTCCGGCAATCATCAGTAATATGAAAGTCAATATTGGACTTTGTCTTGTCGGAGTTATCATCGGTGAATTTCTAGCCGCAAGAAGCGGACTTGGATACCTGATCATCTATTCCAGCCAGGTATTTAAACTTGACTGGCTTCTGATGAGTATCTGCATTCTATGTATCATTGCAGTGCTGTTGTATGCGATAATCGGTCTGATAGAAAAATGGTATCTGAAAAAGGACGGGGTGACAGTATCAATCTGTCATCCCAGCCTTTTTCATAATTCAAAACTTCCTGTCGGTCCGGTAACAAGAATCTGCAAATGCTGTATCACTGTACTTCTTTTATTATCTTCCGAATCACCCTGACATCTTCTTCTAATTCATCCGCGATCTGCTCAAGTGATTTTTGCTTCTGCAGCTTTCTCTTTACTTTTTCCTTTAACAGATCATCCCTTCCCTGCTGGATTCCTTGCTGCATTCCATCTCTTACGCCATCGTCATACATTTCCTGAATTGCTTCACACATATTGATTGCCTCCTCCTTATTCTCGGTTTCACCTGGTATATGTTTCATGTTTAAAAATGCCTTCATCGCCTGACTTGTCTCATGGTCAACCTTTTGAAAGAATTGCTTATTTTCATTAACATAGTTTCTTAATCCATCCTTATCTTTTCTATATTTAGCATAGTTAATATCACTTGTAAATCCTCAGAGAACCTCTCTGTTTCCTCTAAGCGTTCTGCATCTACCAGATTAATCCGATAATTTGGAAGATATTTTTCAAGAATTGCTTTTTCTTTTTCCGTTCCTTCTAATCGAAACATGTCATATAAGTCCACCGGCCCGTCCCACGGTTCTGATCCATAATAAAATACGAGCGAAATAATCGGCGTTAATCGGTCTGTTCTTCGAAAACGAGATAAGTATTCTCCAGCTGTAAGATGTTCTAACGTCTGTCCTGTTTTTTTGAGCCTGCCTTTGGCCTTCTGTAAAACGTTCCCAGTTATTTCGAATCTGTGTTTCATAATCCATTCCGTCATAAAGCATCACTTTATGTGGCATAGCATAATGAATCTTATCTTGCGCTTCATTCGCAAGAAGTACAAGCGTCGCTTGGTTCTTCCATCGCATAATAATGTCCCGGTATTTCTTCATACTTTTCGTTTTTACCTACTCTGTTTTTACACATTAACAGATGAGACTGGATTTACCTCTTCTAAATCTTCAGGCAATATCACATTCTCTCCACCATAAATCACACCATTAAATAAATTTGCGAATCGATTTTTTACACTTAGCCAGATATTGACATTAACATCTGC